>Ga0068860_100003796_pt1 | contig 15545 bp, 1 predicted proteins | sample KBSSwiS32_FD_66597 | JGI IMG/M metagenome (GOLD analysis project Ga0068860, IMG submission 66597) | Switchgrass rhizosphere microbial communities from Kellogg Biological Station, Michigan, USA - KBS Switchgrass S3-2 | ecosystem: Host-associated > Plants > Roots > Rhizosphere > Soil ... | reverse complement strand
CGCGAGGGGCAGCGCCGCGAGCACCACGAACGCCGCGGGCACCATGTAGGCCGGCAGCTCGGCGGCGAGCCGCTCGCGCAGGATGCGCGGCAGATCGGCCGGCAGATTATTCGCCGGGTTGGCCTCCGCCACGACGTAGGCCACCAGCCGCTTCTGGCCGGGGGTGTCTTCGCGGTCGATCACCGCCGCTTCGCGAACGCCCGGCTCGCGGTGGAGGGCGGCTTCGATCTCCCCCAGCTCGACGCGGAAGCCGCGGATCTTGATCTGGCCGTCGATCCGGCCGACGAACTCGATCGCGCCGTCGGCGCGCCATTTCGCCAGGTCGCCGGTCTTGTAGAGCCGCTCGCCCGGCTCGGTCGCGAAGGGATCCGGCACGAACGCCGCGGCGGTGAGCGCCGGTCGATCGAGATAGCCGCGGGCGAGGCAGAGCCCGCCGAGATGCAGCTCGCCGGGCACGCCCACGGGAGCCGGTTCGCCTTCGCGGTCGAGCAGGTAGACGCGCGCGTTGGCGGTCGGCCGGCCGATCGGCAGCGAGCGCTCGGCGGCGTCCGGCCGGCACAGCCAGGAGGTCACCGAGATCGTCGCCTCGGTCGGGCCGTAGCGGTTGTAGACGTCGATTTGAGGCAGGCGCTCGTGGACCCGGTTCGGCAGATCGGCCGGCACGGTTTCGCCGCCGGTGACCAGCAGGCGCAGATCGCGACACTCGTCGAGCGCCCCCGAATCGAGCAGCAGCGCGAGCGTCGAAGGGGGAAACGACGCCTGGGTGATCCGCCGCTCGGCGATCAGGCGCACCAGATAGGCGGGATCGCGATGACCCTCGGGCTCGGGGAGCACCGTACGCCCGCCGGAGACCAGCGGGGCGAAGATTTCGAGCACCGAGACGTCGAAGCTGATCGTGGTCTTCTGGAGAAACGCCTCGCGGTCGGTCGGAAAATCGGTGGCGATGGCATAGCGCAGCCGGTTGCCCAGCGCGCGGTGAGTCACCACCACCCCTTTCGGTTGACCGGTCGAGCCGGAGGTGTAGATCACGTACGCCGGGTGCTCGCCCAACGCCGCCGGGAGCAGGCGCTCGGCCGATTCGGCGGCGATCGCCGCGGCGGTCGCCTCGTCGTCCAAGAGGACGAGCCGCGGACCCGTCGCACCCAGACGGGTGACGAACCGGCCGATCGTGACGACTACGGGCGCCGCCGCGTCGTCCACCAGGTAGTGGAGCCGGTCCTCCGGCAGGCTCGGGTCGAGCGGCAGATAGGCCGCGCCCGCCTTCAAGACGGCGAGCAGCGCTACCGGCAGATCGAGCGAGCGCTCCAGGCAGACGCCGACGCGCGTTTCGGGGCCGACGCCCGCGGTGCGGAGGTACCGGGCCAGCCGGTTCGCCCGCGCGTCCAGCTCCGCGTAGGTGAGCGTCGAGAATCCCGCGCCATTGGCCGCCCTCTCCTCTTCGGAGCGGGAATCGAATTCGACCGCGACGCGCGACGGCCCGGCGTCGACCCGTTCCTCGAACATCTGCGGCAGGTAGCCCTCGGACGAGTGCGCCACCGCGGGCTCGTTCCATTCGACCAGCAGCGTGCGCCGCTCTTCGGGCGAGAAGATGTCGAGCGTCCCCACCGGCCGGTCGGGCTCGTCGAGCAGCGCTTCGAGCAACGCGTGCAGGTGACCGAGAATCCGCTCGACCGTCGCCGGCTCGAACAGCGCCGCGCTGTAGACCAGGCGGCAGGCGAGCCTCGGCCCCAGCTCGATCGCGTTCAGCGTCAGGTCGTACTTCGACACCTCGCCCGACATCGTGAGACCGGTAATCTCCAGCCCCGGCAGCTCCATCGGCCGATCGGGGTTGTTCTGCAGCACGAGCATCGATTGAAACAGCGGCGAGTAGGACAGATTGCGCTGCGGCGCGACCGCCTCGACCAGCTTTTCGAACGGCAGATCCTGATGCGCGTACCCTTCGAGCGTCGATTCGCGGACCGCGGTGAGCAACGAGCGGAAGCTTCCGAGAGGCGTCACCCGGGTCCGAAGCACGAGGGTGTTGACGAAGAAACCGATCAGCCCTTCCACCTCCGCCCGGTTGCGGTTCGCGATCGGCGTACCGACCGGAATGTCGGTCTGGCCGGTATAGCGATAGAGGAGCGTCGACCAGGCGGCGAGCAGGGTCATGAACAGCGTCGCGCTCTCGCCGCGCGAAAACGCCTGGAGGCGTTCGGCGACGCCGGGAGCCGAGGGACCCGCGACCGAGGCGCCGCGGTAGCTCTGGATCGCCGGCCGCGGCCGGTCGGCCGGCAGGGCGAGCAGCTCGGGAGCGCCCAGGAGATGGCCGCGCCAGTGATCGACCTGGCGCGCGAGGACGTCGCCGGCCAGCCATTCGCGCTGCCAGGCGGCGAAATCCGCGTACTGGATCGGCAGCGGCGGCAGGACCTTGGCGTCGACCTCCCGCCCTTCGACCAGCGCCGAGTGCACCTCGGCCAGCTCGCGCACGAAGACGCCCATCGACCAGCCGTCGGAGATGATGTGGTGGACGGTGAGCAGCAGCGCCTGCTCGGTCGCGGGCCGCGGCGATAGGTGCACCAGCACCACCCGCCCGAGCGGGCCGGCCGCCAGGTCGAACGGCCGGATCGCCTCTTTCCCCGCCAGGCGCAGCGTCTCGACCTCGCGGCGCGCCGCGCTCAAAGCGGCCAGGTCGACGCGGGCGAAGAGCAGCGCCCCGTCGAGGGAATCGAGTGCGGCGATCTCCTGCACCGCGCGCCCGGCCCGGGTGGGGAAGGTGGTGCGCAGCGACTCGTGGCGCCGCTCCAGATAGCGCAGCGCCGCCTTGAGCCGCGCCGGATCGAGCGCGCCGCGCACGCGCAGCGCGGTGGGGATGTTGTAGGTCGGGCTCCCCGGCTCCAGTTGGTCGAGGAACCAGAGCCGCTCCTGCGCGAACGACAGCGGCAGCTCCGCTCCCGCCACGCGCGGCCGGCGCTCGATCGGTCCGGATTCCAAGCCGCGCGCCTCGCGCTGCGCCGCCTCGATCGCGCGGGAAAAGCTCGCCACGGTCTGCGCCTCGAACACCTGGCGCAGCGGCAGCTCGACGCCGAACGCATCGCGCACCCGGGACAAGAGCTGGGTCGCGAGCAGCGAGTGGCCGCCGAGGTCGAAGAACGAGTCGTGGATCGAGATCTCGCCGGGCAGGCCCAGCACTTCTGAAAACACCTCCGCCACCAGCGTTTCGATCGCGTCGCGCGGCGCCTCGTAGCGCACCCCTTCGACGTGAAGATGCGCCAGCTCCGGCGCGGGGAGCGCCTTGCGATCGACTTTGCCGTTCGCGGTGAGCGGAAACGCCGAGAGCGCCACGAACGCGGCGGGCACCATGTACTCGGGCAGCCGCGCGGCAAGCGCCGCCTTCAAGTCGGCCGGCGCCAGCTCGCGCTCCGGCTCGGCGAGCAGGTAAGCGACCAGGCGGTCGGCCGGTCCTCCCGCCAGACCGCCGGAGTCGTTGCGCGCCAGAACGATGACGTCCTTGACCCCCGCCTGCGCGCGCAACGCCGCCTCGATCTCCCCCAGCTCGATGCGGAAGCCGCGCACCTTCACCTGATGGTCGATCCGGCCGAGGAACTCGACCCGGCCGCCGGCAAGGCGCCGCACCAGGTCGCCGGTGCGATAGAGCCGGGCGCCGGGATCGCTCCGCTCGGCCGCGAAGGGGTGCGGCACGAAGCGCTCGGCGGTCAAATCGGGGCGGTTCAGATAGCCGCGGGCCAACCCCCGGCCGCCGATCAGCAGCTCGCCCGCCACCCCAACCGGCAGCGGTTCGAAGCGGGGCCCCAGCACGTGAACTTCGACGTCGGCGAGCGGCCGGCCCAAGGTGAGCGCCGTCCCTTCGGCGTAGACCTCGGCGGTGGCGCAGACCGTCGCCTCGGTCGGGCCGTAGGCGTTGACGAACCGGCGCCCGCGGCGCCATTTCGCCGCCAGCTCCGGAGCGCAGGCCTCCCCCGCGACCACCAGGGTGGCGAGATCCGGCAGCCCGCTTTCGGCTCCCGCGGGCAGCACGGCGAGCGCGGAAGGCGGAATCGTCGCCTTGGTGACGCGGCGTTGCGCAAGCAGCCTCACCAGCCCCGGGCCGGGCAGCAGGTCGTCGGGCTCGGCCATGACCAGGGCGGCGCCCGCGCACAGCGCCACCGCGATCTCGGCGACCGAGGCGTCGAACGACATCGAGGCGAACTGCAGCACCCGGCTCGCCGGGCCGACGGCGAAGATCTCCGCTTGTCTCGCGCACAGGTTCGCGAGGCCGTCATGCGCGAGCATCACGCCTTTCGGCTTGCCGGTGGAGCCGGAGGTATAGATCACATAGGCGAGATGCTCGGGCGCGGGGCCCGGAAGCGGCGCGGCGTCTTCCGGGGTGCCAGCTTCCCCGATCATCGCGGACATCTCGTCCGACCGGTCGAGGTTGATCACGTAGGCGGTGCTCGCCGGCAGCGCGTCGAGCGTCGCGTCGTGGGCGAGCAGCAGCATCAGACCGGCGTCTTCGATCATGCCCGCCAGCCGGTCGAGCGGATAGGAGGGGTCGAGCGGCAAGTAGGCGCCGCCGGCTTTTTGCACCGCGATCAGGCCGACCACCAGGTCGAGCGAGCGTTCCAGGCAGAGCCCCACCCGCACCTCGGGCCCGACGCCGAACATCGCGAGGTAGCGCGCGAGCGCGTCCGAGCGGGCGTCCAGCTCGGCGTAGGTGAGCGTCGCATCCCCCAACTCGACGGCGATCGCCGTCGGACGGTTCCGCGCGTGGGTCGTCACCCACTCGGGCAGGAGCGGCAGGCGCGCGAACGGTTCGCCGGCCGCGCGCGCGAACGGCGGATTCCAATCGAGCAGCAGCTGGCGCCGTTCGTCCGGCCCGATCATCGCGATCTCGGAAAGATGGCGATCGGGTTGGTCGACGAACGCGACCATCAGATTCTCGAAATAGGCGACCAGCCGCTCGATCGTTACGGCATCGAACAGGTCGCTGTTGTACTGCAGCGCCAGCCGCCGCCCGCCTTCGGCGACCGACATCGACAGGTCGAACAGCGACAGGTCGCCGCCCGACAGGAGCGGCGAGAGGCCGAGATCCCCGAGCCTCCTTTCGCGCGTCGCCTCCTCGGCGACGGCCGGGCCCTTCGCGTCGGGCCGGCGCGGCACGTCGAACGCCATCAGCTGTACCTGATAGATCGGCGTGGTCGACAGGTCGCGCTCCGGGGCGAGCGCCTCGACCAGCAGATCGAACGGCACGTCCTGATGCGACAGGATCGCCAGCGTCTCCTCGCGCGTGCGCACCAGCAGCTCGCGCGCCGTCGGGTCGCCACGCAGCTGGGCGCGGAAGACCAGGTTGCTGACGAAGAACCCGATCACCCCCTCGGTCTCGATCCGGTGCCGCCCGGCGATCGGCGAGCCGATCAACGCGTCGTCGCTCCCGGTGAGCCGGCCGAGCCAGGCATGGCCGAGCGCCAGCGCCGCAGCGAAATAGGTGAGCCCCTCGGCGCGGATGAGGCGATGAAACGCCTCGACACCCGAGTCGGCGACCAGGCGCACGACCTTGCCGCCGCGGGAGTTGCGCACCCGCGGGCGCGGCCGGTCGGTCGGCAGCTCGACCTGGAACGGCGCGCCGGCGAGATGCTCGCGCCAGAACGCCAACTGCTTTTCGAGCACCTCGCCGCGCAGCCAGTCGCGCTGCCAGAGCGCGAAGTCGGCGTATTGGATCGGCAGCGGCGGCAGCTGGGCGGGCTCGTTCCGGGCGAACCCGGCGTAGAGCGCGGCGAATTCGCGTTGGAAGATCGCGAGCGACCAGCCGTCGGAGATGATGTGATGCATGGTCGTGAGCAGCACGTTTTCGTCGGGCGCCATCTCGATCAGGGCGAAGCGCAGCACCGGCCCGCGTTCGAGATCGAACCCGCGCGCCTGTTCCTTGCCCGACAGGCGAAGCGCCGTCTGGAGCGCCACCGGCAGCGTCAGCAGCGACAGGTCGATCCGCGGCAGCTCGACCTCGCGCCGCCGGGCGATGATCTGAAACCCTTCGCTCGATCCGCGCCCGCCGGGCTCGCCGCCGCCGGTCGAAAACGTCGTGCGCAGGCTCTCGTGACGATCGACCAACGCCTGGAGCGCGGCCTGGAGCGCCCGCCGGTCCAGCACGCCCGAAAGCCGCTGCGAGGCCGGAATGTTGAACAGCGCGGTGCCCGGATCGAGCCGGTCGGCGAGCCACAGGCGGCGCTGCGACAACGACAACGGAATGCGCTCGGGCGCCGCCGAATGGCCGATCGGCGCGCCGTCGCCGGCGGCGGCCGAATCGGCGGCCTCCTCCGCATCCTCTTCGAGCAACAGCTCCAGCAGAGCGAGGCGCTCGGCTTCGAGGTCGGCGTCCCGATCGGCGGCCGAATCGAGCTCGGGCTCGAACCCTTCGCTCACCCTTTCCCTCCCTGCTTCCTCGCCCGTTTCTCGGCGAGCAGTTTGCGGATCGCCTCGGGAGTCATCGCCTCGAGATCGGTGCGCATCTTCTTGACGTCCCGAGGCGCCGCGACCGGCGCCTCTCCGGCCGCGGCGCCCTCGCTCCGGCGCGGCGCGATCTTCTGCATCTCCGCCTCGAGGCTCGGTCCGCGCGCTTGCAGGTCCCCGATCGTCACCGCCAACCGCTCGATCGTCGGCTCCTCGAACAGGGTCCGCATGGGCACTTCGAAACCGAACGTCTCGCGCAATCGGGCGAACACCTGGGTGGCGAGGATCGAGTTGCCGCCGAGATCGAAGAAGCTGTCGTGCACTCCCACCCTTTCGATCCGCAGCGCTTCGGCCCAGATCGCGGCGATCCGCTCTTCGAGCGGCGTACGCGGCTCGACGTAGGCCTGGCGCGAGCCCTCGCGAATGCCGGCCGGCAGCGGCAGCGCGCGAACGTCCACCTTGCCGTGGGGCGTGAGCGGCAGCTCGGGCAGAATCACCACCATCGCCGGGACCATGTACTCGGGCAGCTGCGCCCGCGCCGCCGCGCGCAGGTCGTCGGCCGCGAGCGCACCGTCTTGGAGCACCACATAAGCGACCAGCCGCTTGTCGCCCGCCACGTCCTCGCGCGGCACCACGACCGCGCGCCGCACGCCGGGTTGCGCGGCGAGCACCGCTTCGATCTCCGCCAACTCGATGCGGAAGCCGCGGATCTTCACCTGATTGTCGATCCGCCCGAGGTATTCGAGGTCGAACCCGGACCCCGCAGGAAGGCGCCGCGCCAGGTCGCCCGAACGATAGGCCCGCGCACCGGGCATTCCGGAGAACGGATCGGGCACGAAACGCTCGGCGGTCAGCTCCGGCCGGCCGAGATAGCCGACCGCGAGCCCGGCGCCCGATACGTACATTTCGCCGGAAACCCCGAGCGGCGAAGGCACGCCAAACGCGTCGAGCACCTGGACGGCGAGATCGGGGATCGGCACGCCGATCAGGCTCCCCCGCTTCGCCTCGACGTCGGCCTTCCGGATCTCCCGATAGGTGACATGAACGCAAGTCTCGGTGATGCCGTACATGTTGATCAGTTTCGAATCGGGATGCCGCTCGAACCAGGGCGCGAGCCCGGCCAGATCGAGCGCCTCGCCACCGAAGATCACGTAGCGCAGCGCCAGGGGCGCCGGTCCGTCGGTTTCGACCACCGCGCGTTCGGCCCAGCTCAACTGCTGGAACGCCGAAGGGGTCTGGTTGAGCACGGTGACCCGCTCGTCGCGGACCAGGCGATAGAACGACTCCGGCGCGCGCGAGACCTCGGTGGGCACCACGACCAGCCGGCCGCCGTAGGCGAGCGCGCCCCAGATCTCCCAGACCGAAAAGTCGAACGCGTAGGAATGAAACAGCGTCCAGACGTCGTCGGGGCCGAAGCCGAACCAACTTTCGGTCGACGACAGCAGCCGCGCCACCTCGCCGTGGCGCACCGGCACCCCTTTCGGTTTGCCGGTCGAGCCCGAGGTGTAGATCACGTATGCCACGTCGCCCGCGGTGATCGCATCGATCGAGACCCGCGGCGGCGCTGCCGCTGAAAGATCGCCGGGGATCTCGGCGAGCAACAGCCGCGCGCCCGAATCTTCCCGCAGCAGCGTCCGACGGTCCTCCGGATAGGTCGGATCGATCGGCACGTAGCCGGCGCCGGTTTTGAGCACCGCGAGCAGCGCGACGATCAGGTCGAGCGACCGGTGGAGCGACACCGCCACGAGGTCGCCCGGCAGCACGCCGTCGCGGATCAGTCGGCCCGCCAAGGCGTCGGCTCGGGCGTTCAGGTCCGCGTAGGTCAAACCGGCGTCGCCGCAGCGTACCGCCTCGCGCGAACCGTACGCGGCGACGGAGCGGGCGAACAGGTCGACGAGGGTCGGCGCAGCGGCGGCCGCGGCGCGCACCGGAAGCCCGGTCGCCGCGCGGATCTGTTCGCGCTCCTCCGGCGACAGCAGCGCGACGGTCGCGGTCGAGGCGTCCGGGTCGGCGGCGAGCGCGGCGAAATAGCGGGTGAAATAGCCGGCGATCCAACCCGCGTCGGCGTCGGACAGCCGCGCGGAATCGTATTCGAGCGCGAAATGAATCCCCCGCTCGTCCGAGCCCGGCGCGAACGCCGCCTGGAGCAGGAAGCTCGTCCCTTCGGCGGAGTGGAATCCGGCCACCGCGACCCCTTCCCGGGCGAGCATTTCGTTGGCGACGTGGAAATGGATGTAGTTGAAGATCACGTCGTAGAACGGCTGGCCGCCGTGCTCCTGCTGCAGGCGGTTGTAAGGGTAGCGGCGGAACGGCAGGACGGCCAGCTCGGTCTCGAACGCCCGTTCCGAAGCGCGCGCGAAGCTCTCGTCTCGCACCCCGAAACGGATCGGCAACGTGTTCAGGTAGAGGCCGCGGACGTCCTCGCCGCCCAAGACTTCGGCACGGCCGTTGAAGCCGAGGCCGATCATCACGTCCGGCGAGCCCGACAGCAGGCTCATGACCTTGAAATGAGCGCCGAGCAGGACGCTCTTGACCGGCAGCCCCAAGCGGCGCGAGAGCGCGCGCACCGCGGTGGAAACGTCCGGCGGCAGGTTCGGGGTCAGGCGGTGGACGCGCGGACCGACCGGCGCCTCGGTCACCGGGAAACGGCGCGGCAGGGCGAGCACCGAGGCGCCGGCCAACTGTTCGCGCCAGAACGCCTTGGCCTCTTCCGATTCGAGCGTCCGCCGCTCGGCGGCGATGAAATCGCGGAAGAGCAGCCCGAGCGGCGGCTCCGGCGCCGGGTTTTCCCCGCGCAGGTACGCGAAATAGCGGCCGAAGATCTCGGCCAGCGTCGAATGCAGGCTCCAGCCGTCGAAGACCGCGTGGTTTTCGGTGAGCGTGAGCTGAAAATGCTCGTCGTCGAGCCGGTGCACGAAGAAACGCAGCTGCGGCGCTTTGGTGAAATCGAACAGCGTGCGCTTCTGCTCGCGCACCAATTTCTCCACTTCCCGCTGCTGCTCGTCGGCCGGCAGGTGACCGACGTCGATCACCGTCAGCGGTAGGGTCGCCTGGGCGTGGACGATCTGGATCGGCTCGGAAAAACCGGTCAGATGAAACGAGGTGCGCATCACCGGATGGCGCGCGACGACGTCGGCCGTGGCACGCGCGAACGCGTCCTCGTCGAAGCGCGCGACCAGCTGCCAGCTGTCGACGTTGTGGTACGGCGGATCCTCCGGCCGGAGCACCATGTGGAAGAGCATGCCGGCCTGGAGCATGGCCAGCGGATAGGCGTCGGTCAACGCGATCCCCAAGCCGCTCGGCAGGCGCTGGCGATCCTCGGGCGCGAGCAGCGAGAACGGCTCGGACGGCGCCTCCAACTCCGCGAGCCGCTCGGCCGAAGCGCGTCCGGCCACGGCTGCCAGCCCCGCGATCGTCTGATGTCGGAACAGCTGCTGGAGCGAGATTTCCAGGCCCCGTTTGCGGGCCAGGGCGAGCACTTGGATGCTGCGGATCGAGTCGCCGCCGAGCGAGAAGAAGTTGTCGCGGGCGCCGACTTGTTCGACACCGAGCACCTGTTCCCAGATCGCCGCCAGCACCTGCTCGGAGACCGTCCGCGGCGCGACGTACTCCTCGCCGAGAATCGCGCGCGAAGCCTCCGGCGACGGCAGCGCCTTGCGGTCGATCTTGCCGTTCGGCGACAACGGCAGCGCGGGCAGGGCGACGAACGCTTGCGGGACCATGTACAGGGGCAGGCTTCGCCCGAGGAACGCGCGCAGCTCTTCGATCACCGGCGGTTTCGCCGAACCCGGCACCAGATAGGCCGCGATCCGGCGATCGGTCGCCGGGCCGTAGGTCGCCACCACGCACTCGGAGACGTCCGGATGCTCGGCGAGCGCGCGCTCGATCTCCCCCAACTCGATGCGGAAGCCACGGATCTTCACTTGGGTGTCGATCCGCCCGAGATACTCGATCGCTCCGTCCGAGGCGAACCGGCAGAGGTCGCCGGTGCGATAGAGCCGGGCGCCCGGCTCGCCGCTCGTGCCATCGGGCACGAACGCCGCGGCGGTGAGCAGCGGGCGATGCAGGTAGCCGCGGCCGACGCCGACACCGCCGATGAAGAGCTCGCCAGGCACTCCCACCGGCACCGGCAGGCCGGCCGGATCGAGCAGATAGATGCGCAGGTTGGCGATCGGCCGGCCGATCGGCACCGTCGCCAGGCCCGGCCGGCAGGCCTGTTCGGTGACGTCGACCGCCGCCTCGGTCGGGCCGTACAGGTTGTGCAACTCGGGGTGCGATTCGGCCGGGCGTCCGGAAAACAGCGCGAAGAAACGATCGACCAGCGCGGGTGGCAACGCCTCGCCGGAGCAGATCAGCGCCCTCATGCTGGTCAGCTCCGCGACCCCCGGCTCGCCGACGAACACCTGGAGCATCGAGGGCACGAAGTGGAGCACGCTCACTCCCTCCCGGGCGACCAGATCGACCAGGTAGGCGGCGTCCTGGTGCCCGCCCGGCCGGGCCATGACCAGGCGCGCGCCCGAGAGGAGCGGCAGGAAAAGCTCCCAGAGCGAAACATCAAAGCTGAACGGCGTCTTCTGGAGCACTCGATCCGCCGGCCCGAAGGCGTAGCGCCCACGCATCCAGAGCAACCGGTTGACGATGCCACGGTGAGCGTTCATGCCCGCTTTCGGCTTACCGGTCGAGCCCGAAGTGTAGATCGCATAGGCGAGCGTCTCCGGCTCGGTCTTCGCGCGCTCCACAAGCGCGGGCAGATCGCCCGGATCGCCCGGATCGACCAGGGCGACGCCCTCCGGCAGGCCGCCGATCCGCGCCCGAACCGCGGCCGAGATCAGCAGCACCGGCACTCGGCTGTCGTCGAGCATGTAGGCCAGCCGGTCCGCCGGATAGTCGGGATCGAGCGGCACGTAGAAGCCTCCCGCCTCGAGCACCGCGAGCAACGAGATCGACATCTCGAGCGACCGTTCGAGGCAGACGCCGACCGCGACCTCGGGGCCGATGCCGCGAGCGCGCAGCGACCGTGCCAAGCGCCTCGCCGCGCGCGCCAGCTCGCCGTAGGAGAGCGCCCGCTCTTCGAACACCACGGCGATCGCATCCGGCGTCGCCGCGGCCTGCGCGAACACCAGATCGTGGAGCCTCGCGCCGGCCTGGTCGTAAACGACCGCGGTGTCGTTCCAATCGACCACCAAGCGCCGGGTTTCGGCCGGATCGAGCAGAGGCAGCTCGGCGATCGGCCGGTCTGCCGCTTCCGGCGTCGCGAAGGCTCCGGCGATCAGGGTCCGCCAGGTATCGAGGAACCGCAGCACCGTCGCCGCCTCGAACAGATCGGTCGCGTACTCCGCCACGCCGTTCATGCCGCGCGCCGACTCGATCATCGAGATCAGCAGGTCGAGCTTCGCGGTGCCGTTGCGCAGCGGCACCTGCCCCGGTCCGGTCACGCCGCCGGCTCCCGCTCCGGCCGGGGTGTCTTCGGTCTGTAGCGCGAGCATGACCTGGACCAGCGGCGCGTGCGCCAGATCGCGCTCCGGGCGCAGCTCCTCGACCAGTTTCTCGAACGGCAGGTTCTGGTGATCGTAAGCGCCGAGGGTCCGCCGCTTGACCCGGCGGACCAGCTCGCGCAGGCTGGGTCTCCCGCCAAGATCGATCCGCAGGACCAGGGTGTTGACGAAGAAGCCGATCAGCGCCTCGATTTCGGGACGATTGCGGTTCGCGATCGGCGAACCGATCAGCAGGTCGTCGCGTCCGGCGATCCTGCCGAGCGCCGCTCCGAGGCTGGCGAGCAGAGCCATGAACAGGGTGGCCCCCTCCTCCCGCGCCAGCTCGCGGAGCCGCGCCGCGTCGGCGGCCGGGATCGAGAACATCTCGCTGGCGCCGCGGAAGCTCTGGATCGCCGGCCGCGGACGATCGGCCGGCAAATCGAGGATCTGCGGCGCGCCGGCGAGCTCCGCGCGCCAATAGTCGAGCTCCCGAACGAACTCGCCACCGTCGAGCCGACCGCGCTGCCAGAGGGCGAAATCGGCGTATTGGATCGGCAGCTCCGGCAGAGGCGACGGCCGGCCGGCCGCGAACGCCGCGTACAGGCGCGAGACTTCGGCCGTCATCACGCCCATCGACCAGCCGTCCGAGATGATGTGGTGTATCACCGACAGCAGGATGTCCTCGCTCTCGTCCGCGTGAATGACCGCCGTACGCCAGAGCGGCCCGCGTGCGAGGTCGAACGGCCGGCGGGACTCGGCGCTCGCAGCTCGCGCCACCTCATCCTGGCGCCGCGTGGCCGGCAACGCCCGTAAGTCGATGATCTGAGGGATCGCCACACCCGTCGGCGCCGGCGCGATCACCTGCACCGCTCGCCCCTCTGTCTCCGCGAACGTGGTGCGCAGCGTCTCGTGGCGACGCGTAAGCTCGGCGAGGGTGCGTGCGAGCACCGACAGGACGATCGGCTGCGGAAACCGCCGCGCCGAATACAAGTTGTACTGCGCCGAGCCCGGCTGCAGCCGGTCGAGGAACCAGAGCCGCGCTTGAGCGAACGAGAGCGGAATGTCGGCCGGGCTCTCGGCGTCCACGCCACGGCGCGGGATCGCCGACCGTCCCTCGGTGCCGAAACCCTCCTCCTCGAGCAGCCTGGACAGGAGGTCCAAGTCCTCGCCGGAGATCCCGCGGCTTTGGGTCGTCGTTTCGCTCATGCGTCCTCGGCTCCTTCGTGGGCGGGCGTGCCGGCGAGCAGCGCCTGGCGCTCCTCGGCGGACATCTCTTGAATCTGGCGCAACAGGCGCGCGGCGCGCGTCGTCATGCCGGGTTGTTTTTCTTTGGCGATCAAAGTGCGCGCCGCCGCTTCGATGGTGGTCGCGGCGAAGAAGTCGCGCAGCTCGAGGTCGATGCGGAACACCTTCTGCACCCGCGCCACGACTTTGGTCGCGAGCAGCGAGTGGCCGCCGATGTCGAAGAAATCCTCGTCGATGCCGATCCTCTCGCGATCGAGCACCTCGCACCAGATGCCCGCGAGCACCACCTCGAGGTCGGTCTGTGGCGCGAGGTGCTCGACATCCGCGGCGATCCGCGCGGGATCGATCCCCGCAAGGGCGCGGCGATCGACCTTGCCCGCGGCGTTCTTGGGCAGGTCGTCGAGCACGCCGATCATCGCGGGGACCATGTAATTGGGCAGCTTGGCTCGCAGCGCCTCTTTCCATTCCGCCGGCTCGGGGTGGGGCTCGGTCGCGGCGACGTAGGCGATCAGGCGCAGATCGCCGCCGCCGGCCGGGCGGGCGAGCACCGCCGCCTCGCGTACGCCGGGGAGGGCCGCGAGCACGGTTTCGATCTCCCCCAGCTCGATGCGGAAGCCGCGGATCTTCACCTGGTGGTCGATCCGACCGAGGAACTCGAGCTCATGCACCGCCGCGCCGCCGCGGTCGACCGCGATCCAACGCGCCAGGTCGCCGGTGCGATAGAGCCGCGCGCCGCCCGAGCCTTCGGTCGCGAACGGGTGTGGCACGAAGCGCTCGGCGGTCAGATCGGGGCGCCCTCGATACCCGCGGGCGAGCGACGCGCCGCCGAGCAGCAGCTCGCCCGGCACCCCGAGCGGCTGGACCGCTCCCGCCGAACCGAGGACGTAGGACTCGAAACCCGCGATCGACCGGCCGATGGTAAGCCGGCCTCCTTCATACAGGTGCGCGCTCGAGCAGACTGTCGTCTCGGTCGGCCCGTAGGCGTCGACGAAACGACGCCCTTGCCGCCACCGCTCGGCAAGATCAGGCGGGCAGGCCTCGCCCGCGACCATCAGCGCCGCGGGCACTCCCTCGGGCAAATCGGGGAGTGCCGCGAGCGCCGACGGGGGGAGCGTCACGAGCGTGATCCGCTGCTCCACGAGCAACCGCGCGAGACCGGCGCCGGGCATCCGCTGCTCGCGTCCGGCAAACACCAGCGCCGCGCCCGTGCTCCAGGCTTCCGCGACCTCGCAAATCGAAGCGTCGAAGCCGATCGAAGAGAATTGCAAGATGCGATCTCCCGGTTCGACGGCGGTAAGCCGCGCCAGCTCGCGCCCCAGGTTCGCGATGCCGCGGTGGGTGACGCCCACCCCTTTCGGGCGACCGGTGGAACCCGAGGTGTAGATGACATAGGCGAGGGAGTCGAGCGCCGATTCGCCTTCGCCCTCGCGACCGAATACCGGCTCGGGCCGCGACTCGGGGCTCGTCGCCACCAGGTCCCAGCCCGCGCCGTCGAGCACGATCGCGAACGCAGGCAGCGCCGGCAGCGTCTTCTGGAAGTGCTCTTGGGTCAATAGGATCGCGAGCCCGGCGTCTTCGATCATGAACGACAGCCGTTCGAGCGGCAGCTGGGGATCGAGGGGCACGTAGACGCCGCCCGCCTTGGCGATGCCGAGCAGGCCGACCGCGAGGTCGAACGACGGGTCGCAGAAGACGCCGACCGCCACCTCCGGCCCGACGCCGAACGCGCGCAGGTGGTGCGCGAGCTGGTTGGCCCGCGCGTCGAGCTGGGCGTACGACAGCTCCCGGTCGCCGATCACCACGGCCGCGAGCTCGGCGAAACGGTCGGCCGAATCCTCGAACAGCGCGGCGAGAGTGCACGGCGCCACGGCGACCGGAGCTTCAGAACGGCTCCACGCGGCGACGATCTCCGCCCGCTCCGACTCGGCGAGCAAAGGCAGATCGCCGACCGACCGGTTCGGGTCGGCAAGAGCGGCGGCGAGCAGCGTCTCCAGGTGCCCGGCCCAGCGCCCGATCGTCGCCTCCTCGAACAGATCGGTCGAATACTCGAACACCCCGGCGAACCCGGCGCCGGGATTGCGATCCTCCAGGTGCAGAGACAGGTCGTTCTTCGCCGTACGGCTACCGCCGGGAAACGCCTGGAGCTCGACTCCGGGCAGCGCCAGGACGCCGACCGCCGCGGTCTGGAAGTCGAACACGGCTTGAAACAGCGGCGAGCGCGACGGGTCGCGCGGCGGGTTCAGCTCTTCGACCAGCCGTTCGAACGGCAGATCCTGTTCGGCGTAGGAGTCGAGCACGTTGGCGCGCACTTCGCCCACCAGGTCGGCGAAGCCGATCCCGGCCCGCGGCCGGGCGCGCAGCACCAGCGTGTTGATGAAGAATCCGATCAGCCCCTCGAGCTCC
>Ga0068860_100003793_pt1 | contig 15547 bp, 13 predicted proteins | sample KBSSwiS32_FD_66597 | JGI IMG/M metagenome (GOLD analysis project Ga0068860, IMG submission 66597) | Switchgrass rhizosphere microbial communities from Kellogg Biological Station, Michigan, USA - KBS Switchgrass S3-2 | ecosystem: Host-associated > Plants > Roots > Rhizosphere > Soil ... | reverse complement strand
GTCGAGGCCCTCAACGGCAACGACTTCTCCACGCTCAGGACCATGGTCTACATCGGCGCCCTGCTGTTCATCCTCGCCCAGATGCTGACCGACGTGAGCTACGCCCTCGCCGACCCCAGAGTGAGGCTGAGCTGATGGGCGCGAACGGCGAATGGCGAATGGCCAATCGCGAAGCGCTCGAAGATCTATTCGCTATTCGCTATTCGCCATTCGCCAGGGCAGGAGGTTAGGGCAGCGTGCACTGGATCTCCAACGTCGTTGTCCTCGTTCTCCTGCTCGGCGGCCTCTGGCTTGCCCGCGTGGTCTCGATGAGCCGGTTCTGGCGGGAGAGCGCCATCGAGCTGTGGAGGCGGCGGCGCACCGCCATCGTCGTGGTCGCCATCTTCCTCCTCATCGCGCTGCTCGATTCGATCGCCTGGATCGGCGGCGGGGGCGAGGGCGTCGCGGCGTACCAGCCGAGAAGCATCATCGACCGCATCTTCCAGCCGGATACCTTCAAGGAGGCCAGCTACTCGGCGCCATTTGCGCGGGTCTCTTTCTACGGCAGCCAACCGCTCCGCCATCCGGGCGCGCACGTGCTCGGCACCGACATCCTGGGCCGCGACGTGGTCTACCGCGCCCTCAAGGGCGTGCGCGTCGCCCTGCTGATCGGCGTGTTCACCAGCCTGATTGTCATTCCGCTTGCCCTGCTGTTCGGCGTCACGGCTGGCTACTTCGGAAAGCGCATCGACGACGGGGTGTTCTTCGTCATGACGGTGCTGGCCTCGGTGCCGAGCCTGCTGCTGCTGATCGCCCTCATCACGGTACTCGGCAAGGGCACGCTGCAGGTGTGCTTCGCGCTCGGCGTCACCAGCTGGGTCGGCTTCTGCCGCCTCGCACGCGGCGAGACGCTCAAGCTGCGCGAGACGGACTATGTGGCGGCTGCGCGGGCGTTGGGCGTGTCGGACCTCCGCATCGTGTGGCGCCACGTCCTTCCCAACCTCGCCCACCTCGTCATCATCACGTTCGCGCTCACCTTCACCAGCCTGGTGCTGACCGAGACCATTCTGTCGTATCTCGGCATCGGCATCGACGGCAGCTGGGGCCAGATGATCGATCAGGCGCGCAACGAGCTTTCCCGCACGCCCATCATCTGGTGGAACATCACCGCCGCCTCGGTCATGCTCTTCACCCTCGTGCTCGCCGTGAACACCATCGCCGACGCCATGCGAGACATCGCCGACCCGCGCACGCGCAGGGAGACATGATGAGCGCGCCCCTCCTGGCGATCGACCGTCTGGCCGTCTCGTTCCCTGCGGAAGGCGGGCGCACGCGGGTGGTGGACCGGGTGCAGCTCGCCATCGCGCCGGGCGAGACGCTGGCCCTGGTGGGCGAATCGGGCTGCGGCAAGTCGGTGACGGCGCTCGCTATCATGCGCCTCGTGCCCCGTCCCGGCCTGATCGAGCCCGACAGCCGCATCCGCTTCGACGGGCGCGACCTGCTCTCGCTGCCGGTGCCGGAGATGAGGGCGCTGCGCGGCGGCAAGATCGGCATGATCTTCCAGGAGCCGATGACGAGCCTCAACCCCGTCGCCACCGTCGGCCGCCAGGTGGAGGAGGCGATCCTGCTCCACGCCAGGGTCTCCGCCGCGGAGGCGCGGCGGCGGGCGATCGAGATGTTCGGCATGGTCGGCATCCCGGACCCGGAGATGCGCATCGACGCCTATCCGCACCAGCTCTCCGGCGGCCTCAAGCAGCGCGTGATGATCGCCATGGCCATGGTCATGCGCCCGCGTCTGCTGATCTGCGATGAGCCGACAACGGCCCTCGACGCCACCATCCGCGCCCAGATCCTGGAGCTGATCCGCAACCTGGCCGCCACCACCGGCACCGCGGTGCTTATCATCACCCACGACTTCGGCGTGGTGAACGTGGTGGCCGACCGGGTGGCCGTCATGTACGCCGGCCAGATCGTGGAGGAGGGCACGCGCGAGGAGCTCCTGGCACGCCCGCGGCACCCCTACACGCAGGGGCTGCTGCGCTCCATCCCCCGGCCCGAGGCGCGCGGGTCCAGGCTTGAGGAGATCAAGGGCGTGGTGCCACGGCCCGGACAGTGGCCCGCCGCGTGCCGCTTCCATCCGCGCTGCCCGCACGCCTTCGACCGCTGCCGCCGCGAGACGCCCGGCCGCACGCGCGTGTCGCCGACGCAAGGCGCCTGGTGCCACCTCGTCGAGCAGGAGGCGCGCCCATGACCGCCCCAAGCGGCGGCGCGCTCCTGGAGGTGCGCGGCCTCAAGACCTGGTTCCCGATCCGCACCGGCGTCCTGCAGCGCCTCGCCGGCCACGTGAAGGCGGTGGACGGCGTGGACCTTGCCATCCGCTCCGGCGAGACCCTGGCGCTGGTGGGCGAGTCGGGCTGCGGCAAGACCACCGTGGGCCGCAGCATCCTGCGCCTCGTCGAGCCGACCGGCGGCAGCATCCGCTACGACGGCGTCGACCTTGCCGCGCTCGCCCCGGCCGAGTTCCATCCCTACCGGCGGCGCATGCAGATCGTCATGCAGGACCCCGGCTCCGCCCTCGACCCGCGCGCCACGGTGCGCGATTCCATCGCCGAGGGTATGGACGCCTTCGGCCTCGGCGCCGGCCCCGAGGAGCGGACCGCCCGCGTCGCCGACCTGATGCGCAAGGTGAGCCTCGATCCCGAGACCATGTGGCGCTATCCGCACGAGTTCTCCGGCGGGCAGCGCCAGCGCATCTGCATCGCCCGCGCGCTGGCTGTGGAGCCCGCGCTCCTCATCTGCGACGAGGCCACCTCGGCGCTCGACGTCTCGATCCAGGCGCAGATCCTGAACCTGCTGGCCGACCTGCAGACAGATCGGAACCTCGCCTACCTCTTCATCACCCACGACCTGGCCGTGGTGCGCTACTTCGCCACCCGCGTCGCCGTCATGTATCTCGGCCGCATCGTCGAGGAGGGCCCCACGGAGCGCATCTTCACCGCACCCCGCCACCCCTACACCAAGGCGCTGCTGGCCTCCGTGCCCTCGCTCGATCCGGCGCGCCGCCTGATCAAGCCGGCCGCCCTCGGCGACGTTCCCTCACCTGCGAACCCGCCCCCCGGTTGCCATTATCACCCGCGCTGCGCGGTACGCTTGGCCGAATGCAGCCTGAAGGACCCGCCCGTCGTCCAATTCCCCGACGGCATGTCCCGCTGCGTGCTGGCCGCCATGGAGCCGGCGGCGCCTGAGCCGCCGCCGCAAGCGTGACGAGGCGCAGTACAAATGGGCATCTCGCCGCTACCGAGCTCCGGGCGGTCCTTGGCCAGAGCCGAGGGGCTCGATACGGCCCCTCAGAACATGTTGATCAGAACATAGAGGGCGACGCCGGCCATCACCGCGAGACCGATGCCCGTGAGGAAGCCGAGCACGTAGATGCCTCTGTGACCCCCGGACTCGGGCGGCACCGGCATGGGCATCGGGATCAGTGCCGCGGGGCCGCCCGACGGGAACGGCATCGGGTCGCCTTGCAGATTGCGCCGCGCCTGGCCGGCCGCAGAGCCGTAGCCCGACGGCTCGACCGGCTCCTGCAGACCTGGGGCGGTGTGCGCCAGCAGGCGCTTGAGGTTGTCGAGCGCGTCGGCGGTGGCCTGCGCCTCCGCGTCGATCTTGGAGGCGGCGTCGAACATCGGGCGCGCCGCGGCCTCGACCGGCTCCGGGTAGGCCTGCTCCGGGTAGGTCGGCTCCGAGTCGGCCGGCATCACCAGCGGCTCGGGCACCTCCCGGTCGTTCGCAGGCTCGACCAGCCCGCGGAAGGACGGCGCGGCCATAGGCTCGCCATGGCGCGACAAGTGTGCCGGCTCCTCGGCCGGCTCGGAAAAAGCCGACCTGACCAGAGGCTCTAGGAACGGCGGAGGCCCGCTAGCGTCCTGGGGATCCGCGTCGTTCGGCAGCTCGGCAGGCTCTGGGTATGGCTCGCCGCCCGCGTCGCCGGGATGCCCCGCGAAGGGCGGCGGGGCCATCCGCCCCGAGAAGGGCGAGGCGCGTCCAATTTCCCCAAACGGCGGCTCGCCGACGTCCCGAGCGAGCGCATCCGGCCCCTCGGGCGCATCGGTCGTGCCCTGGAAAGAGGCGGGCTCCGCCGAGTGCGGCTCGTCAGGCCCGATCCCGTCCGCCTGGATGCCGTCGGCATCGGCCCCGTGCCCCGGGAACGGGGAAGGATCGCTGTATGAAGGATCGCTGCCGGCTTGCAGGACCGGGCGCGCAGGCGGCCGTTCCAGCATGGACATGTCGAGGTCCAACGTGGGTGCGTTCGGGGCCGGCGGCTCCTCAGCGGAGCCCGCGTCGTCAGCCTGGATCTCGTGCGCCTGCGGCTGGCCCGCGGCCGGGAGCGGGGCAATTTCGAGCGCGGCTCCAGCCGGCGGGCGGCTCTCGGACTCCTCCAAGGGAGGGCGCGCCGGCTGCCCCACCTCCAGCATGGACATGTCCAGCTCCGCCGTCGGTGCGGTCGGGGCAGGCGGCTCCTCGGACGACGGCGCGTCGTCAGGGCGCGGTCCGAGCCTGCCGAGCGAGTCGAACCTGCCGAGCGAGTCGAACAGGGACGAGATGCCCATCTGCGGGGCGGCCGCCGCCTCTGTCGTTGCATCGGGCGAAGTCTCGGCCGGGCTCGCCTCGGCTTTGTCGCTGACAGGCGGTTGCTGGACGGCGGCAGGCTCCGTCGGGAACGAATCGATGATGGCGTCGAGGGACTGCGCCACGCTGCCGAACGGCGCAGCCGGGGCATCTGCCTGGCGCTCGCCCCCCGCCCCCTCAGCAGGCGGCTCGCCGGCGGCCTCGACAGCAGCAGCTGGCGGCGAATCGGGAGGGCTCTCCCTGGCCTGCGGCGCTGCCGGAGGGCCTGCCAGCGAATCGAGCAGCGAGCCGTCGCCGAACATGTCGCGGCGGACTGAGGCAACCGCTTCCGCATCGCCCAGGCGCAGGCTGGCGCGTCGCGGCGCGTCGCTGGCCTCGTCCTCGGGATCCGTCGGCACTTGCGAATCCTGCATCGCGACTCTCAACGCTGCTCGCCACCCCGAAATGGGCCGCTGGATCGCCGGATCAGCCCTTGCCGGCGCCGGTGATGCGATCCAGCAGACTCATCCTGCGTCGCTCGCCGGCAGGTATCGTCGCCGTTTGGGGCATCTCTGCGGCTACGGCCGGGGCCAAGGGCGGCTGAGCGTCGCGGGCTCCACCCTCGCCGCCGTTGGTGGAGGCCTGCTCGACAGCGGCGGGCTCCTCCCCGACGGCCTGCGATGCCGCAGCCCCCACCGGCTCTGGCCTGCGGGTGGGTACCTGCTCCACGCGCTCCGCCACGCGGCGGCGCGGTCCGTCCCGCCCCCCATCCCGACCCCCGTCCCGATCTGGCCGCCGCGCCTGTCCCGACGCCGGCACCGTGCCGGTGCCGATCCGGCGCATCTCCTCCATGAAATGCGCGGCCTGGTGTGCGAGTCGCTCGTTCGCCGCCGCCAGCTCGGCCCTGAGCTTGGCAATGGTGGCCGCCTGGCGCTCGGCCTGGGCCTCGGCCGAACCCGCCCGCGCCTTGAGCGCGAGCCGGCTGTTGCCGAGTCCCGTCCGGTCGTCCGGCTGCTCGAACACGGCGAGCGCCGCCTTGAGGCGCGCGACGTCGCCGGCCTGGTCCTCGATGCGCGCCTTCAGGATGCGCACCTCCTTCTCGCGGTCGCCCGCCGCCCGGTCGGAGTCCGCCGGCGCCCCGGTGCGCGCCAGCCGCAATGTCTGTTCCGCCTCCGACAGGCTCTCCCGCAGGCGGCCCATCTGGTCTGCCCGGCTCTCCGGACGCTCCGCCGAGGCCGCTCCCGGCACGCCGGCGCCGTTCGCGGACGCCGCCGCGGCCGCCGGGAAGCCTTCACCAAGCCGGCGCTGCAGACGGTCGATCAGCGCCGCCTGCTCGCGCGTCTTGGTGCGCAGCGCCTCGGCCTCGGCGCGCAGCGCCACCTCGCTCTCGGTCTCGGCGGGGCCGTCGGAGCGTCGCCGACGGCCGCCCTTGGCGGTCAGCGCGCTGTTCAGTCGCTCGATCTCGGCCGATCTCTGGGCGTTGATTGAGGACGCTTCCTCCAGCGCCGACCGCTGGCGCCTGGCGCCCTGGGCCAGCTCGGCAATCTCCTGGTCACGGGTGGACAGGAGCCGCTTGGCCTCGACCAGCCGCGCCTCCACCTTCGGCAGGCGGTCTGCCACCGTCTGCTCCAGCACCCGCCGCGCGTTCTGATTCTCGTCCAGCTCCGCCTTGATGGCGATCATGCCTGTCTCCAGGGCGGAGATGCTGGCATCGCGGCGGTTGATCTCGATCAGCTGGCGGGCGCGCTCCAGCTTGGCCTGCTCCACCTGCGTGTCCAGCTTATGAACCCGGATCGCGTAGGACGCGCGCAGGCGGTCAAGGTCGGCCTTGATCTCGGGCTCGCTCACCGGCAACGCCGCCTTCAGCCGCCTGGTGGTCAGACGCACCGCGCGCGACCAGAGGGCCGAGGCCAGCAGCAGGCCCAGCAGGCTCGCGGCCAGGAAGCCCAAGGCCACCAGCATGGCGGATTGAATAGAGATCACTGGCGCATCCTTGGCTTCAAGAGCAGCCGGTGTGGCGAGATCGTGGCGGCACGCCTGACGTGCGCGCGCGCCGGTTCCGCCGCCGGGCGTTGGTAGCACAAAACTGCGGCCGCAGGCTTCCCCCCTCTCGCCACAATATTCGGCTTTGGGCTAACCGCGGCGCTTAGAACGGGAACCACGTCGGCGACGGCGTGTATTTCAGGTATCCGATGTTGGCACCAAGGCGCAGCCCCACCCCGGTTCGGATCGGCGCCGTGACAATATCGCCACTCTTCTGGAATGTCAGGCCGACTCCGCCCACCACGTAGGCCGAGCCTTCCACGCCGCCGAAGCGCTGGTAGATGTCGGAAGGGTCACGCAGGTTGTAGACCAGCACCATGACCTTGGACCCGTCCCCGCCCACGTCGTAGCCGATCGAAGGACCCTGCCAGTAGACTCGGTGCGTGCCTGCATCCTTTGTGTACAGGACGCCCTCGCCGTAGCGCAGGCCGGCGATGAGGGCGCCGCCGGCGTCCTGGCCCAGAATGTAGCCGTTCGGGCGGCCCTGCTGCTGGAAAGCGTACTCCACGACGCCGGCGAGGCCCTTGGTGATCGAGCCGAAGAAGCGGTGGCCGGCGTCGACGATCTCGTAGGAGGAGTAGGTGCGGCTCGGCCCGTCGTAGCCGTAAGGCCCCGGCGCGGCGTAGGGGCCGGGATAGGGCTCGCCAGGTTGCTGCCTGGGCTCGGCGCCGGGCGGGTAGTAGGGCTCGCCCGCCTGCGACCGGGATGGCGGATAGGGATCGGGCGGCGGCTGGGGGGGCGGTGAGCGATAGGCGTCGTCGCGTGGCGGGCGATAGGCATCGTCCCGCGGCGGCGGCGGGCCCTGCCAGGGCGGCGGGCTCTGCGCCGGCGCCGCGATCGACAGGACGGTCAGCGCCACCAGGACGCCCGCCAGGGCGAAAGCAAAACGTGGTGCGGGCATTGGTTGCCTCGGCGACGTCCTCAGTTGCTCCCCCGGCGCTGCCCGGGAGGGCCTGCTTTTGAGGCCCGCCGTGCGCACACCTGCGGGAGCATTCGCGGCAAAGTGTTACCAAAGTGTGGCCGAGTCGCGCACGAGCGTCACTTCGCGTCCAGCAACCGATTCCGGTCGCCTTGCAGCAACCTTGAGCTGCGGCTACCGCTAACCCCTCGCTGAACCCTTAGGCGGGCCTCATTCCGTGATAGCCAGCCCGCTGGGCGCTGTCCGTCGCTGCGTGAGTATTGAGATCTGTCGCATCATTATGGATCGCACACATCCATCAAAACTGCACACAAGCGGGCTCTCTCGAAAGGAGGTGAGTAAAGACCCTGGACCACCCTAATTAGACCCTCAACCCCTCTTTTTCTGCACTTGGCGCGCCTTGCGCGCGGCGTAGCGGGCGTCGCGCGCGGCCTTGCGCTCGGCGGCGTCGGCCGCGTCACGGATCACTTTCTCGATGGCCTCGCGGCGCTCGCGCGCCTCTCGCTCGACCCGCTCGGCGGCCTCGCGCTCTGCCCGCGCCGCAGCTTCGACCTCCTTCTGGGCCTTGCGCACCGCCTCGCGCTCGTCGCGGGCCTGGGCGATCCGCAACCGCTCCTCGCGGCGCCTGATAACCTCGGGATCGTCGGGTGCGGGTCGGGACTTGAACCGCTCCAGCGCGGTCTTCCTTGCGTCGGCCGCCTCCTGCAGGCGGTCGGCAAACGTCTTCTCCTTGAAACCCTTCATGCCTCTCCTTCCGTCGCCGCCGCCGCCGCGCGGCGCCGCCACACCTTTCAGCCGGTCATCAACCTTTGGGAATGCCCCTCGGCGGCGAGAATAATGCCGATTCGCAGCCGCTGAGATAGGACGGCCGCACCACGATTGCAATAGGATGGACGCCCGACTGCCCCGCGCACTCCGGGCACCTTGTCGCTCCCGTATCGGCGCGTCATGGCCCTGTCATTGCGGATTTCTTGCGCGCCCGGACTGCCCGCCGACAGGCGCCCGCCGCGCGGCCAGCGACCCCGCGGTGCTCTTCGCGATTCCCACCAGCAGGAGCCAGGCAAAGGCCACGGGTGCCGCGAGCACCAGCAGCAGCGGCCACCCCGGCGCCCCGGCCGCGTAGGCAAGTCCGGCATGGACCGCCAGCGGGACCATCATGAGGAGCGGGGTGAGCGCCGCCAGCCGCCAGCGGCCCCGGTAGCGCATCGCCATCAGGATCTGGAGGAAGAAGTAGGCGGGACCCGCCAGCGCCACCAGCTCTCCGACCAACCATCCCATCTCTTGCGACGCTCCCGTGTAGCCTCACTGTAGCCTCTGGGCGCCTCAGCCCGTAGCGATCTCATCGTAGCCCCGGCCGATGAACTCGATAAGGCACAGCCCATGTCCGAACGGGTCGGCCAGAAGGGCGATCTTGCCCCATTTGTGGGTTGCCGGCTCCCGTTCTAGGCTCGCCCCGGCGGCGAGGGCCGCCTTGAGGGCGGCCTCCAGGTCCGGGACAACGAAGTCGAGGTGCACCGGGGTCCAGTGCCGCGCATAGCGGCGGCGCTCGTCGCACGCGGGGCCGGCCGCGCTGCCGGCGGCCTTGGCCAGCAGATAGACCGGCGACGTGCCGCCCGTCAGCTCGACGGCGAAGGTGCCGAACCGGCGGCCCACCTTCAGCCCGAGCGCCGCCGTGTAGAAGGCGGCGGCGCGGCCCAGGTCGTCCACATCGATGTTGATCAGTATGTCTGCAGCCATGCGCAGCCTCCGCCGTCACCGGTTTGCAGCGCCAAGTATCAAACCTGTGCATCCCATGCGAGCGCCACAATAGGGGACTACCGGCGTTCTCCTGAATGAGGCCTGTCAGGAACGAAAGCCGCCAGGAGATCCGGCAATGCCCAAGCTCACCCTCTATCACGCCGCCCCGTCGCGCTCGTCGATCGTGCGCTGGATGCTGGAGGAGCTGGGCGAGCCCTACGACGTCCACCTGTTGAGCCTGAAGAACGGCGAGAACCGAGCGCCCGCGTATCTCGCCATCAACCCGATGGGCAAGGTGCCGGCGCTCCGCCACGGGGACACGGTCATCACGGAGGGAGGGGCCATCTGCTGCTACCTGGCCGACGAGTTCCCTCACGCCGGGCTCAACATGGCCGTCGGCGACCCGCGCCGCGGCCCCTATCTCAAGTGGCTGTTCTTCAGCCCGAGCTGCATCGAGCCGGCGATGCTGGAGCGCGCCTTCCCGCGCAAGGAGCCGGTGGGCCGCTCGACGGCGGGCTTCGGCGACTTCGACACAGTCATGGAGGTGCTGGCCGAGGCCACGGGTGCGGCTTCCCCCTACCTCCTGGGTGACCGGTTCACCGCCGCCGACGTCCTCATCGGCTCTACGCTGCGCTGGGGCATGCTGTTCAAGCTGATCCCCGAGCGTCCGGAATTCGCGGCCTACGTCGGCCGGCTGACCGAGCGCCCCGCCTTCAAGCGCGCCACGGAATTGGACGCCAACCCTTAGATTTCTGTCGAGCCGCCGAGCCCGCCAGAGCGGCCTCAATCGGGATGTCCCATGCGAGAGAATGAGCCCAGCCGTACGGCGCTTGCGGTGGCGGCCTATCGGGCCGCACACCAGACGGCGGACGGCGCCGGCATCTTTGCCGACCCGTTGGCGCGTGTCGTCCTCGGCCCCGATGCGGACGCGGTCATGGCGAGATTCGAGGCGGCCGATCCGGCGCGGAGGCGCATGCGGCTGTTCGTGGCGGCACGCAGCCGCTTTGCCGAGGATCGCCTGGCGCTGGCGGTGGCGCGCGGCGTGCGCCAGGCGGTCGTTCTGGGCGCGGGTCTCGATACCTTCGCGTTGCGCAATCCGCATCGCGAGCAAGGGCTGCGCGTGATCGAGATCGATCATCCCGCGACCCAGGCGTGGAAACGCGAGCGCCTGGCGGACGCGGGGATCGGCGTTCCCGCCGAGGTGACGTTCGCGCCCGTCGATCTGGAGCGGGAGGACTTGGCCGCGGCATTGGTCGCGGCCGGTTTCGAGATGGAGCGGCCGGCGTTCTTTCATTGGCTCGGCGTCGTGCCCTATCTCCCGCGCGAGGCCGTCGCGGCGACCTTGCGGTTCATCGCGGGCCTGCCCGGGTCGGAGGTTGTGTTCGACTATGCCGAGCCTCTGGAGAAGTATCCGGAGCATCGCCGCGCTCACATTGCGGAGCTTGCCGCGCGGGTGGCCGCCGTTGGCGAGTCGTGGAAGACCTATTTCGAAGCGGGCGCGCTGTCGGCCGAGCTGCGCCGCCTCGGTTTCGAGGAGCAGGAGGATCTCGGCATTCCGGAGATCGCCGGCCGATACCTGGGCACTCCCGCGGAGCGGGCCGTGAAAGGCCCCGGACCGCATATGATATGGGCGAAGCGCCGCGAACAGTAGGGTGGGTTAGGCCCGAAGGGCCGCAACCCACCATCCTCCTGCTGCCAATCCTGGGTAACGCGCGTCGGGCTTCGACAGAAACGCGATATTCAATACGATCGCGGCAGCCCCAGCACGTGCTGAGCCACGTAGGCCAGGATCATGTTGGTGGAGATGGGCGCCGTCTGGTAGAGGCGCGTTTCCCGCCACTTGCGCTCGATGCCGTACTCGCGGGCGAAAGCGAAGCCGCCGAAGGTCTGCATGCAGGCCTCGCCCGCGGCCCAGGCGGCGTCGGCCGCCAGCATCTTGCCCATGTTGGCCTCGGCGCCACAGTCACGCCCGGCCTCGAACAGGGTGGCGGCCTTGCGCACCATCAGCTCGGCGGCGGCAGCCTGCGCATGGGCTCGGGCGATGGGGAAGGCCACGCCCTGGTTCTGGCCTATTGCGCGGCCGAATACCACGCGCTCCCTGGCGTATTCGCTGGCGCGGCGAATGAAGTAGCGGGCGTCCCCTAAGCTCTCCGAGGCGATCAGGATGCGCTCGGCGTTCATGCTGTCGACGATGTAGCGGAAGCCCTGCCCCTCCTCTCCGATCAGGTTCTCCGCCGGCACCTCCAGGTTGTCGAAGAACACCTCGCAGGTGTTGTGGTTCAGCATGGCGTCGATCTTGCGGATGTCGAGCCCACGCCCCTTGGCGTCGCGCAGGTCGACGATGAACACGGAGAGTCCCTCGGAGCGTTTCCTCACCTTGTCGACCGGTGTGGTGCGGGCGAGCAGCAGCATCAGGTCCGAGTGCAGCACACGGCTGGTCCACACCTTCTGACCGTTGACGACGTAGCGGTCGTTGCCCTTCTTCTCGGCCCGCGTCTTGAGCTGGGTGGTGTCGGAGCCGGTGGTCGGCTCGGTGACGCCGAACGCCTGCAGCCGCAGCGCTCCGCTCGCGATGCCGGGCAGATACTTGCGCTTCTGCGCCTCGCTGCCGTGCCGGAGCACCGTACCCATGGTGTACATCTGCGCATGGCAGGCCGCGGCATTGCAGGGGCTGTCGTGAATCGTCTCCAGCACCGCGCACGCCGCGCACAGCGGCAGCCCGGACCCGCCGTACTCCTCCGGGATCAGCGCTGCGAGATACCCTGCCTCGGTAAGCGCACGCACGAACACCGTGGGGTAGGCCGCGTCGTGGTCGAGCTTCACCCAGTATTCGTTGGGGAAGAGGTCGCAGATGTGCCGCACCCCCTCGCGAATGTCGCCCCAGCCGGGGTCGAGCGGGAGGGAGAGGCCGGTGGGGTCATCCTGCATTGTGAGTGCTTCCAGTCTTGGCTTGCGGATATCGGCAAAGTCTACTGCAGCCTGAACAATCGTAGTGCTGCCACCCCTAGTCTTTGGTTTTATTACTCGGTTTTGAGGAGACGCTAATTAGCATAATGAACATTAGTAGAGCGAGGAGGGCGCAAACGTATGCAAGCGTCAGAGTGTAATCTGGAACATCGTCACATTCGTGATAATAGTAATATAGATCACAGTAATAGTCGCGCCAATTAAGATGCGCGAAAGCCCCAAAGGTCACAAAAGCAACGAAGTAAGTGCCCCGCAGCGGCAAAGCCCACCATGATCCGTGCTTGGCGAGGAATAATGCGTGGCGACTGCGAGCCATCGCATAAATCAGAAGAGGTCCAACAATAAAAAGCATCGCAATAAGCGCGTAAAGAAAAATACTGTCAGTTGTCACGACAATAGCTCCGCCTCCTAATGCCGCTTTCCGATGCTTATGAGCGGGGCGAGTTATGCGCTGATACGCATACTCGCCCCGCCATGAGTGCGACCTGAAGACGATGGCGGGTTACGGCCCTTCGGGCCTAACCCGCCCTACGCTGCTTATCCAACGCCGCAAATGTCCCGCCCTCCTTGGCGAGGCGCTCGATCAGCGGCGCAATCTTCCACCGCGCCCCGTACTTGGCCTCGTACGCCCTAATCTTCTCCGCCGCGGGCTTCATCCCGATGACGTTGTCGACCTGCCACATCGGGCCGCCGCGCCAGCCGGGGAAGCCGTAGCCGTTGAGGTACATGGTATCGCAATCGCTGGCGCGCAGCGCGATGCCCTCCTCCAGGATCTTGGCGCCCTCGTTGGCGAGCCGCAGCAGGCACCGCTCCACGATCTCCTCGGCGGGAATGGTGCGCTGCTTGATCTGGAGGGACTCGGCCTCGGCGCGGATCAGGGCCTCGATCTCGGGATCGACCTGGCGCTTGCGGTCGGCGTCGTACTTGTAGAAGCCGGCGCCGGTCTTCTGGCCGTGCCGACCCATCTCCACTATTCTGTCGGGGATGCGGGCGAGCTGCGCCGCCTCGCCCGTCGGCTTGCGCTCCTTGCGGATGCGGTAGCCGACGTCGAGGCCGGCAAGGTCGCTCACGGCCAGCGGCCCCATGGCCATGCCCCACGCCTCCAGGGCGCCGTCGATCTCCTGCGGCATGGCGCCCTCGAGCAGCATGGCCTGCACCTCGCCACCGTAGGCATGCAGCATGCGGTTGCCGACGAACCCGTCGCACACGCCGGCCTGCACGCCCACCTTGCCGATCCGCTTGGAGATGGCCATGGCCGTCGCCATCACGTCCGGCGCCGTCTTCTCCGCCCGCACGATCTCCAGCAGGCGCATGATGTTGGCGGGCGAGAAGAAGTGCAGGCCCACCACGTCCTGCGGCCGCTTGGTCTCAGCCGCGATCTCGTTTACGTCCAGCGTCGAGGTGTTGGTGGCGACGATGGCGCCGGGCTTGGCGATCTTGTCGAGCTTGGCGAAGATCTCCTTCTTGAGCGCCATGTTCTCGAACACCGCCTCGATGATGAGATCGGCCGTCCCCAGGTCCTCCAGCTTCAGCGACGGCGTGAGCTTGGCGAAGCGGTCGCCCGCCTGCGCCTCGGTGATGCGGCCGCGCTTGACGTTGGCCTCCAGGGTCTCCTTGATCCGCACCTCGCCCTTGTCGAGGGCCTCCTGCGTGGTCTCGACGATGGTGACGGGGAAGCCGGCATTGAGGAAGGCGAGGCCGATGCCGGTGCCCATGGTGCCGGCGCCCAGGATGCCCACCGTCTCGATGTTGCGCAGCTTGGTATCGGGGCCGATGCCGGGCAGATTGGCAGCCTGGCGCTCGGCGAAGAACTTGTACTGCAGCGCCCGCGCGTACGGGCTGGAGTTGGTCTCCATGAAGGCCTTGCGCTCCAGCGCCGAGCCCTCCTCCACCGGCAGCGTCGCCGCCTCCACCGCATCGATGGCCGCCTTGGGCGCCACCGGGCCGCTCGGATGCCTATTGCTGACGGCCGCCCGCGCTTTGTCGAACAGGCCGGCCGGGATCGACGCCTTGTCGATGACGATGGCACCCACGCGCCGCGGCGGCTTGCCGGTCTGCCCTCTGGCGAACTCGACGGCGGCAGCTACAACATCTCCATCCGCGACGTTGTCCACCAGCCCGATCTTGGCCGCCTTGGCCGCGTCGATGAAGGCTCCCGTCGTGATCATCTGCAGCGCCTGCTCCACGCCGACGAGGCGCGGCAGCCGCTGCGTGCCGCCGGCGCCCGGGAGGATGCCCAGCGTGATCTCGGGCAGGCCCAGCTGGCGTACGTCCTTGGCCACCACGCGGTAATGGCACCCCAGCGCCAGCTCCAGGCCGCCGCCCAGCGCGGTGCCGTTGATGGCCGCTACAACCGGCTTATCGCCGTTCTCGATGCGGGTGATGATCGGCTGCAGGAACGGCTCCTTCATGCCGGTCGAGAACTCGGAGATGTCGGCGCCGGCCGAGAAGAACCGGCCCGTGCCGGTGAGCACGATAGCCTTCACGGCCGGATCGGCGCTGGCCTCGTTGAGGCACTTCTCCAGGTCTACCCGCAGCCCGTGGCCCAGCGCGTTGACCGGCGGGTTGTTCATGCGCAGGACCGCTACGTCGCCTTGCTTCGCCCATTCCACGATCGCCACGGTCCTTCCTCCTCTGCTGGCATGCACGGTCCGGCTGTTGGTCGCCGCTTGGCGCGACGCTGGGGCCGGCGCTAGTCTCAAGGAACGAAGGCACAAAGCAAGCACAAAACTTGGATAGGGAGGAGACCCCCATGCTGCGTGGGTTGATGATGGACCGGCCGCTCCTGGTGTCGAGCGTGATCGACTACGCGGCGGAGGTCTTCCCCGAAGTTGAGGTCGTGTCGCAGACCGTGGAAGGCGGCATCCACCGTTACGGATACCGTGCGGCACGCGAGCGCATCGGCCGCCTCGCCAACGCACTTCTGGGCCTCGGCATCAAGCCGGGCGACCGGGTGGCCACGCTGGCCTGGAACGGTTACCGGCACTTCGAGCTCTACTACGCCATCGCCGGCATCGGGGCGGTCTGCCACACCATCAACCCACGCCTCTTCCCCGAGCAGATCACCTACATCGCCAACCACGCCGAAGACACGGCGCTGTTCTTCGATCTCACCTTCCTGCCGCTGGTGGAGAAGCTGGCGCCGGCCCTCAAGAGCATCGACACCTACGTGCTGATGACCGACCGGGCGCACATGCCCGCCAACGGCAAGATGGGCGGCCTCCTCTGCTACGAGGGCCTGCTGGAGGAGATGGACCCCCACATCGACTGGCCCGAGTTCGACGAGAACGCCGCCTG
>Ga0068860_100003789_pt1 | contig 15555 bp, 12 predicted proteins | sample KBSSwiS32_FD_66597 | JGI IMG/M metagenome (GOLD analysis project Ga0068860, IMG submission 66597) | Switchgrass rhizosphere microbial communities from Kellogg Biological Station, Michigan, USA - KBS Switchgrass S3-2 | ecosystem: Host-associated > Plants > Roots > Rhizosphere > Soil ... | reverse complement strand
AAGAAATTGCGCTCAGTGTCATTGCAGAAATAAAAGCAGTGCTCAGTGCCAGGAAGGGCGGATCATTGCGCCAAAGGCAGGATGCGATCCACCCGAAAAGTAATGCTTTTAATGAGGACAAGAGACTGCACAAATCAAAATGACCTATACCGTTGAACATACAGCCGTTGTAATACTTGCAGCCGGTAAAAGCAGTCGTATGGGCACACCCAAGCAGTTGATTACGTATAAAAGGAAAAGCCTTTTACGGCATGCAGTGGAGTCGGCATTGGAGACAGTTATGCGCCCGGTGATTGTTGTTCTTGGCGCTCACACCAATGCGGTTAAAAAAGAAATGGAGGGGTTGAATGTTGAGTTAATAAAAAACCGGGAATGGGAGGAAGGTATGGCCTCTTCGCTTCGTTGTGGTTTGGCAGCCGTGCAAAAAATGAGCAATGATGTTGACGGAATTATTTTTATGGTATGCGACCAGCCTTTTGTAACCAAATCGCTGCTCAATAGCCTGTTACGTGCACAGAATAAAACGGGATTTCCCATTGTAGCCAGTAGTTATGAGGGAAACCTGGGTATACCTGCTTTGTTTCACAAAAGCCTTTTCGCAAAATTGATGAATTTGAAAGGAGACACCGGTGCACGAAAACTGATCAGGCAGGATGAAAGCCTTGTAACAACAGTTGCTTTCCCTAAGGGAATGATTGATATTGATACAAAGGCAGATTATGAGGCACTGCTGGCCTCAGGTTAAGGTAAGTGTGCAGCAAAATTATATATGCCAATCGTAAAAACCCTTAGCGTCTGGACAGGGTTGTCACTGCACAAATTTTTGAATTGAATAACCTCCCGGTGAGACCCCGGCGCGCTGGAAACTTGAATCTAAATAGCCTAAAGGTTTGTAGTTCTTACAACCCCGGGGTCTCACAGAACATTCTTATAACTTGAATGTTTAAGCTGTGAAGGCCCGTCGGGACAATAAGACTTCATCGTTGGCATTACGTGCCCGACGAAGTCTTGTTTGTTGGCAGCAGTCAAATTTTTTGTCCGAGCCGCCATTCGTCTTTTATTTTCAAAAGTTTAATTAAATAAGGAATTAGTGCGGCTAACTCGAGGCGAAAAGCGAATTGGCTATTTGTAATTGCTGGATAAACCATTGTGAATATACAAATAATGATTCCTAGTACTGCATCGAGGATTCCAAAATTTACAGCCCAGTCTTCACGCTTCAATATGCCAAATGCCACTATCCCCTTAAATATAAAAAGAGCAGTAAGAATGGCTCCAATTAGTGAATATGGCGTGCTTGCTTCTAGGCCATATAAACTAAGTGCAAAATTGTGCATTATAATTCCGCCAATTAATGCAATTGGAGTAATAAGTCCAAATACAATAAAAATCCAGGAAAATATTTTGATCCATAACGGAATGAGTGCTTTTCTTCTCCTTCTTCCTTCATTTAAGAAGGAATCAGATAAATGTCATTTTGGGGGTCTATCATTCGATTTGTATAGAGGTTTGTTTAGCGTCTGGACAGGGTTTTCACCGCACAAATTTTTGAATTGATTAATCTTCCGGTGAGACCCCGGCACATTAGAAACTTTGAATCTAAATCACCTAAAGATTTATAGTTCTTACAACTCAGTATAGTGTTAGACGGCATATTTCTTTCGATAATCAATAGGCGATAAATCGGTAAACTTTTTAAACACTTTTCTAAACGCATCAATATCATTGTAACCTGCTTCGTAAATAATTTCGTTTACGGTTTTTCTTCCTCTTTCCAAATGCTTTTTTGCGAACTCAACTTTTACTCTTTGTATGTATTCCACGATTGAGTTACCTGTGTGTTTTTTAAATCGCCTTTCAAATGTTCTTCGTCCAACACCGAATTTGTCGCAAAGTTCGTCAACCGTAAAAGTCGCGGTCGGATTGGTTTCTATAAATTCTTGTGCCTTTAAAACAACCTCGTCTCCGTGTTGTTTTTGCCCAATAAAAATTACGAACGGATTTTGACTTTTTCGCTCAATATCTATTTCAAACATCTTAGATGCAAGGATTGATATTTCTCTACCCAAATGTTTTTCAATAATGTAAAGTAGCAGGTTCAAATACGAATATCCGCCACCACAAGTGTAAATTCCTTTTTCGTCTGTAATAATTGTATCGTCAATAATTTTCACATCAGGAAACATAGTTTTGAACTCGTTTTTTGCTGCCCAATGCACTGCACATTTTCTGTTTTTCATAAGCCCTGTGGATGCTAAAAAAAATGAACCAACACATAGGCATACAATTTCAGCATTGGTGTGATATTGAGCTATTACCCAATCCGTGTATTTTTTATTTCTTAAAATTGCATTCGGAAAATCACTACATAACAAAGGAATTATAATTACATCAGTTTTTTTGACTTGGTCTATTGTCTTGTCAACATGTATGTTGTAAAGCCCGTCATTGAGTTTTGTATTCTTTTCCAATCCCACTATTTCTACGTCATAAAAAGGTGGTTTCCCCTGATATTTCATAAAATCATTAACTCTTGTCAGAATTTGATGACTACTATCAATGCTCGTCATCGTTGCGTCATAAAGTGGTAAGATGGAAATATGTTTCATTGAGCAAATGTATGAAGATGGACTGTCGCAATCAACGGGTAAGATTGTCGTATTTCCCTTGTAATGCTGTGCATTTGCGAACTTAACTTTGTATTGAAAAATAAATTCAAAAAAGTAAAAAATGAACTCAGTAGAAATTATCATGCTTCCTGTAAAGGACAGACAAAAAGCCAAAGAATTTTATTTGAAACTCGGTTTTCAAGTTATTGTTGAAGCGCCGGACCCACATGGCGAAGCATGGATACAAATGGGCTTAGCCAATAGTAACACTACCATTTCCCTTGCCGGTTTTCAAGGTATTATTTGCGAAACAGATAACATTGAAAAGGATATTAAAGAACTGAAAGCAAAAGGTATTGAAATCGGGAAAATTGATGATACACCCTGGGGTCGGTTTGCATGGTTGAAAGATTTGGATGGAAACAGTTTGTGTCTTCATCAAAAATAGTCTGTCAATACCGTCTGGATGGGGTCTTCACGGTACAAATTTTTGATCCGATAGCTATCGGATTGAAAAATCGTCTGGTGAGACCCCGGTACATCGGAAACATTGAATCTAAATAACCTAAAGGTTTGTAGTTCTTACAACTCCGGGGTCTCACGGAACAATCTTATAACTTGAATGTTCTAGCTGTGAAGACGCCATCGGGACAATAATAGAGCGTCTTCCTCACTGAAACGAATAGACGTGTACATAGTCGACTGTCATGAATTGCGGGAGCTTCGCATTGTCAGGTGCAGGTTCATCAGGACCCCCAGCAGCGATATTCATGATCAGGTACATTGGCTTGTCAAATGCCCATCCTGTGGAGTCGTCCTTTGTGTAGGTCAGAACTTTTTTCTCATCAAGAAAGAAGTCAATGTGATCCGGGTGCCAGTTCATGGCATACACATGAAACTTGTCATAAAGGTCATTCACCTTAAGGGATGCGGAAGGATGCGGACCCGGTGTGCCATGTATATGTACGGCCATGTTGTTTGGATCGCTTCCCCAGGTCTCCATGAGATCAATTTCGCCATTGTCCGATTCGCCGCCTTGTGGTCTGTACGGTACTTCAACCTCGTTGCCATCCGGCTTTCTCGGTTGAGGTGGTCCGGACATGTCCGGCGTTCTGAGGGGACTCAAAAACCATAGAGCTGGCCACGTACCTTTTCCCCGTGGCATTTTAGCCCTGATTTCAAATCGTCCGTATGTCCATGATGCAGTATTACGTGTATTCAGGCTTGCCGATGTATACCAGTGCCACTGGTCATTGGTGGAAGTGGGATAAAAACTTTGCGGCGTCTCTTTTCGTAATTCGATTAGCAGGTTTCCATTCTCCACTCTCGCATTTTCAAGCCGGTTAACAGTATAATATTGCAGCTCGTTGTGCCGTACGTATCCTTCTTCATAGCCCCATTTTCCAGGATCGGGATGTCCTTTGTAATTAAATTCATCCGACCAAACCAGTTTTGTTTTTTGACAAAACACGAATAAAGGATATGAAAGAACCAGTAGCAGCAGGGCTTTTTTCATGTGCATGTATTTTTAGTGTTATCGTATGGCGTTTCAGTTATCCGGTTTCCTATCTTTCAATGCGGTCACGGCACGCAAAATTATGTAAAGAACCTGCCGATTATTATTACTCCTCAGCAAAGTTGACGGGATTGAGACATTGAAATCAGTTAATTGGTTTTATTGTTGCAGGTAATGGAGCGGTTTTAGTATAAAGGCAAACATCTCTGAATCATCAATTATTTTCAAAATTTAATCATTACTGTTCCAGGTACATGTTCTCTTCCAATCCAGGCGGGGCCATTTTCCAAAAGATTTATGGCTTCTTTTTCACAGGGTTCACAGGATGAGCGCACCACTTTGATATTTTTAGGTCTACCTTTTTTATTAATTGTAAATGAAAGCACAACTTCTCCTGTAAGTGGCTCATTGTTTTCATCATATGTTAGCGTTAAGTTTTCTTCCAGGTATCGATCAAATTTTTCCTTGCCACCCGAAGGCTGCAATCCCGGAGACGTTATTTGAACACCGGGAACTTTCCCATTCAATGCTTTTGATGCATAGGCAGGTTCTTTTAATTGCTTACGTTTACCCAAGGCAGTAACGACCACCTCATTGAGCCCGGCATTTGTTTTATTCATCGCTATTGTGGATGGTGTATCGTTTTTAAGCTTAACGTCTTTAGAAGCATAGCCTGCGGCAGATGCCGTTGCTTGCATGCTACTGTCTTTCGAACGAAATAAAAAGCGCCCCGCCGTGTCTGTAACAGCTACTTTGTCGCGGGCTTTGTCTGTAATGCTTGCAAAAGGGACAGCATGGCCGTTTTCATCTGTCACTTTTCCTTTTAGTACATATTCTTTTTCGACCTCCAAGTCGGCGTCTTTAGATACTTCTTTTTTATATGCTTCTTTCAGGCGACTATCAGAAGAAATACCATCTTTTAATTTATTATCCTGGCTGGGAGCTTGTACTGATTCAGACTTTTGGACAGGTGCAATAATTTCTTTTTCTCTTCGTGGCTCTTTAGGGAAAGCCGGTTCTTCTTTTTGTGCAAACTTCGATTCTGTTTGATTTTCAAAAGCAATATCATCCTTTACGATTGCGCTGTCTGTCTTACCAGGTGCAATATTGGCTTTTTTTTCTGTGGACGCTTTTATTTCATTTTTAGCAAGTGAATGTTCTTTGCTAACGGAATTAACCCTGTAAAAAAAATAACCCGCCCCTGCAATAACAATGAACAGGGCAGCTATGCGCCACCATTTACTTTGGGCAACCGATGAAATGAAAAATACCTTCTTATTTTTTTGCTTTTCTGTCAGGCGGGCCTGGAGTTCTGCAATATCACTTTCGACAGCATGTGCATGTACATAACCTTCAAGCGCATCTTCAAGGAAAGGATCTTCCAATGCCGCCTTTTCCAGCGCATTCATTTCATTGTCGGGCATTGTACCGGCATGATAGCGTGCAAAATCTTCGGCGGTATATGTCTTATTTTTTTCTTTCATTTGGTCATGCTTTTTGCAAAGCCTGTTTTTCCATGCATATTTTTAAATTTCTCCTGCCATTTTGAATAAAGCTTCTCACCTTATTGATATCTGTACCGGTTTTTTCCGCTATTTCCCTATAACATTTCTCGTCGAGGTAAAACATTTTTATCGCCTGCTTTTGCTCACCAGGCAATTGTTCTATACAGGATTCCATTGTGGTCAGGTGCATTTCTTTTTCCATTACATCATCCAGATGAATATTTTCTGATAAATGCACAACATCTATATCAATATTAACAGGACGCCCTTTTTTACTCCGCAGCTTCATGAGGCAATGATTCTTTGCCAATTGATACAGCCAGGGTTTAAAATTATCTACTTCATGTTTTTTGAGCTTCATTACAAGCTCTTCAAAAATATTGATCACACAGTCTTTAGCTTCTTCCGGCTCTTTCATGTATTTGAGGCACACGCCATATACCAGCTCCATGTAACGCTGGTATAGTTCCCCAAGCGTATCAATATTTCCGGCTGTTTTGTACAGCTGCACAAGGTCATGATCACTTTCCGTTGATAATATTTTTTTAAGAAATGCCAATCCGATAAAGTTATCCAAATAATTTTTTTAAATGCTGGTGTAATTCTTAAAAATGCATCTCTCTGGACTGAAAATGTGCCGGCTAAAATCATTTTCATGACTCATAATAGCAAGATTACTACAACAAACAAAAAAGTGGTTATGTGTGAAAGAAACAATAATAAACTGGCAGTGAAGTTGAATTAAATGCAATTCTCCGGCGGGACTCCTCCGAAGTAAGAAACACTAAGAAATCCCAACAAAAAAGCCATTTGCGGTCATTATGCATGGTGTAAAATTTTAAATAGAATGAGTTTATGATAACAGTCATAATGCCATCTAATCTACGTCATAAAAAAAAATAGTTATCGCTCCTAATTTTAGGCGATTTATTTTTTTATATAAACAAATTAGCAATGAAAAATCTTATTTTACCCAAAACCGGTACAGGAGGTACCGAAAGGGTCACTCATTTAAAGGAAGATGCAAAAAAAGCTGCCAAATATGTTTATTATTTTGGTGGTGGAAAAGCCGACGGTAATGAATCCATGAAAAATCTTTTAGGTGGTAAGGGTGCCAATCTCGCAGAAATGGCAGGCCATCCAAATCTTCGTTTACCCGTTCCCCCGGGATTTACAATTACAACAGACGTATGCACTTATTATTACAAAAATAAAAAGAAGTATCCTGCAATTCTTAAGGCGCAGGTTCAAAAAGCATTAAGTGCTGTTGAAAAGGACATGGGTAAAAGATTTGATGATCCAAACAATCCATTATTGGTATCCGTTCGCTCAGGCGCAAGGCGCTCCATGCCTGGTATGATGGAAACTGTTTTGGATATCGGATTAAATGAGAAAACAATAAAAGGAGTTATTAAACAATCCGGTGATGCACGCTTTGCATACGATGCCTACCGTCGCCTGATCATGATGTATGCAGATGTGGTAATGGAGAAAGCAGACGGTATAGTTCCCAAAGGCAATAAAGGGATTAGAAAAGTGTTGGATGAAAAACTGGAAAAAGTAAAACATAAACAAGGATATAAATTTGATACGGACTTAACGGTAAATGAGTTGAAAACATTGGTAAAAGATTTTAAAGCCACCGTATTAAAAGTTTTGGGCAAACCTTTCCCTGAAAATCCATACGAACAACTATGGGGAAGTATAGGGGCCGTGTTTAGCAGTTGGAGAGGAAAACGTGCCATTGAATATCGCCTGATTGAAAAAATTCCGGATGAGTGGGGTACCGCCGTGAGTGTACAGGCTATGGTTTTTGGGAATATGGGAAATACCAGCGCTACCGGGGTTGCTTTTACAAGAAATCCGGGTACCGGAGAAAATAAATTTTACGGGGAATACTTATTGAATGCCCAGGGAGAAGATGTCGTGGCAGGTATCAGAACACCGGCACCAGTAAACGAATATTCCAAAAATGCGCAAAGCAGGCATTTACCTACACTTGAAGAAACAATGCCTGATTTATATAAACAACTGTTTGAAATACAAAAAAAGCTAGAAAGGCATTATAAAGATATGCAGGATATCGAGTTTACTATTGAAAAAGGTAAACTGTATATGTTGCAATGCAGGGTGGGCAAACGCAATGGTATAGCTGCTGTTAAAATGGCAAGTGATATGTACGATGAAAAAATGATTGATGCCAAAAAAGCTATTATGAGAATAGCGCCCAATCAATTAGTGGAATTATTGTTACCCATGCTGGATCCTGAAATTCAAAAGGCAACAAAGCCAATTGCCAAGGGTTTACCGGCAGGCCCCGGAGGTGCAAAAGGACGGGTTGTTTTTTCTTCCATTGATGCTGTTAAGTGGGCAGCTAAAGGTGAAAAAGTTATTTTGGTGAGGGAAGAAACCTCTCCTGAAGATGTAGATGGAATGTACAAATCACAGGCTATTCTTACAACCAAAGGTGGTATGACGTCCCATGCGGCATTAGTTGCAAGGGGCTGGGGTAAATGTTGTATTGTAGGTTGCGCGGATATTGAAATTCACAGTGATACCAAATCTTTTAAAGCCAATGACGGCACTTTTATTAAAGAAGGTGATTGGCTGAGTTTAGATGGTACAAAAGGCCTGGTTTACAAGGGAAGTATGGGATTAGTTGATATTGACTTAGATAAAAACGAGTCTTATACAAACATAATGAAACTGGTTGATAAGATTAAAATAATCGGAGTGCGTACCAATGCTGAAACACCAGCTGATGCAGCACAGGGCTTAAAGTTTGGTGCTGAAGGAATTGGCCTGTTTCGCACCGAACATATGTTTTACGGAGAGGGAAGCGATCAACCCCTGTTCCTGCTTCGCAAGATGATTGTTAGTAAAACTGAAGATGAAAGAAAACTTGCCCTCAATGAATTGTTCAGGTATGTAAAGAAGGATGTGAAGGACACCTTGAATATAATGAAGGGATACCCGGTTACCATTCGTTTACTTGATCCGCCATTACATGAGTTTGTTCCACATGATAAAGAAAAATTACTTCAGCTCAGCCAGGAACTGGGCATCAGCATGAACCTGTTAAAAAGAAGGGTGCTGGCATTACATGAAAATAACCCAATGCTTGGTCATCGTGGGGTGAGACTCGGCGTAAGCTATCCTGAAGTAACAGAAATGCAGGTCAGGGCCATATTGGAAGCCACCGGCGAATTATTATTAGCAGGACAGAAGGCGTTTCCTGAAATTATGGTGCCGGTTACCTGCACAGAGAATGAATTAATTCACCAGAAAAAAATCGTTGACAGGGTATACAAAGAGGTATGCGATGAATTAAAGATCAAAAAAATACCTTACCTCTATGGTACGATGATAGAAATACCGAGGGCTGCTTTAAGGGCAGAGAAAATGGCAACAGTGGCAGATTTCTTCAGCTTCGGGACTAATGATCTTACTCAAATGAGTTTTGGTTTCAGCCGTGATGATATCGGTGGGTTCCTTCCAATTTATCTTGACGAGAAATTGTTGGAGGATGATCCATTCATGACTATTGACCAGGAAGGCGTTGGAGAACTGATAAAATTCGGTACAGAACGGGGCCGCAAAGCAAAGCCGCATCTAAAGGTAGGCATCTGTGGTGAACACGGCGGTGATGCTGAGAGTGTAAAATTTTGTCACCGCATTGGAATGAACTATGTTAGCTGTTCACCATTTCGCGTGCCAATAGCAAGATTAGCAGCCGCACAGGCGGCATTGGAATATCCAATAATAACATAATTACCATAATTACCTGCTAACTATAGCCAGAATAAAATTCTATTTTGGCTATAGTTGCTAATTGTAAATCCTAAGCTTTATTACAATCATGTACGACATCATTGGCGACATACACGGTTATGCAGAGCCTTTGAAAAAGCTACTTGAAAAGCTTGGCTACGCAGAAAGCAGGGGCAGCTGGCATCATCCCGTTAACAAAGTAATTTTTGTGGGGGATTATATTGACAGGGGGCCTGCAATACGCGAAACGCTGAGGATCGTTAAGAGCATGACTGATAGTAGTAACGCCATTGCACTCATGGGAAATCATGAGTTGAATGCACTGGCATATCACTGTAAGGTTGATGGATTTCCCCTTCGCAGGCATACTGAAAAGAATACCAAACAGCATGAACATACGCTTGAACAATTTTTCGGTCATGAAGCAGAATGGCAGATGTACCTTCAATGGTTCTATACGCTCCCGCTATTTTTTGAAGATGATGGCATCCGGGCTGTCCATGCCTGCTGGGATGAAGATCATATACAATGGCTGAAAGATAATTGTAAACCAATTGCTTTTCCCTTTCAAAATAAAGTTTATTACAAATACGTAATGAATGCTGAATTGTTAAAAACCAGTCATAACAGGCAGTCACAAGCCTACCATGTTATTAATGATACATTAAAAGGAAAAGAATTCAATATCCCCGGGCAATATGAATGGGCTGATAGAGAAGGCCTGGTCAGGAAATCAAACAGGGTAAAGTGGTGGGTTGATCCCCGTGCGAACGTCTATGAAGAATGGCTGTTTGATTGCCCCATTGAAATGAAGACGCTGACGATAGACGAAGGTTACCAACCTTATGTTTATCCTGCGTATGCTCCACCTGTTTTCTTTGGTCATTACTGGCTGGAGGATTCGTACCCGGTGGTACAGGAGAAAAATATTGTTTGCCTCGACTACAGCATTGCTAATAAAGGATGTTTGGTGGCGTACAGATGGGTCGCAGAGCGGGAACCGGGTATAAATAATTTTGTGAAGGTGAGGTGTAAAGAATAAAGAAACAGGATTTTTGACAGCCGCGGATCAAAGAGAAAGATTTGAAAAGATTAGTTCCTTACTTTCTTATGCCATCGCAGGCAACTGTTGATGGTAATAATTTCATCGAATGAGATTGCCCTGAACCTTATAATACTTCATTGTTTACCTGTTGTTTATATCGACCAATGAGATTTGATACGGTCAGTTGTTCACAAAAATGCAATTCCTGTAATTAATGTTCAATACGCTGCGACATTAAAATCAATTCTTCATCTGAAAATCAACTCTCCACCTGACATTAATCATATTTTAAAGATCGACGACGCAGTATTTTGTGTCATTAAAAATTACATAAAATAGCCGTTATGGAAAATTCAGTTAATAGCATTAAACCTGGCACTAACACTTCAAAAAAGATTTCTCCCTTCACGATTATGGATGGTAATGAAGCCGCAGTGCGTATTGCTTATAAAACAAGTGAGGTATGTGCAATCTATCCCATCACACCGTCTTCAAATATGGGTGAATGGGCAGACGAATGGAGCAGTGATAACAAAGAAAATATTTTTGGAGAAGTACCCAAAATAATAGAAATGCAAAGTGAAGCAGGTGCAGCCGGTGCAATCCATGGTGCTCTGCAGGGTGGTGCCCTGGCCTCTACCTTTACCTGTTCACAGGGATTATTACTCATGATCCCTAACATGTACAAAATAGCAGGGGAATTAACTCCCACTGTATTTCATATTGCCGCAAGAGCACTGGCTACTCATGCACTCTCGATCTTTGGCGATCATAGTGATGTAATGGCCGTTCGTGGTACCGGGTTTGCTATGTTGTTCGGTAACAATCCCCAGGAGGCGCATGATATGGCTATGATAGCCACAGCCGCAACTTTGAAAGCAAGTATTCCGTTCTTAAATATTTTTGATGGCTTCCGCACTTCTCATGAATTGAATGAAGTTGCCGTCATTCCTGATTCCATCATCAAACAAATGATTGACGAGGAAGCCGTGGCCCGTCACCGCCATCGCTCATTAAATCCTGAGAATCCATTTATACGTGGTACTGCTCAAAACCCTGATATCTTTTTCCAGGGCAGGGAAGCATGTAATGAATATCATTGGAAAGTTCCGGAAGTGGTAGAAGCTACTATGAAACAATTTGAACAGCTTACTGGTCGTGCTTATAAACTATTTGAATATTACGGCCATCCGGAGGCAGAAAACATCATCATCATTATGGGTTCTGGTGCAGGTGCCGTTCATGAAACCGTTGACTATCTTAACAGTAAAGGAGAAAAAACAGGATACCTGTATGTGCATTTATATCGCCCGTTTTCTGTAAAATATTTTATTAATGCATTGCCTAAAACGGTTAAGCGTATTGCAGTGTTGGATCGTTGTAAAGAAACCGGGGCCATCGGGGAACCATTATATATGGATGTTGTTAATGCCCTACATGCCGGGTGGGAGACTGAAATGCCAAAAGTGATTGGTGGACGTTATGGCCTGGGTTCTAAAGAATTTAACCCGGGAATGGTGATGGCAGTCTTTGACGAATTAAAAAAAGATAAGCCAAAAAAAGGATTTACAATTGGCATTGAAGATGACTTGACACATACCAGTTTAGTATATGATAAAAATTTTTCACTTGAAGACCAGCACCTTTTCCGTGGACTCTTCTTTGGGTTGGGTGCTGATGGTACAGTGAGCGCAAATAAGAATACCATTAAGATTATGGGTGAAGTAACCGATAAGCACCTGCAGGGATATTTCGTGTATGATTCAAAAAAGTCAGGATCGTTAACTGTTTCGCATTTACGGTTCAGTGAAAAACCAATCCGCTCCACTTATCTTATTAATTCAGCGAATTTTGTTGCCTGCCACCATTTTCAATACCTGGAGAAATATGATATCCTTAAAGATGCACAGCATGGCGCTACCTTTTTATTAAACGCACCTTTCGCAAATGAAGATGTGTGGCATAACCTGCCCAAAAAAATACAGGAAGAAATTACGGAGAAAAAGCTTAAGCTTTATGTCATTAATGCTTCCAAAGTCGCCAAAGAAACCGGAATGGGCTCCAAGATCAATTCCATTTTGCAAACCTGTTTTTTTGCGATCTCAAATGTAATGCCCAAAGAAGAAGCGATCAATAATATTAAAACTGCTATCCGTAAAACTTATGGCAGAAAAGGAGAGAGTGTAGTACAAAAGAATTTTGATGCAGTTGATAAGACACTTGAAAATTTATCATTGATCGACTATTCAGCTTTTTCTATTGGCACAAAAGAAATTGAGCCTGCAATTTCAGGTAATGCACCTGATTTTGTTCAAAATGTACTGGGAAGAATTATTTCCGGCGAAGGTGATGAATTACCCGTTAGTGCTTTCCCTGTAGATGGTACGTATCCATCTGCCACTACCCGTTTTGAGAAAAGAAATATTGCCGACCTGGTACCCGTATGGGATCCCGGTCTTTGTTCACAATGTGGTAAATGTTTCTTTGTTTGCCCACATGCAGCTATAAGGCCAAAGGTGTACAATAACGACCTGTTGGTTGATGCGCCTGACTTCTTCAAGCATACAGCGCCTATTGGTAAAGAATTTTTTAAAGATACAGAGTCCTATACGTTGCAGGTTTCAGTCGAAGACTGCACGGGTTGTAATCTTTGTGTGGAAGTTTGTCCAATTGAAAGTAAAACACAACCCGGTCACAAGGCTATCAATATGCAGGAAGTATTGCCTTTGAAACCAACCGAAAAGCAAAACTGGGATTTCTTTATTTCACTTCCCGATCTGGACAGAACAAGGGTAAACCGCGGTACCGTAAAGGGCTCGCAGTTATTGGAACCATTATTTGAATTTAGCGGCGCCTGCAGCGGTTGCGGTGAAACACCTTATTTAAAATTACTCACTCAATTATTTGGCGACAGGATGATCGTTGCCAATGCAACGGGCTGCTCTTCTATTTTTGGTGCAAATCTTCCAACAACGCCATGGAGTAAAAATTCGGAGGGACATGGTCCTGCATGGGCTAATTCCCTGTTTGAAGATAACGCAGAGTTTGGCCTGGGCATTAAACTGGCAACAGACATGAAAAGGAACTATGGCATCTCCATGTTAAAGTCCTTACGCGAAGAGGTTGGTTCAGAACTTACTGATGCTATTCTTTGTAATGTTGAATCGAATGAAACCGAAGTAATTCAGCAACGGAAAAATGTAAATGAATTAAAAGCACGCCTCAGAGTTATAGATAAACCTGAAGCCAGGTTATTATACCAGATAGCCGAGTTCCTGGAACACAAATCCATGTGGATTGTTGGTGGTGACGGATGGGCTTATGACATTGGGTTCAGCGGACTGGATCATGTATTATCAACCGGTGAAAACATTAATATACTTGTACTGGATACCGAAGTTTATTCTAATACAGGTGGACAAAAATCCAAGTCAACACCCACCGGAGCAAGCGCCAAGTTTTCTATCAAGGGAAAAACTACCGGTAAAAAAGACCTTGCAATGCAGGCGATTGCACATGGTACCGCTTTTGTAGCAGAGATTGCCATGGGGGCAAATGATGTACACGCACTCAAAACTATTCTGGAAGCGGAAGCCTTTCCTGGTCCGTCCATCATCATTGCCTACAGCCATTGTATCGCACACGGTTATGATATGTGCCATGGTTTAGATCAACAGGCACTTGCGGTTAAAACCGGCTATTGGCCATTGTTCCGTTATAACCCATTAAAAGAACAGGGTCAGCGATTTGTGATAGACAGCAAGGATCCATCTCTTCCGTTAGAGGAATTCCTTTACCACGAGAACCGTTTTGCAACCATTAAGAATAATTATCCTGAAAAGGCAGCCGAATTTTTGACGATGGCAAATGATGGTATGAAGCACCGTTGGGAAAGGTTACAGGCATTAAAGGCATTGTAGTATTTTCAAACAGAAAAACTTCCTGAATTACCGTAAGTAAGGGGCTGCTAAATGTATGGGCTAATGATCTTAGCAGGTGAGTATTAAGTAAAAATCGGGAGGTGCCGGGAATCACAGAGATGAGCTTATAATAAGAAAAACAGGAAAACGTAATGTGAAAATGTTTTTTCTTATTGACCAACAATAATTAAAAAACTTATAGTATCATGGAAAATATAATAAGTTTAAATCCAATCCAGGAATCCAGTATCCTGGAACTTGCTTCAATGATCAAAAAAAAAGTAAATATAAACCTTTCAGAAGAGTGTAAATCAGATGGTTATATACCTTCAAAGGATGAAACATTTACTGACCAGCGATCCGGGACGGATTTTCTCAATCCCACGTCGCAGGAGATTGAAAACGCTATCGAAGCCATTATACATTGCATCTACAGGGACGTGCTTAAATCTTATGAAGAAACAAAAAAAGAAGTGAACTGCGATAAGCAGATATTAAGCTATCATATTTTTAATGAAGTGGACTTCATAGCAAAAACTCTTTTTCCTAACATAAAATTTGCATAGGCATCGGATGTTGACCATAAGCAAAGCTTGTATACTGGTATGGGCATTAAATATTTGCTCAGCAAGCGGCTTCCGGAAGACAACATGATGAAGTTCATTTAACCTAACCTTCACCGGCCGGTGTTGTTATTATTTGCTAACTTGTGGGTATATAAATTATTAAATTAATTAATTTTTCATGGGCGCATCTTCGATGGTTGTTTTGATTCTTGCAGCATCGATATTTTCTTTTATCGCTATTTTGATTGCTAAAATTGTTACAAAGGCTACCACAAATTCTCAAAAGCGGGAGCCGTACGAATGTGGTATTCCTACACAAGGCAAAACGTGGACCCAGTTGAATGTGGGTTATTATTTATTCGCATTGATATTCCTGATCTTTGATGTGGAACTCGTTTTTTTATTTCCATGGGCAGTAGTAGCAAAAAAAACCGGGTGGATGGCCCTCGTTGAGATTGTTATTTTCTTTTTTATATTATTTATGGGATTTTTATACGCACATAAGAAGGGAGCGCTGAAGTGGATGTAATAGCCCCTCTGACCCCGCCCACTGGCGGGGAACTAAAATGCAGTCGCATTAAGATTGAGGGATCATAACGGTGTTAAGACTTAAAACAACAGAT
>Ga0068860_100003780_pt1 | contig 15577 bp, 12 predicted proteins | sample KBSSwiS32_FD_66597 | JGI IMG/M metagenome (GOLD analysis project Ga0068860, IMG submission 66597) | Switchgrass rhizosphere microbial communities from Kellogg Biological Station, Michigan, USA - KBS Switchgrass S3-2 | ecosystem: Host-associated > Plants > Roots > Rhizosphere > Soil ... | reverse complement strand
GACCGCCGCCAACGATAGTGCGGCTCAGGCTGGTCAGAACCCAGCGCCGCTCAGCGCTGCTCCCGTCGGCGATCATGCAAAAGATCAATTCGCGTTCGATTCCAATTTCGGCCACGACGGCGAATCCCCCGCCGGGAACACCACACAGTTTGATCAGCCGTCCCCTGCGCTGACGACCGCCGCCAACGATAGTGCGGCTCAGGCTGGTCAGAACCAGGCGCCGCTCAGCGCCGCTCTCGCCGGCGATCATGCAAAAGATCAATTCGCGTTCGATTCCAATTTTGGCCACGACGGCATTGGCGAATCCCACGCCGGGAACATGCCACAGCCTGATCAGCAGATTTTTCAAACAGTCTCTGACATCCTGGCTCACACCGCAGAAGCTCACTCCGCCCAAGCGGTCGCCGCGGACGGTCAAAATCACGATGCCGCCTTGACGCCCGTACAGAAAGATAAACCGTTAAGTGACTTCATCATTCATGCATAAAGGGTTACTGATCATGTCAAGCTCTATCGAGGATCTCGGTGTCCGCACTGGTTGAGGATGATCCCGCTCTAACAGCGATGCCACATTCGTGGAATGCAAGCGATGAGCCGCGCGACGACTAGCTCCGAGGCGATGCAGGACGGTCCGGCAGCCGAGCTGACCGCCGCTTTGGCGTCCTGTCGCGGCGCATTCCTCGCCACCGGCCTGATCAGCGGCATGAGCAACGTTCTCATGCTGACCGGCGCGATCTTCATGCTCGAAATCTACGACCGGGTGCTGCCGAGCCGCAGCGTGCCGTCGCTGATCGGGATCGCCGTCCTGGCGGCTGCGCTCTATGTTGCGCTCGGCTTTCTGGATCTGATCCGAGGACGCATTCTTGCTCGCATCGGCATCAGCCTCGATGAGGCGCTGAGCGGACGACTTTATCAGACCATCGTACGACTGCCGTCGATCGTCGGGCTGCGAAACGACGGGGCAGCGCCGATGCGAGACCTGGACACCGTCCGGGCATTTCTGGGCGGCATTGGTCCGGTCGCGCTATTCGATTTGCCTTGGATACCGGTCTATCTCGCAATCTGCTTCGCGTTCCATTTCTTGATCGGCATCACGGCGACGATCGGAGCGTTGATTCTGATCATTCTGACCCTCCTGACCGAATGGCTCGTGCTCAAGCCGACAAAAACGGCGGCCAAGCTGGCGCAATTGCGCAATACCATACTCGAGTCGAGCCGGCGCAATTCCGAAACTCTGGTCGCCATGGGCATGGTCCCGCATCTCATCGGGCGCTGGAGCAAGGTCAATGCGGATTATCTTGCGAACAACAGGCGCGCGAGCGACGCCGCCGGAGGCTTTGGGGCAACCTCCAAGGTCCTGCGGCTGATGCTGCAGTCGGCCGTGCTCGGAGTTGGCGCCTACCTCGTCATCCATCAAGAGGCCTCGGCTGGAATCATCATCGCCGGCTCGATCCTCAGTGCCCGGGCTCTCGCGCCTGTCGACATTGCCATCTCCCATTGGCGAGGCTTTGTGGCGGCGAGACAGAGTTGGGATCGGCTGCGGAGGTTGTTGGCGACGGTCCCGCCGGAAACCGAGCCGATGCCGCTGCAGCCGCCGCACAAGAGCCTCGTCGTCGAGAACGCGAACGTGGTGCCGCCGGGAGAACAAAAGCCGGTGGTGCGCGACCTGTCGTTGAAGCTCCAGCGCGGCAACGGCCTCGGCGTGATCGGCCCCAGCGCTTCCGGCAAGTCGTCGCTCGCCCGCATGCTGGTCGGATATTGGGCGCCCAGGCAGGGCAAGGTCTGCCTTGACGGCGCTTCACTGCATCAATGGGCTCCGCATTTACTGGGACGCTCCATCGGCTATCTGCCGCAGCATGTCGAACTGCTCACCGGCACCGTGGCGCAAAACATCAGCCGCTTCGAACCCGATGCCGATCCGACGGCGATACGGGCGGCAGCAGCGATCGCCGGCGTCCATGACATGATCGTGTCTCTGCCGAACGGATACGATACGCAAATCGGCGAGCAGGCGGGAGCGCTCTCGGCGGGACAAGCGCAGCGCATAGCGCTGGCCCGCGCGCTCTATCGCGATCCATTCCTGGTGGTTCTCGACGAGCCCAATTCCAATCTCGATGCCGAAGGCGATGCCGCGTTGACGCAGGCCATCCTCAGCATCCGCGCGCGCGGCGGCATCGCGGTCGTGATCGCCCACCGCCCAAGTGCAATCGCCGGAGTGGATCTCCTCTTGGCGATGAAAGAGGGACACGCGGTAGCCTTCGGGCCCAAAGATGAAGTGCTCGCGAAGGTATTGCAGCGAGAGCAGCCGCCGCGTGTGCTCAAGGTCGTGCCTGAAGCCGGGAGTGCCTAGCTTGGCAAAGAGCTCTTCAGCCACGCAACGATCGATTCGGCACAACATCATCGCCGGCATGACGGTCTTTGTCATCCTTGCCGGCGCCGTGGGCGGCTGGGCCGGAACCACCGCGCTCTCCGGTGCGCTGATCGCACCCGGGCAGGTCGTTGTCGATTCGAATGTCAAGAAGGTGCAGCACCCCACCGGCGGCGTGGTCGGCGAGCTCCGTGTTCGCGACGGCGATCGCGTCAAGGGGGGCGAAATCGTCATGCGCCTCGACCAGACCGTGACACGTTCGAACCTGGCGATCATCACCAAAGGTCTCGACGAGCTCTCGGCGCGCAAGGCACGACTCTCAAGCGAACGCGATGGCGCGGACGCGATGGTCTTTCCCGATCCGCTTATGAGTCGGCGAAGCGACCCGGACGTCGCACAGATCATGGACAGCGAGCGCAAGCTTTTCGATCTGCGTAAGGCTTCTCGTTCGGGGCAGAAGGCGCAGTTGCGCCAGCAGGTCGAGCAGCTCCAGGAAGAGATCGTCGGCATGACCGCCCAGCAGCGGGCCAAGAAGCGGGAGGTTGAACTCATCACCCGCGAGCTCGAAGGGGTGCGCGATCTGTTCCAGAGGAACCTGGTCCAGATCAATCGTCTGACGCAGCTGGAGCGCGAAGCGACGAGGGTCGACGGCGAACAGGCGCAGCTGACCGCTTCCGTCGCCCAGGCCAAAGGCAAGATCGCCGAGACAGAGCTAAAAGTAATACAGATAGATCAGGATCTTAGCAGCGAAGTCGCCAAGGAGATGCGCGAGATCGATGCCAAGATCGGCGAATTCATCGAACGCAAGATCGCGGCCCAAGACCAGCTGCAGCGCGTCGATATCCGCTCGCCCCAGGATGGGACCGTTTTCCAGCTCACCGTTCACACCGTCGGAGGCGTGATTGCCTCCGGCGAAGCGATCATGCTGATCGTTCCGGATGCCGACAGTCTGACCGTGGAAGCCAGGGTCAATCCGCAAGATATCGAGCAAGTGCAGCTGGACCAGAAGACGGTGCTGCGCTTTCCGGCATTCAATGTTGCGACCACTCCGGAGATCGACGGTCAGGTCAGCAGAATCTCCGCCGACATAAGCACGGATCAGCGCACCGGTCAGAGCTATTATACGATTCGGATCTCAATCCATCCCGATCAGCTCGCGCGTTTGGGCAACGTTAGACTTGTTCCGGGCATGCCGGTCGAATGCTTCATTCAGACGGGAGATCGGACGGTTATTTCCTATTTGCTGAAGCCTCTGCGCGACCAGTTGAAGCGGACATTCCGTGAAAAAGGATAATGGCAGATTTTACAAATCCTGAACCCGTCATGCCCGGACAATGTCGAACGCGGTTGGGCAGGTGGGATTGATCGAGAGCGTAGCATCCGCGGGACCAAAGACTGCTCGCGATGAAAAATGTCCTACGGCGATCGGCGCAGGCACTGGCCTCCAGGAGGAGCGTCGGTCTCCTTCTTCTGGCGATCCTTCTGCTGATCCGGGTCTGGGATCCTCGTCCCCTGGAGGAGCTCAGGCTTAGAAGCTTCGACTTCTTCCAGACTACCAGCCCGCGCGATTCCGCCGTTCGTCCGGTCGTGATCGTCGACATCGACGAGAGCAGCCTGATCGCATTTGGGCAATGGCCCTGGCCGCGGACCATCCTCGCAGACCTGCTCACTCGCCTGTACGAATGGCAGGCCGCGGCGATCGCGTTCGATGTCATATTTCCGGAACCAGACCGCTCGTCTCTCAACGAAGCCGTGAAGCATTTTCGCGACCTGGACGACGATACACGCGGACGCTTGCTCCATTTGCCGAGCAATGACGAGGTCTTCGCCCAGGCGATCGGTCGGGGAAACGTGGTGCTTGGACAGGCGGGAATCAACGCGTTCCATCCGCGTTCACTCGAGAAGCCCCCCGAAACGGCTTTTGCCACCGTCGGCCCCGATCCCAGCCCCTATCTTATTGCATTCCCTTATATCCTGCGAAATCTCCCCAAGCTGGAACAGGCGGCTGTCGGCCACGGGCTCATCAGCATCCGCACAGAACGGGACGGAATGGTACGCCGGGTGCCGATTGTGATGCAGGCTGAAGACAAGATTGTCCCGGCGCTCACCCTGGATTTGCTGCGAGTGGCCACCGGATCGAGCACCATCATGATCCGCACGGACGAATCGGGAATTCAAAGCGTTGCCGTGCCCGGCCTTGAATTGCCGACCGACCGGAACGGTCGCATTTGGGTTTATTTCGGTCCGCATGACAAGGCCAGATTCGTTTCGGCAAAGGATGTAGTCGAAGGAAATGTCGCGCCGGAGATATTTGCCGGCAAGCTCGTGTTGGTGGGCACGTCGGCGATTGGTTTGCTGGACGTGAAGACCACGCCGGTCCTTTCGGCGATGCCGGGCGTGGAGGTGCACGCGCAACTGCTCGAAGCGGCGCTGACGAACTCCCTGCTCGTCGCCCCGAGTTACGCAATTGTCGTTGAAATGATCGGCGCGCTGATCGGCGGCGTCGTCCTCGCCCTGCTTGCCCCGGCGGCCAGCGTTCTGATGCTGTTCGCGAGCGCAGCACTCGCGGCGGCGGCATTCGTCGCCGCGTCGTGGATTCTCTTCAGCCGGTACCAGATGCTGTTCGACGCGACCTTCCCTCTCATCGCCACCTTGTCGGTGTACATGAGCATGGTCCTGATGGGATATTTTCGCGAACAATTGGACCGCCGACGCATCCGTTCTGCTTTCGCCCAGTACTTGTCGCCAACTCTGGTCGAGCAGCTCGCGAATTCGCCGCAACGCCTTGTCCTCGGCGGTGAGGAACGTGTCATTACGGTCCTGTTCAGCGACGTCCGCGGCTTCACGACCATCGCCGAGACCTACAAAGACAATCCGCACGGGCTGACGACATTGATGAACCGTTTTTTGACGCCCCTGACCAATGCCATCATGGCGCGCAACGGCACCATCGACAAATATATGGGCGACGCGGTCATGGCGTTCTGGAACGCGCCGCTCGACGACCCCGCGCACGAGAGCGATGCCTGTCATGCAGCGCTCGACATGCTCGAGCGCGTGGATGCGCTGAATCAGGAACGGGAGCGGGAAGCATCCACGAGCGGCACCCGTTTCGTGCCGATCAAAATCGGGATCGGCATCAACACCGGGCGTTGCACCGTTGGCAATATGGGCTCGGATCTGCGGTTTCAATATACGGTGATGGGCGACAGCGTGAATCTCGCCTCCCGGCTGGAGGGCCAAACCAAGGCTTACGGCTTGCCGATCCTCATCGGATCGAGAACCGCGGCGGCCGTCGCCGAGCAGTTCGCTTTGCTCGAGATCGATTCCATTCGGGTGAAGGGAAAGACGGAAGCGGAAGTCATTTATGCGATTGTCGGCCGCGCCGACGTTGCTGCTAGCCCCGAGTTTAGATCCCTGCAGGACCATTGGGCCATGCTGCGTGTCTGTTACTGCAAGCAGGATTGGACCGGCGCTTTGAAAATGATTGACCTCTGCCGTTGCGAGTGCGAGCGGCTCGGTCTTGTCGGCTTGATTGATGCCTATGCGGATCGAATGCGGCGGCTCGAACAGAGGTCGCCGACCCCCGAGTGGGACGGTGTATTCACGGCAGAGACAAAGTAGCCGCCGTCCTCCGGGACGCAGGGTCCCGCTGGTCGCGATCTGGGGCCCTTCGCCGACCCAATCGCTTGCCCTGTGTTGTGGCGTGAGGCCCCTGGGGGCAAATGCCACCGGTTTATCGCACAAAAATGGGCAGCCTAGCTGACCGAATTCGCACTCGTTGTGATGGCCATCACATCGGGAGGGCGGCGCCGCCGATAGTCTGCTGCAATCGCATTCATGGATGGAGGCGATCATGCGAAACAGCAGCATTACGCGGTTGGTCATCAGGACGGCGGTTGCGGTTGGAATGGCGGTGATCGTTGTCAGCGCGATCGGCTGCGCCGTTGCGCAGCCGCCGGCGGAGGCGACCGAGGTCAGCGCGCAGAAAGCTCTCACGAATCGATATCAGCTTTCGGACGCTGACTTCCGGCTCACTGATCGCCAGCAGCTCAGAGGCTATTTCCTTGACGGGTCGCGCGACCGATTGAGGTGACCGTCGCACCGACCTGTGAAGGCTCGGCTCTTTGGAGTGAATTACGGCCAGCCGGAACACGGCTAGGGTCAAAGGCGGGCTGGACAGCTCCCCGATCTCCCCCGATCCCACGCTGTCCTGACATACGCCGAACCTAGAACTTGCCCCGCTTTCGCGGGGCTTTTTTCTTGGGAGGCGAACCGCAAACATTTGCTCGCTCTGATCGTTGTTTTGACCGATGCCGTTGAAAAACGATTTTGAGGGGAGTTTCCGAGGCAATCTTGATTCAAGAAGTCGGCGCCACGATTCGATCGATGCGCGCCGATGGCATGCCGCCGACGTCTTCAACAGGTATCGCCCCAATCCGGACAGTGCGGAGGAGATTTGCTCTTTTTCGAGGATGCCCCAGACGAGGCCGTCAATCAGGACTTATTGCTGAGGACCCGGCAGGCTGAGGTCCCGTTCCGCTCGAAAAATGTTGCTATATAGGTTTGCAACCCACTGCCGGCCTCTGGCAGTGACGTTGAGGTAGCGAATGGCGGTCTGGACGAATGGAGAGACGCGCTTCCAATAAAACTGCGGATATAAATCGATCAGATCCGCGGGCGTGGAATAGCCAAGCTGTTTGTTCATGCCGGCTTCTTCGAACTCATAGTACAGCGCATTGGCCTTTCGCAAGTAGTGTGGATCGCCGAGTTGGCCGATGAGATCGGCGGCTCGCACCAGCTGCCCCTCTTCATCCGGCTCCTCTTCGTTTGTGGGAGTGAAAGCGGGAAACCGCGTGCATTCGATGGCTCGAGCGATTCGCTCGGCATCTAGTCCCTCGATTGTGTCAATACGATCCAGCACGAACAGCTTGGAGCGATCGACATGATAAGGCGCAAGGGAGGCGTCGGAGGAGCCGCGCGACAAGCGGACCTTGGCGCCGGTCGCGTCGATGACGCATCCGTCAGGTCCATCGCCCTTGAGGATGCCTCGGACGTATCCGATGTCATGCGTGAGACAGGCGACTATGATGTGTGCGTAATCAGTTGGGAGCGTAGGGGCGAGGAATGCTCGCCCCTTCATAATGTCATGGCCAGCCAGCGTCACCAGCATCGTGTGTTCGACGTTGTGGTAAAGGGCATCACTGTTGCCAATCCCCTCGAGCGCAAGTCGGGCAACCGAGGGAATCAGTTCGGTCAAGCGCGCGTGGGAAGAGCCAAATCGATGCTTCATGTCTGAAGCAAGGAAAGAACCCAATGCCTCCGACGCCAATTCGGGGATTGTGATCATCGGGTCAAATCCAAAAGAGCGTACATTCTCAGGCCGTATCCGTAGCGCCCGCACGCCCGTGGCGGCTCTTCGGAGGATCTGCAAACGACGAAATGGAAGCGGAACCCATTTTCCACGCGACCAGCCTTTGAGGCATCACTCTGGGAGCGGCACTATTTTCGGTCCCGTCGGGCGGACCCTTCGATATCGGACAGACTGAGCGGCGGCAAGATGCGTATCCATCAGGACTACCGCAGGCGCGGATCGATTATGTCGTTCCAGGCGGAATTGAAATCAGATCCTGTCCCGGTCGCAACCAAGTCGTGGTCATGATCTGCGAGACTTGCATTCCACAGTCCATTGTCGACACGGATCGTGAGCGTGAAATTCTGCGCGTCCCAATGGCGGACTGTCTCGATCAGCTCCAGTTCGGCCCGGCTCAACCTCATATATGTCCCTCCCAGCCGTACGCGCCGGCTTTGTTCCTGTCTCGTTGCCCTCAAGCCCCGGGGATCCAAGGCTTACCCCTTTCAGCAGCTGCTGACGATCCCTCGCCGATGGGCGCCCCGCGTGATCGCGATCCGTCGGGGCAACTCGAATGTGGTGCAGAATCGTTCCTCGAATGAATGGGTGCGGATCGCGCCCGATGCGGTGGTTGCCTGAGACTAAATCGTTCGGTTGATTCGCTCGGAAGGGCCGGGCCCTTCACGGTGCGGAAGCGACCGTCATCTGAATCGCCCGCGCGATCCATCGAGAAAATAGCCCCTGAGCTCCTGACGATCACTGAGCCGGAAGTCCGTTTCCGAAATCTGGGTTTCAGGTCTGTTGGTGAGGGCTTCCTGCGCGATGATCTCGATCGGGGACTGAGCACCGGCGCTGCCGATCGGGCCAACAGTGACAACTGCAACTCCGATGACAACCGCGATTCCGACGACCAATTGCGTGATGCTGCTTGCCATGATCGCCTCCATCCGTGAATGCGATGGTCGTGAAGATTAGGGCAACGGGCCCCTCGGCGTGTGATGGCCATCACAAAGAGTGCGAATCCGGTCAGTGCCATTGACCTATTACATCGGCCGTTTCCCAGGATCCCGGCCCCCTGCTCTTCCGGGAAGCGCGGAGGCCCCTGGCGGTTTCTCAGCTCCGGCAGCTGTCCCCTTGTCGGCTCCATTTCGCGTGTGAACTCACTCTTACACAGGTTCCGCCGTCCACACGCCAATTGCCGGACTCGACATAGCCGCTCGGGCACGGTCCTTTGTTCGGAGCTTCACTGCAGCCGACGAGCGCGATTGCAGCAACGATGGCCAGGGATAACAATCCGAGCATTTCCCCTCCATCTTGATCCCTCTACCCGGGACGCGGCGCGCCCCGGGAGCCGCGCTGACGCCAACAATCGCTATTCCAAAGTCGCTCCCATCATCATTCGCGTAGTGCTGGGCATGATCGCCTCCATCCGCGCGCGGGCGACATGACCCAGGCTCGCTCTAGGAACGGCACGGCCCCGCGAATGTGAGAAGTGCCGCACCAGTCGCAGCGCGTTGGCGGACGCGGGAAGTCCATTCGATTATGTGATTGTCGACGTTCTGAAGCTGGTCCGCGAAGGCGGGCTCCCGCACCGATGTATCATCGATGAAGAACAGTCCGCCGGCGATCTGCTTCCGATCCTCGATGCTTAGGCCAGGACTAGCTTCGTTGCCCATCTCGAAGCCCCCTATCTGTGAGAATGGCCCTTAGCATGTTCCCGGCTGCGCGACCCGCGCTGTGACGGCCATCACAAAATTGACGATTGTACGGACATCCTTGGCCTCTGGCTGACCGCAGCAGATAGGGCAGCAGGTGGTAAATTGGGCTGCGTTGCTCGCGGTGGTCCGCAAGCTGCTGATATCGATTTTGCAACTACGGACGCCTTGGAGCTTTTTGCGCTTTCTGCCGCGATCCTGGCGCTGGGAGGCGTGTTTTGGCCTGTGCGCGATCAGGACCCGACGCGAGCGGCCCGGACAGGTCGAACGTCCCGCGACCTGTCTCATGGTTCGCCCGCGTGACAAGAAGGAATGGGGTCTGTTTTTCGACGGCGTCCGGGGGTGCCGCAAGGTGGGCAGGCGGAGATCCCCGTCTTGTCGCCCGCCCTCGGCGATCAAGGAGCGGCCGATCGTTACCGCTTCTTGCGCATAGGCCAGCAAATCCGCCGCTGGTTGACGAGGGATCGCCGGGATGAGCATCATGGCGGCAATTCCCCCCTTTTCTCCAGCTCGATTGGTTCATCATGCAAGATCGCGCCGACCAGCCAGCCTCGGTCCACGACACCGCGACGGCACCCGGCGATCTGCACAACCTCCATGAATTCGTCGCCAAGGCGCGGCAGAACCTCAACCAGAACGACTGGGATTACATCGTCGGCGGGGCGGAATCCGAGACCACGCTGCGGCGCAACCGCATGGCGCTCGACACGATCGCCTTTCGCCCGCGCGTGTTGCGCGACGTCAGCAAGGTCGACGCGTCGGTCAGCCAGTTCGGGCGCAAGCTCAGGCTGCCGGTCGTGCTCGCGCCGGTCGGCTCGCTCGAGAGCTTTCACGCCGCCGGCGCCGAATCCGTCGTACGCGGGGTCGAGGAGTTCGGGTGCGCGCACATGCTGAGCTCGGTGTGCGAGCCCGGGCTCGAAGACCTGGCAAAAGCGGCGCCCAAGGCGCTGCGGCTCTACCAGCTCTATGTCCGCGGCGACGCGGCCTGGGTCGACGATCACGTCGCGCGCGCGATCGAGCATGGTTACGCCGCCTTCGCGCTCACCGTCGACACCGCACATTACAGCCGGCGCGAGCGCGACATCGCCAAACGCTTCGTCACCGCCGGCCGGCGCCGGGTGCAGAACCGCGTCGCGCAGGCGAGCCTCGACTGGCGCACGGTCGAGCGCATCAAGACGAAGTTCAAGATTCCGCTCGCGATCAAGGGCATCGCCACCGCCGAGGACGCCGCGATCGCGGTCGAGCACGGGGTCGATTGGATCTACGTGTCGAATCATGGCGGGCGGCAGCTCGATCACGGCCGCGGCTCGCTCGACGTGCTGCCCGAGGTCGTCGACGCCGCCGGCGGCCGCGCCAGGATTATCGTCGACGGCTCGATCTGCCGCGGCACCGACATCGTCAAGGCGATCGCGACCGGCGCCGATCTGGTCGGCATCGGCCGCATGCAGTGCTTTGCGCTCGCGTGCGGCGGACAGAGCGGGATCGTGCGCCTGCTCGAGCTGCTCGAGGACGAGGTGCAGCGCTGTCTCGGCTTGCTGGGCGCCGCCACCTTCGCCGATCTCAACCGCTCGTATCTGCACGCCGCCGCGCCGGCAAACATTCCGCACGTTCTCAGCGCGTTTCCTCTGCTCGAGGTCACACCCTATCGATATTGAGAGCGTCATGATTCCGGGCTATAGCGATCACGCAGCCAATGAGCGCACGTTCCTCGCCTGGGTCCGAACCGGCATTGCCGTCATTGCCTTTGGCTTCGTCATCGAGAAGTTCAATCTTTTCGTGCTAACGGTCGCGAGTTCCACGTCGACCGAAGCGACGCAGCGCTTGCTCGAACGGCTGCAGGGACCGTTCGGACGCTACGACGGCCACGCTCTCATCTTCGGCGGACTGGCGCTCATCGTCGTGGCAACCGTGCGCTTTGTCCGCACCGGGAGATTGCTCGACGATCCCCAGGCACATCCCGCCGACAGCGTGCGCACCGAGCTGATCCTGTCGGCGGTGTTGGTGCTCCTCATTGCCGGTTTCAGCGCTTATGTGGTGCTCGGTTGACGCCGGGCTCCTTGATCGTCGCGTTCGGCGCGATGCGTTCGTCCTTGACCAAGATGAGTTCCCAGCGATCCGACCGACCGCGCGTGGCCTCGGCCACCGCATCGTCTGCGGTCGCGAACGGCTGGGCGTGATACTTGTGCCCATTAGGCGTCGCTAGCTCAAGGCGCGGCACCAGGTATGTTATACGCGACGACCGGCGTGCCGCTGCGGACGCCGTAGTCGGATATCGGCGCCCCTCATGATTTATCGAAGCCACCCCGGCAACGTAGTTGCTCGCGGGGCAGGTTCAGTAGGCTCGCGTTCGTCGTCGAGATAGTGACAAGTGCTGGTGATGACGGTTTCCAGTTTGCCGGCCTTACGGGGCCGCAACGGACCTTTATCGTCGCGGTCAATCGTTAGTCGCTTTGCCCCCTGTCCGAGACTTGTTACGCTCCGCTAGACATTTGTTCGTTTGCCCCGTCCGGGAAGGCCGAATATGAGCAATGGGACCTCTGCAGCCCTAACTCCGGGACAGGACTTGCCCGCAATCATTACGGCGCAAGGCGGCCTTTCGCGCCTGGCTATGGCGCGCCTGAAAAGTGCCGGCGTGCCGGTGGCGCCCCTTCTTAAACGAGTTGGACTGACGCCAGAGCTGATTGCCGACCCGGAAGTGCGGCTGAGTGTGCGAAGCCAGGTCACGCTTTTGGACGAGGCCGCGACTGCTCTAAAGGACGACTGTATTGGCTTCACGCTGGCTCGCGATTTCGATCCGCGCGACCTCGGGCTGCTCTATTACGTCATGGCCTCCTCGCAGAATTTGGGCGAGGCACTGAAGCGGCTTGCTCGATACAGCAAGATTACTAACGAGGCCGTCGTGTTCGGATATCGAGAGGCAAACAGGCTCACTATCAGTCTGAGTTACTCTGGCGTCCCACGGCACTCAGACAGACATCAAATAGAATTTTGCATGTTTGCTGTAATACGAATTTGCCGTTTACTGACGGAGCGGCATCTCGTACCGCAACACTTCACAATCGCTCATCATCGATCGGGAAACACCTCCGAAATGTCGCGTTTTGTCGGAACGAAAGTACAATTCGGTACTGGCACAGACGAATTTTCCTTGGAGTTCGACACACGTGAGCTACCGCTTATTCACTCTGACAATCGTCTCAATGACCTGCTCTTGAAGTATTGCGAATTGGGGCTGGCCCATAGGAGGGATGATCTGAGCCAGTTGCGCTCGAAGGTTGAGAACGCGATCTCGTCACGGCTTCCACATGGAAGAGTACTTGTGGGGGATATTGCTCCCACTCTGGGAATGAGCCCGAGGACGCTTGAGCGAAAGTTGTCGGAGGAGGGGTTGAACTTCACTGAGGTAATTCAGCAATTGCGGCGCGATCTGGCAGTTCGTTACCTCAAGGAGCGCAATCTGCATGTATCCAAGATTGCGTGGCTGCTTGGCTTTCATGAGGTCAGCTCGTTCACGCATGCATTCAAGCGCTGGACAGGAAAGACGCCAAGCCAAATGCGGGCAGCTGACGCCTACTGATTTCAAAGCCACCCTTCGCGCTCGCTTGGCCGTGGCCGCGGCGACGCGCTACCACAGGCTTCCGCCACTTGCTGGAAGGTCCCCACCTCCACCTTCCTCGCGGCCTGCGGGTCAAACTTCCGCGCCAGCTGCCGCGCCTCCTTCAGGCCGACCTTGGGCCAGCGCGACCATGCGCTTCATGGTCGGGATCGTGTGCAGCTTGCCGTCCTTGCCGAGGCGGCGAACGGGCGAATTTCTCAATATTTATCAGAACGTGAGCCCGGTGCGGAACACCTCGATGGCGTAGAAGGCGAGTTCGGCGTCGAGGCAGCGCTGGATGTTGGCGGACTTGCGGAAGCCATGCTGCTCGCCCGTGAACAGGAAATAGCCGACCGGATTGCCTTTGCGCCGCAGCGCCTCGACCATGGCCTCGGTCTGGTTCGGCGGCACGACGGCATCCTCGTCGCCCTGGAAGAAGATCACCGGCTTCGACAGCCGATCGGCATGATAGAGCGGCGAGCGCTCGCGATAGCGCGCCTCCTCCTGCGGATAAGGTCCGATCAGCCAGTCGAGATAGCGCGACTCGAACTTGTGGGTGTCGCGCGCGAGCGCGGTGGCGTCGCTCACGCCGTAATAGCTCGCCCCGCCCTGGAAGAAGTCGCGGAAGGTCAGCGCCGCGAGCGTGGTATAGCCACCGGCGCTGCCGCCGCTGATGACGCAGCGCTTGCCGTCGACCCGCCCGCGCTCGGCGAGGAAGCTCGCGCCATGAACGCAGTCGTCGACGTCGGCAAGGCCCCAGGCCAGGCGCAGGCGGTCGCGATAGGCGCGGCCGAAGCCGGTGCTGCCGCGGTAGTTCACGTCGAGCACGGCGATGCCGCGGCTGGTCCAGAATTGAATGCCCATGTTGAGCGTGCTCGACGCCGCCGAGGTCGGCCCGCCGTGGCACTTCACCAGCAGCGGCGGCCGCTCGCCGGCGGGGCCGGCATAGTCGGGATTGTGCGGCGGATAGAACAGGCCGAAGGCGGTCTCCCCGTCGGTGGTCGGGAATTCCACGCTCTCGGCCTTGGTCAGGTAGTCGGCAAGGTGGAGATCGACGCGCTCGAGAATGTCGGTGCCTTGCTTGAGCACGGTGTGCCGGCCGGAGCCGAGATCGAGCATCACGATGCTGGCCGGGTGGCCGGGCGCGCCGGCGCGAAACACGACGCGGTCGCCGTCCGCCCGCACCGACCCGAATTCGGTGAACGGGGTATCGAGCGCGCGCAACGCGCCGCGCGGCAGATCCAGCACGGCCAGACGGCCGAGACCCGCCTGCGTGTAGGTGCACACGATCCGATCGGGTGCGGCGAACGCATAGGTCGCCATGCCGAACACCCATTGCGGTGCGCCGAACTCCGCCGCCATCGGCGCCAGCGCGCGGATGGCCCGCGTCGCCAGCTCGAACCCGTAAAGATTCCACCAGCCGGAGCGGTCGGACACGAATGCGAGCCGCGCGCCGTCGGGAGACCATTCCGGCTGGAAGATGGATTCGGTCGCGCCGCCGGCGATCAGTTGCGGATCGCCCGGCACGCCATCGGCCCCGATCGCCGCGAGGTAGAGCATGGTGCCGTTCCACGGCATGTTGGGATGATCCCACGCCAGCCAGGCGAGCCAGTTGCCGTCCGGCGACAGCCGCGGCGACGCATAGAAATCGTGGCCGCTCGCGAGCACGTGCCCGGCGTCGCCGCCGCCGAGATCGACGGCGACGATGGTGTTGACCGGTTCGCCCCCGGCCGTGTGATCCTCGCGCACGCCGATCCAGCGGTCGTGGCGATGATCGATCACCCCGTCGGCGAACCGCCACTGCCGGTCACGCGCAGGCGGCTCCGGCGTCAGCGGCTGCGGCACGGATGCGTCAGGCGCCAGACGATAGAGACGGCCGTCGGCGAAGTTGGAGAAGATGACGGCGCCGTCCCGCACGGTCCACGAGCCGCCGCCGTATTCGTGCACGCGCGTGCGCGCGTTGAATGGCGCTGGAATCATGTCGGTCGGCGCTGCGCCCTCTGCGGCGCGCACCACCACCGACCGGCCCTGCTCCTGCGGCCGCCCTTCCAGCCAGTAGATGTTTCCACCGTCGAGCCGCACGTCCGACAACGAAATCGATTGTGCGACGATAAGGTCCGACGTGATCGGCGATTTCCAAGAGCCATACGGCGCGGTCTTGGCTTGGGGTGACGACATGGAATTTGACCTGCGACCAGTACTAGTGCGGTGAATTTGAAGTTCCTATCAGTGCTGCGGCACGATCGTCATAGGAACTTCAAATTCAAAACCGCACTAGAATCATAAAGTTGCTAGTGGTCCTTTGATTCCGAAGTTCGTATCTGAACGCGCCACGAACGCTGACGAACTTCGGAATCGGACCACTAGGGGCCTGGGAGGTTATAGCGTCCCGCTCGCGCATGGTCGGGAGCCCGAAAAATTTATTGACTACATTTCAACTACGATATTGACTACGTAACGAATTTATAGTATACGATTTGCATCCTGGCTCAGAGGGGGCGTTTTCTAGAAACGATCCTGCAAGACGGAGCAAGGAGTGGCGTCCC
>Ga0068860_100003777_pt1 | contig 15581 bp, 10 predicted proteins | sample KBSSwiS32_FD_66597 | JGI IMG/M metagenome (GOLD analysis project Ga0068860, IMG submission 66597) | Switchgrass rhizosphere microbial communities from Kellogg Biological Station, Michigan, USA - KBS Switchgrass S3-2 | ecosystem: Host-associated > Plants > Roots > Rhizosphere > Soil ... | reverse complement strand
TGTCGCTCGACCCTCGCTCAACCCACGGCTGCTGTCGCTGTGATGGCTTCGCCATCATTCCGGCTGTCTCATGCAGCGATAGAAAAAGTGCATGACACGCTCTAACACCATTCGGGTCAATCCGGACTTATTTCGACATCTTCGCCATGTCCATATAGAGGAAATTCCACCGGTGACCATCCGGATCTGCGAATCCTGCCCCATACATCCAGCCGTCCATGGAATCAGATTTGGAAAAAACAGTGGCGCCCGCGTCCACCGCTTGTTTCAGGCGGGCATCCACTTCTTCCACGGAAGTAGCGCCGAGACTCAAGCAAATTTCAGTGCTGCCCGCATCGGTGATTTTATTGTTGATGAAACCTTGGAACGCGGCCTCCGGGAAGAAATTCACGATCAGATTGTCATCGCCCACGATCACGCTCACCAGGTCATCATCCCCGCCCGGGCAGTCTTTGTTGATTTGGAAATGATCGAGTTTTGAATAGAACTCGCGCGTCCTGCGGAGATCCTTGACCGCGAAGTTCAGCCATACATTGTGTTTATTCATGATAATTCCTTTGCATATTACGGGCAAAATCGACCCGCGGTTTTCAGTCTGCAAGCTTTGAAGATAAATTCAAAAAAATAAATAAACCGTTATAAAAAAGTTTTTCTGGTCATCGCTATCACCTCATTTCACATTATCCATTATTGCACTTCCAGAAGCCGCATCGTATCGTACCTTTGAAGTTCATGTTCCCAACCGTTAGGCATATTGAGGTTCATATAGTAGCAATAGTGGTATTATTACTCGCTAACGTTTCTTGTAAGTCTGACCCCTGGTACAAGCCTGGGACGAAAAGAGATCAAGTTTACAAAATTCTAGGATCACCATCCAACACGGATTCTCATGTCGTGGCCGTGTGGCTTGATCCAAAGGTAAGATCGATGAAAAAGGGAAGTTGGAGATACATGCTTGCACATACAGATGTGAGATATATTGCGGTGTTTGACGAAGATGAGCGAAGCATAATGTGCCTGGCTGCTCCGGAGCAAACAGAGATAACGCCGGAGTGTAGCGACGAATTTGTTCGTCTGCGTGCAAGACAGATGCCTGGTAGTATTCGATAAAAAAGAGGCAACCATAGGAAAATGACGTCATGGAAAATGACGTCCGGCTGCAAATCGTGACTAAATCAGGTTCCAGACCGGAAACAAAGGAATGCGGGGCAGGCAACAGAGGTCAGTCAGGGAATCCTGTTCCGAATTAAAGTGTCATGGACCGGCCTCGTTCGACCCGCAATCTACCATTTACGGGAACTGCTTTCATGTTACCTGACTACATTTCCACGACCAATATCAACCACCGGGGGCATCAACGGCGCGGATTGGATTCGCATTAAGGGCATAACATTATGGCACGTGTCTTGATCCACGAGATTTATTGCTTAAGGCCGTGGGTGGCCGCACACTCACCGGAATGAAGAAAACTGATTCTTCAAAAGTAAGCATGGGGGATATTGCGCGGAAGGCAGGCGTTTCCAAATCAACGGCGAGCGTTGCGTTGAACAACCGGCCCGGAGTCGGAGCGGCGACCCGCTCGCGGATTCAGCGCATCGCCAGGCGGCTTGGCTATGTCCCCGATGCTCGCATCGCCTCTTGGATGGCGAGGGTTCAGGATGCGGGAACGAAGGAATTGCTACCGCTCGTGTGGTTGAACACCCACTCGGACAAGGATGCCTGGCGGCGTTTCAAATTCCTGGCACCTTACCTGCAAGGGGCACGGGAGCGTTGCCAGCATCTGGGCTACCAGCTGGATGAAACCTGGATCCACGAGCCCGGGATGACAATGCGGCGGATTTCCGGAATCATCCGCCAGCGCGGTGTCGAGGGCGTGATTGTGACGCAATTCGCGCAGCATCTCCGGCTCGATTGGGAAAATCTCGCCGGCGTTTCTTTGGAGGGAAGCTTGCTTGCGCCGCGTCTTCACAAAGTGATGACGGACATTTGTTTCAACCTCACGCTCGCGTTGAAGATGGCAAAGCGGTTTGGCTACCGGCGCATAGGCATTTGCCTGGACCAGGACATCGACCGCAATTCCTCCCACTCATGTCGTGCGGCGGCAAATCATTTTTATACGACCACCCGGGGCGCTGAGCGGATTCCGCCACTCTTGTACACGTGGAAAACGACGACAGCCGAGGCGAAGGAAGCTGGTAAGAGGCAGGTGGTGGCGTGGCTGCGGCGTCACAAGCCGGAGGTGATCATCGGACACAGCAACCAGCTCGTCATCTGGGCCGAGGCGGCGGGCCTTCGCGTGCCGAAGATGACGGGAGTCGTGCACATCGCGACGGACGACGATGTCAGCGACTGGGCGGGTGTTTGCTCACACCGGAGGGAAATCGGCTCCTCGGCGGTGGACATGGTCGTCTCACTCATCCGGGGGCGGCAGTTCGGCGTGCCGAAAATCGCCAGGCATACCCTCATCCGGGGATCCTGGCGCCCGGGACGCACGTTACTGGTGCCAAAACCGGGATGCCAGGTGTAGCCGAACGTTCGGTAACCCGCCGCTGGACGGCGTCTTGAAGGCTGCTTAGTGTTTTCCGCTAACAACTGCTCCCTGCCCGGCAGGGTCGATGTCAGACATTGATGACAAACACATAAATTAAACAATAATCATGAAACTCAATAAAATATCATTCATTTTGTTTTGCGCCGTTGCAATCGTCACTTCGTCCTCCGTGACATTCGCCCAAAGAGACAACAAGGATGACGCCGGTTTTTCCGGCAAAGTAACCGCAGTGGATGCCAGGGCAAAATCGATTACGATTACTCCGTCAGCCAGATCGGGCGGCGAGGCAAAGACCTTCACTGTTACCGACACTACAAAAATCGAGGTCGAGGGCAAGGCGGCGAAGCTGGCCGAGCTGAAAATGGATATGATGGCAAAAGTCATTCCGGGCGCCGATCCGAAATCGGCCTCAGTCATTACGGCCAGGATCGGAAAAAGAGGCGATGGGGGAGGCGCAGGCGGCAGGGGGAATGCAGAAGCTCCTGGTGGTGGCCGATGAACTGGAATGACGCTCTCGCCATGGCGGACAAATGTCGGTACACCTGCGCACTTGCCGGCGATCCGCCTCACTGAAAGAAACCTTTCGTGTTTTCTTTTTTGATAACCTCCCGCTGGCTGATGCATGCCGGATTACTAACGGGAACTTTGATGGTTCCGCTGTTGCTGTTTCCAAGACCGGCTCCGGCACAGGATGCCATTGTCAAATCGAGCGACGGCAAGGCGGCGCCCGCACCTGTTGTTCCAGATTGGCCGTTTGACGCCAGGGAAGCCGTCCGGCGGCAGGACGCGGCGGCCAGGGAACTGGGCATGCCCAAGGAGTTGGAATTGCCCTTGAGCGACAAGGTCAAGCTGAAGCTCATTCTCATTCCCGCAGGCAAGTTCGTGGCGGGATCGGGCGTTTCGCCAAAAGCGAAGAAGATAGACAATGTCAAAGAGCAGGAAGTTATCATCCCGCAGAGCTTCTACATCGGAATCTATGAAGTAACTCAGGAACAGTACGAGGCCATCATGGGCAGAAATCCCGCGTGGATCAAGGGGCCTGCCAACCCCGTGAACACGACGAAGGTACGGGATGAAGAGGAATTTTGTGTCAAAGCTTCGCAGAAAACAGGTTGGGCGGTTCGTCTGCCGACGTCCCAGGAGTGGGAATATGCGTGTCGAGCCGGTACGGCGACACGATTCTACTTCGGCGACGACCCCGGACAACTCGGTGATTACGCATGGATCAAACAAAATGCTGATCTTCAGCTTTTCCCGGTCGGCTTGAAAAAGCCGAACGCCTGGGGACTGTACGACATGTATGGAAACGTTTGGGAGCGGACCCACGACGATTCGACCAGGAGCGGCTACATCTGGCATTCCAGCAGTCGCGCGGACCCGGCAACCTTGATCAGTTCGTCCCTTGTCTGCGGAGAAAAAGGCGCGATGCCCGGAGCCGGCTTCCGCGTCGTCGTGGATGTGAAAACGTCAACCGATAAAAAGGGAAAACCATGAATCACTCGTTGACTCGCCGGCATTTTTTCGTCGCGGCAATGCTGGCCTTCGCCTTCGGAGGATTGTCGGTGACGGCGTCCGCGGCACCCGATCAGGAAGCGACGGCCAAGGCTCTCGCGGTGCCGGTGAAATTGTCCGTGCCGTTGGACGACAAGCTTTCCATGGAGTTCGTCTTGATTCCTGCCGGCAAGTTCATGATGGGTAGTCCGGAGACCGATAAGCTCAGTTACCTTGACGAGTACCCGCAACACGAGGTCACGTTGACCAAGGCGTTCTACATAGGTGTCTATGAAGTCACACAGGAGCAGTACGATGCCATCATGGGCAGGGACGACAGCCCGACGAAAGGGCCAACCCACCCCGTTGAAAAGGTGCCGTGGCTGGATTGTCTCGAGTTTTGCCGGAAACTTTCGCAGCAAACGGGCTGCGCCGTGCGATTGCCGACTGAAGCGGAATGGGAATACGCCTGTCGCGCCGGTACGACAACCCGGTGGAGCTTTGGTGATGACGAATCGAAATTGGATGACTACGCGTGGACCCGGGAAAACAGCGGGCACCACAGCCATCCTGTCGGACAAAAGAAACCAAATCCGTGGGGCTTGTACGATATGCACGGAAACGTGAACGAGTGGTGTCAGGACCGGCGTGCCATTGTGGACCATTACAAGAGCGGGCCGGTGACCGATCCCCAGCCCGTCGCCGGCGACACCCAACGCGGCGGGATGCGGTTGATGCGCGGCGGCAGTTGGATGTACCCGGGCCAAATGAGCAGATCGACCGCCCGCGGCTTTGAAGCCGGCGGCTCGAGAGCCCCCAGCGATTGGTACTCCAGTTACGGCTTCCGGGTTGTGATGGAATTGAAGGAAACAAAGTGATACACGGAATCCGGCAACAGAAAAAATGACGTCAGACAAATCTTGACTAAGACAGCCGTTGCAGGCCGGAAACAAGGGAAAATAAGGTAATCAATACCAGTGTACGGGGTCGGTCCATGAACTCTCGGCGTTTTGGACCGCAAGGTCGGACGAAGATTTTTCGCCTCTTGCCCGGCACTCATCGCAGGGCGGCATAAATCGGCTTCGTCCAGCCGGGAAACGATGCCTCATCGACATAGATTTTAGCGATCATGAGAAGGCGCGGAAACCTTCACGGAAGACTTGAGAATCCGGGCTTTTACCTGCGCGTATGTGAGGCCGCTTTTTCCTTTTCGAGCAGTTGATTCGCGAAGGGTGCGGCCCACCTGGCGAAGAACTTTTTGAAGTTCATCAGCTTCGCCATCGGCATCCTTGATGTTCTGTCCACCGATTCCCATTTGAAAAAACCCTAATCTCTTTCTGCGGGAGCGTCAATATGCTTGGCACACGGGGAAAAATGGCGTCAGACAAATCTTGACTGCATCACCACCGGAACAAAGAAAAACAGGACAGTCAATAGCGGCCCCATCCGCCCCGAAACATCGCGCTTGACTTCCCCCGCCGCGGCACCAACGACCGGGAAGCATGATCATTGCATCATTTGGAAACATCATGTGCCCCCGTAAGGTCCCGAGCCTGCTGGAAGTCCTGAGCCTGTCGAAGAGATCGAACAGCGCCACGTCCCGGCGCGCACCATTTTTCAAATTGCAGCGCGCAATTCAGTTCCTGCGCACCAAAATGGAGGCAAATTCCGCCAAAGTATGTGAAAACATCCCCTTTTGCCGGATTTACTCTGGAGTAGAGCCCGATTTTGAGTGCCTTTTTCCGAAAAAAACAACCCCGCCAGGTGCATTTTTATACAAAAACAACCCCACCGGTTACCCGGCGCAACACACTTGTTTTTTGCCAAATCCGCGTCGAAATTGCCATGAAAGGAGATGGTTGTCCGTGGACAAGAATCATCCAAGAATCGAATTGCGGGTCCGCTGGATGGCTGCCTGCGTGGTAGTCGCCATCGGGGCACTCGTCTGGAGGCTCTGGTGGGTGCAGGTGGTCGATGGCCGGATGTACACGGAGCGGCTCGGGACGAACTCCGAGGTCCGCGTCCGGATCCCGCCCGTGCGCGGCGGAATTCGCGACAGGAACGGCGTGCTGCTTGCGGAAAACCGCTCCAGCTACGACGTGAATTTCTATCTGCCCGAAATGGTGAAGGCTTACCGGCAGAAACACGACGGCGACGTGCCGAAGGTGCGTTATTACAGCCGCAGCCGCGGGATGTTAAAGGTGAAGGAGGAGCCCGACATCGCCCGCATCGTGAACACCGGCGTGGTCCCGCGCCTGCGCGAGCTCGGCCTCCCGGGTAACTACGATCCGCGCGAACTCGAGCGGCATTTCCGCAACGACACGGAAATTCCGTACACCTATCTCCAGAGCGCGGACTTTTCCACCATCGCGAAGTTCAGCGAGAACGACGTCGGGCTCCCCGGCGTGAATATTTCCATGAAGCCGGTCCGCCATTATGTCTATGGCGCGCTGGCCTCGCACGTGCTCGGCTACATCGGCGAGCCGCAGGAAATCGAGAGCCAGCCGGACGTGCATGATTTCGACTTCTACCAGCCGAACCCGGAAGGGAAGGCGCAGATGGAGTTATCCATGGACTATTATCTCCGCGGCACGCCGGGTGTCCGCACCATGCAGCGCAACGTGAAGGGAGTCATCGACAAGGAAGTCCGCACCGAGCCGCCGAGGGAAGGGGACACCGTCTATCTCACCCTCGACGCCCGTATCCAGTACATCACCGAGGAGGCGCTGCGCGTCGTCGGGCGCGCCGGGGCCGTGGTGGTGGACCCGAACAACGGCGAGATTCTAGCGATGGCGTCCGTTCCCTCCTTCGATCCGAACCGGTTCATCCCCGCCGTCTCCGCCACGGAGTGGGAAAGCCTGAACGGTAACAAGGCCGATCCGCTCGTGAACCGCGCGATCAGCGCGTTTCCACCGGGCTCGACGTTCAAGATCGTCACGTCGCTCGCCGGCCTGCGCAAGGGCCTGGCGAAGACCGCGTTCTCGTGCAGCGGGGGAGTCAGCTACGGCGAGCATTATTTCAAATGCTGGAACCCGCACGGCCACGGCCGCCTCACGCTGAGCGACGCGATCAAGGTTTCGTGCAACGCGTTTTTCTACCAGTACGGCAACGCCGCCGGCATCGATTCCATCGACACGGTCGGCCACCTCCTCGGCCTCGGCCAGCCATCGGACATCGGGCTCAATGGCGAGCAACCCGGCATCCTCCCGGGCCCCGAGTGGCTCCAGGCGCACAGCCCCACCGAACGCTGGTCCGCGGCGTACACCGCGAATGTTTCCATCGGCCAGGGCTACGACCTCGTCTCCCCGCTGCAACTCGTGATGGCATATTCCACGCTCGCAAACGGCGGCACCTCCTACTACCCGAGCCTCGTCAAAAAAGTCACCGACTCCGCGGGCAAAGCCGCCGTGGATGAAGACGGCAAACCCGTGCCCGGCACCCCGCGCATCCGCGGCAAACTGGCCGACATCGGCATCACGCCGCAGGATCTCGAAATCGCCCGCCGCGGTTTCTGGAAAGTCGTGAACGAGGACGGCGGCACCGGTGGCCGCGCCCGCATGACCGGTGTGATGGTCGCCGGCAAGACCGGCACCGCGCAGGCAAAGCTCCACGGCCGCGAGGATACCATCGCGTGGTTCGTCTGCTTCGCCCCCTACGACAAACCGCGCTACGCCGTCTGCGTCATGGTCCAGGGCGGCGAGCACGGCGGATCAGTCGCCGCCCCCATCGCGTCAAAAATCCTGGAAAACATTTTTGCAATGGAAAACGGCACCTACAAACCCGAACTCGAACCGCTGCCTCCCGCCATGCAGCACGATCCTTTCCAGATGTACGCCGCCGTGAACTACGAAAAAGACTCCCCGGAAAGCAGCGCGCAATCCGACGACCAGGAACAGGAGCACCCCGCCCGCCATCCCACCCTCGCCATGGCCTCCCGTCCCGGCCCGCGCGACGCCGTGCCCACCATCCGCCGCGCCATCCCGGTGAACGACGCCGACATCCCCATCCGCCGCGCCGAACCCGTCGCCGAGGGCCCTGAGCGCCGCGGCCTCTTCCAACGCATATTCCACATCCACCGCGACGAATGACGGCAGCCGGTGAAAAATATTTTAAGACAGGATGTGCAGGATTCCGTCTCCCGGCTCCGCGCATGTCATGCCCGCTTGCCCGCCGGGTCCGCACCTGCTGGAAAACAACAAGACAGAACTGTGCTCCGCTGCCAATGGCATTACCGGGATTTCGTCCGTTTCGATACCGGGGTCTGGCGGGACATCCGGTACTGCCGCGGGGATTTTCCGCTCACCTCCCGGAACCAGTGGCTGAAGTGCCCCGGCGACGAGAACCCGAGGTCGTATCCGATCTTTTTCACCGGCACATCACGGTCCGACAACAATGCCACCGCGGAAGAGTAGCGGCGTTTTTGCAGGTAAGCCCGCGGAGTCATGCGCAGTTGCTCCACAAACAGGCGGTCCAGGTGCCCGGCGCTGAGGCCGATCTGCCTCGCCAGGCTTTTTTCGCGGAAAGGTTGCGTCCACGGCTGCCGGTCCAGCTCGCGCAGCGCCGCCTGCACCCGCGGGTCGATTTCCGACATGCGCGAGGGAACGATGCCGGAGGCGAACGCCACCCGCAGGTAGGCCGCCAGCCAGCGGGAAAAAAGCCGGTTCAGCTCGAAATAGGAAACCGCATCGATCGGCGCCCTCCACAGGTCGTTGCGCACGCCCGGGAAATTGTGGCGGATGAAGCGCATCAGCGGCAGGGCGGCGCGGTTCAGCCCCGCGAATTTTTTCGCGCGCACCACGAGCGGCTGGTCCACCAGCGGGTCACCCGAGGGCCATTCCAGCTTGAAGTTGATGGAAAGGATGCGCGCCTTGGGCGAAAACTCCTGCTGGTGCGGTTCTACCGGGTTGAAAATCCATTCGCCCGCGCGGGCGGTCCATTGTTTCGGGCCGTGGCGCAATGTCACACTCCCGCCCTCGATCCACCAGGCGTGGATGTGGTGGTCGATGTCGCGCTCGGCGGTGAATTTCCGGCGGTTCTCGGGCGACACCTCGCCCTCGTAGCACCACAGGAGCCTGGCTTGGAGAAACGAAAAATCCTCCACCGCAAGGCGGCCGGGCATCGGGGGAAGGGGAGTCATGGAGGGAGACGGTTTTCGGGCGATATATTCAAATTATGTAACTTATTATGTAATATCTGCAAGCAAATGGATTCGCTCCCCCGTGTTCCGTGTTGCAGCTTCGTGGCATGTCATCGCTCCCCGGTTTTTACGACGCCCCCGCACGCCGCCTGGCCGTGCTGGACAGCGCGGATGTCGTGGTGCTGGGCGGAGGCCCCGGCGGCCTGGGCGCAGCCATCGCCGCGGCGCGCAGCGGTGCGCGCACGATCCTCGTGGAGCGCTCCGGCACCTTTGGCGGCAACTGGACGGCCGGCATCCTCGGCACGATCATGCCCTGCCCGTACGTGCGCGGCATCTTTGCCGAGCTGGTGGACAACTTCGCGAAAAGGCAGGCGTGGTACCAGTGGGGCGAGAGCTACGGCGGCGGCGGCACCTACGATATCGAGACCGCCAAGCTCGTCCTCGACCAGGTCGTCGTCTCCTCGGGCGTGGTCCCCTATTTTTACACCCAGTTTTCAGACGTCATCCGCGAGGGCAGCCGCATTACGGGCGTCATCGTGGAATCCAAGGAGGGCCGCCAGGTGATATGGGGCAGCCAGTTCATCGACAGCACCGGCGACGGGGATGTCTCCGTGCGTGCAGGCGCGTCGTTCGACAGCGGCCGCGAATCAGACGGGGCGACGCAGCCGATGACCATGATTTTCATGATGGACCACGTGGACAACGACAACATCTCCCCGTGGTGGCACGAGCAGCCGGAGTGCCTCCAGGCGTGGAAGGAAGCCAAGGCGCGCGGCGAGATCACCATCCCGCGCGAGGACGTGCTGGCATTCCAGATGCCCCGCAAAGGCCAGTGGAGCATCAACACCACGCGCATCATCGGCAAGGACGGCACGAAGGTCCGCGACCTCACCGATGCCACCATCGAGGCGCGGCGGCAGGTGGCCGAGATCGTGGCTTTCCTGAAAAAGTACATCCGCGGTTTTGAGAAGGCCGTGCTTTTGGAGACCGCCCCGGCCATCGGCGTCCGCGAGACGCGGCGTATCCATTGCGACTACACCATCACCGCCCGCGACATCATCGATGTCCCCGCCTTCGACGATTGCATCGCGCGCGGCAGCAACTTCATCGACATCCACAATCCGAAGGGGGAGGGGACGGAGCGCGTCTTCCCGCCCAAGGGCAAATGGTATGAAATCCCCTACCGCAGCCTCCGCGTGCGGGGCCTGGACAATCTTCTCGTCGCCTCGCGCTGCCTCGATTCCACGCACGAGGCGCACGCCGCGATCCGCGTCACGAACCAGGTCATGGCCATTGGCCAGGGCGCCGGCACCGCCGCGGCCCTGTGCGCGCGGGATCAGCTCGCCTCCACCCGCGACCTGGATGTCGCGCTCCTGCGCGCGGAACTCCGCAGGCAGGGCGCCTTTGTTTAACCATTGTAAATCATGCACCCGACCCTCTCCACACCCGAAGTTGAAACAGCGAACAGCGCCACCATCGCCAGGCCCCGCGTTTACATCCACCGCATGGGCCCGTGGTATCACCTCTACATGAACGCGGCGAGCGAAGCCGCCCTGCGCTCATTCGCCGACGTGGTTTCCGACGGGCCAGGCGAAGCTGAACTCACTTCGGAGCAGCTCGTGCAGAGGCTGCGCGGCTGTTCCGCCATCCTCTCGCTGGGCGGCGGCGGCTCCCACGAAATCACGGCTGAGGTCCTCAAGGCCGCCGGCACGGTGAAACTGATTTGCATCGCCCACTGGTGCGAGCAACTCGCCGGCGCCGCCGCGGAGGCGGGCATCACGGTCACGGAAGGTTCCAACGCCAACACTGTCGCGGTCGCGGAGTGGACGCTTGCCGCCGCGCTCATGGGCATCCGCAAGCTGCATGTTTTCGACAGGGCGATGAAATCCGGCTCCCCATGGGGCGAGCCGAGGCGCTCGGTCGGCATGCTTTGCGGGAGCAAAGTCGGCATCGTCGGCCTGGGGCGTGTCGGCGCTTATTGCGCCCGCTATTTTGCGATGCTCGGCGCGGAGGTCATCGCCCATGACCCTTACTGGACGCAGGACCGCGCGGACTCCCTCGGCGTGACGCTGGTGCCGCTGGAGGAACTGATGAAAACCGCCGACGTCATCTCGCTCCACCTCCCCGTCACCAGTGAAACCCGGGGAATGCTCGGTGCCGGGCATTTCGAATGGATCAAGGACGGCGCCATCTTCATCAATTCCGCGCGGGCCGCCCTGTATGACGAAAGCGCGCTCCTCGCCGAACTCCGCAAAAAGCGGTTCGCCGCGTTCCTGGACGTCTTTGCCGAGGAGCCGCTGCGCGACGACCACCCTTTCCGCACCATGGAAAACGTCACCATCACCCCGCACCTCGCCGGCGACAACGCCGCCATGTTCCTGCGCTGCGGAGCCGAGGCGATCGAAACCCTCAGGGATTGGTCCGCAGGGAAAGGCCTGAGGAACCTCCGCTATAAAACACCATGAACATCGGACACATGCACCCAATGCCCCGCTTGCATGGGGAGAGAAGATTCAACAATGTGAATGAAACATCATTTGCTATACCGCGAAGTGTGCTTGATAAATATTATACACCAGAGGTTTTCAGGCTCGCTTTATCGGTAGGAAACTGTGTTCAGGCACGGCTCCCGATGAGTGGGGCTTTGACTCTTCCGGTGTGCCCCAAAGTTTTTAATAGTACCCAAAAATCCCCGCCCGGAATAATTTGTATGAAGAAGTCGCCCCCGACATTTCCAATAATTCGTAATCACGCAAGACATGGGAAATGGTGCATTGCAGTGGTTGCGTTTGCCCTCTCCTTCCTGTGTCATTCCGCCCGCGCGGGCACCATCTACTGGAGTGGCACTACGAATGTCTGGACCACCGCGGGGCAATGGTTCAGCGATGCAGCAGGCACGTCCGGTACTACTGCCCCGACCTCCGCAGACGATGTTGTCTTTAACATCACTTCACAAAATGCCGCCAATACCGTGCTCGGCCTGAATGCCGACCGGGCGGTGAACTCCATTACCGATAACAGCAGCGGGACCGTGACGCTGCTCGGCACCGGCACGTCGGGCAGCTCCACCGCGCATATCCTGGCGATCGGGAGCGGGGGCGTCACGCTCAGCTCCACGGCGGGTGCGTTTACCTTTGGCTCCAGCAGCAATACCGTGAACGTGAGATTCCAGAACTCCCAGACCTGGACGAACAACTCGTCCAGCACTATTTTGATTCGAAATAATGCCGCCAGTTCGGGCTCGGCATCCGGGCCGGTCACATGGACAGTGAATGCCGCCAGCAGTGGAGCCATCACGGACAGCGGTGCGCTGACGGACGGCACCAGTTCCGCGCCTCTCACGCTCGTAGTTGCTTCAACCGGTTCGGGAATACTAACTCTCGCCGGTGGCGTAAACACAGGCTATAGCGGTGGCACCACAGTCAAGAGCGGACAATTGACAACTACAAGCCTCGGTACTGGCGACGTGCTTCTTGGCGATACCTCGGGCACCTTCAATGCCACGCTGAACCTCACCGCAGGGGGAACCTATGCGAACAATTTCACCGTGCAGGCGGGAAACAGCGGCACCACCAGCTTGATAAACGGAAGCGGTTCCACGGGAGTCTCGGGCACCATCGCCCTCAATAACACGCTGACTGTCAATGGCGGTTCCCAGACGAACTTTATGCTCAATGGGCTCATTTCCGGCACCGGCAGCATCATCAAAGTTGGAAATACGGTGACTTTAACCGGTTCAAACACCTACAGCGGCGGCACCACTCTTTCCGCGGGCCAGTTGAATATCGCCAACGGCGGCAACGCCACGAGCTCCTCCATCGGCACCGGCACCTTTGCCATCATTGGCGGCACCATCGATAACACGAGCGGCGGGGCGCTCACGCTCCTGACAAACAACGCCCAGAACTGGAATGGTAACTTCACCTTTGCCGGCAGCAATAATCTGAATATGGGCACAGGGGCGGTGACTCTGGGTGGCAACTCGCAAATCACGGTCACCACGGGCACGCTCACGGAAGGCGGTGCGATCGGCGGCAATTTCAAGCTCACCAAGGCTGGCGCGGGCACATTATTGCTTACCGGTACGAACACCTTTAATGGCGGTGTCTCCATCGGCGCCGGCACGATCGCGATCGGCAACGGCCGCGCCCTCGGTAGCGGCACGCTGACATTCACGGCCAACGCGACAATCCAGTCCTCGGACACGACGAGCCGCACCGTGACCACCGACGGTTCCACGCTCATGGATGTCGTATTCAGCTTGAATACCGGCAGCACCGGCACCATGTCGTTGGGGACTTTCAACTCGGGCAACCTTGCTTTCGGCAACTTCGGCAGCGCGGGCACCGGCGGCACGCGCATTCTCCAGATCAACAACGCGCAGACGACTATCAACTCCTTCAACACCGGTTTTGGCTACACTATCTCCGGAACGGGCGCGCTCTTTATCACGTCGGCGACTCCCACGAATGTCGGGCTTACCATTGGAAACTCTTTCACGGGTTTTTCCGCCCCTCTCACAAACAATTCGGGTACATTTAATATTATTGTCACCAACGGTGGCGTCGTGGGGACCAGCGGGACGATGACCCGCACATTGGGCACCAACGGCAACAGTACCCGTTTTGCCTGGGCCTCGGGCACTTCCGGCGGACTGGCCGGGTATGGCACCGGCGGGACATTCGGCAATGCCGCGAACAACCTTGTGACCAGGTTCGGGAACAACACGAACGGCCTCACCTTCGGCAGCACAAACTTCCTCTCCAACGGCCAGGCGCTGATCCTTGGCAATGCCCTCGCAAACGGCACCGTGGATTTCCAGAACGGCCTCATCCTCAATGGCACCTCCGGCAACGGTGCTGCGCAGATCATCCAGGTGGACCGCAGCAACCTCGCTGCCGCCAGTGATATCGACGCGAAAATTTCCGGCGTGATTAGCGACGGCACCGCCACGGGGTCGCTCACGAAGACAGGCGCAGGCGTCCTGGTGCTCAGCGCGTCGAACACCTACACCGGCGCGACGCTGCTCACGAATGGCGTGACGAAAATCAACGGCTCGCTCGCGAACACCGCCGTCACCGTCGGCAATGCCAGCGTGGCGTCATTGAACCCGACCTTGGGCGGCGGCAACGGCGCGGCGACCAGCGGCACACTTCAAAGTCTCATCGGCAGCGCGACCAGCCAGGTCTACGGATCAAGCGCGACAATCGGAAACATCGGCGGTGCGGTAACGATCAGCGGCACCAGCGCGAGCGGATCGGCGGGTCATCTCGCCCCCGGCAACAGCGTGGGTACATTGACGGTGGGCTCGCTCACATTGAGCGGCGGTTCGATCCTCGACTATGAATTCAACGGCACGGCGAACGACTTCACGGTCGTGACCGGCGCGCTGACACTCAACAGCGGCACGGCGGGAATCAACCTTTACCAGGAAGGCACCACCACGCAGTTTGCAACAGCAGGTGTATATGACCTGTTCCAATATGGCAGCTTGGTGGGAGGCGTAAGCAACCTCTCGGTGCTCAACCCGAATGGCGGCTTCACCTACACATTCGGAACGGCAACCAGCGGGACGAACAACTACGTGACGCTGACAATAGCCGCATCCGGAAGCACGACCGCGACGAATTACACGCTGGCGGTATCCGCCGGCACATCGAAGATGCTCACGGGCGGCTCCACGGCAATCACCACCACGATCACGAATACCGGCACCACCGGCCAGGACGGCCTGAGCTACACCGGCCTTGGCTCGACAGTGACAGGCGGACCGGGATCAGTGAGCGGCACCACCACCAGCGGATCGCTGGCGATCCAGGCCAGCGGATCAAACGCCGGAAACCAGAAATACGTGAGCAGCGGGTCGAGCGGAGTAGTGACAGTGACAGCGGGAGTATCTTCTGCGAACAACAGCACACTCGGCGGAGCCGCCACATTGACCGGCTCGGCCGGAACCGTGAGCGTCTCGGTATATGATCCCGCCAGCCTGAGCTTCAGCGGCACGGGCAACGGGCAGACCTGGCGCGTGAGCAACGCGGCGGCAACAGCAGGCGGACTTCGCTCGGACGCAATCATCACCAGCGCGACATTGGTGGCTGCACAGACCCAGGCAGGCTGGAGCACGGCATTGAGCGGAACGATTGCTTCCAGCGGCAGCGCAGTGGCGGCAAGCTTCACGCCCACGGGCAAGCTGAACGGCAGCTACCAGGGCAAACTGGTGGTCAGCGCGCAGAACGACCAGACAATCAGCGGAGCAAGCGCCAACGACGTGCTGAACTCGGCCACGACCAGCCTCACGGCAACCGTAGCGGGCAACACCAGCACCAGCCGTACGAATGTATCGAGCGCGGACGTACTCTCCGGCCAGTCCTATGGAACCACAGCGGCCAGCAGCGGCACATC
>Ga0068860_100003776_pt1 | contig 15581 bp, 7 predicted proteins | sample KBSSwiS32_FD_66597 | JGI IMG/M metagenome (GOLD analysis project Ga0068860, IMG submission 66597) | Switchgrass rhizosphere microbial communities from Kellogg Biological Station, Michigan, USA - KBS Switchgrass S3-2 | ecosystem: Host-associated > Plants > Roots > Rhizosphere > Soil ... | reverse complement strand
AAATTCGTGTAAAAGTTGGTCATTCTACTTTCTAATAGAGTCGTGAGTTCCGCAGCTCTTGGTGAGAATTCCATACTTTCACAAAGACGATGATGATATTTTAGGGAGAAATCCGCTTTTAAAAAAGATCGATCTTCAAGGTGCTGGAGGGAAGCATACCTACTACCCCTCTCCTGAGCAAGAAAAGTAAGTAGGTAAGACTGGATGCCTGACCACTATGTCCGAGATTGGGTACCCTATGCTTGAGAGTAAGACAGCAGGCCGCCAGCCAATAACTAACTCATACGAAATTCATGGAGCATAGTAGCGTTTTCCCCTGTGCATCACTCACATCAACTAGAAACTCTTTATCTATGTAAATTCTTGATTGAAAGACAAGAAGGATTTCAATTCTAACTGACGTTGCTCTTCCCAAACACTACTTGCTCTGGATGGAAAAGAAGGACATTTAATTTAGCATTTGCTTTTTGACTAGATTTCTTCTACTACAAGTAGAAGCGGAAACAAGGAATTCATAATCACCAGAATAAGTCAGTAGCTTCTTTCTTACAGCTTTTGACAAGGAAAGCAGTTCTAAATGAGAATCTCAAAAAAGAAAAGCAAGAATCCAACTATGTATATGTATGCGAGATTACCCCTCCCTGCCATTATAGTTCTTCTAACGTGAGTGGTAAGAAGAGATGGATAACTTTTGAGTACGCTTCCTGGTGGAGGTATGTATTTGAAAAAACAGAAAACCTCGGATGTTCAACAAAAGTAGCTTGATCGATAGGTGAAAGAGTAAGAAGGATTGAAGAAATCCTTTCCCTTTATTATTTTCTAATAATAGGAAAGCTTGACTGAACTAACGCTTTCAATACTATATAAGAGTGGGTTGCACTAAAAAGATCTATTTTCTAAAAGTAAGCATCCCCTTCTGGTTTCAGATATACTCCCTGTTTACCACCTTATTTCTTTTGGGATGGACGGTGACTCTTGCCTCCCTCGAAGGAGCCAGTTTTGAATAAGGACCTTGTCTTTCAAGCTGGAAGTAGCTCCTACACCCGATCCCATTCCATTGACTTCGATCTCTGTAGATCCTACTCACAATCTTTTGGTGAGGGGACTAAGGCTTCTCTGACTGTGACTCCTACATCTGCTTGACCAGTGATTTCCCTGATTTGGCGCTTAATCGTAGGAATAGTATTTATTGAATTTGCATTTCAATGCTATGATAACAATATGGAACTTAGGAGATGTCCTAATGTGGCATGATACTTCTATTGGAAAAGAAACCACTTCCATTGCTAGCAAAGCTCAGGAGGGATGGAATTGATTCTGTTGAATCAAATCAGTCATACGAAAACTTTCAATAAGCTTTGCTCGAACTTTCTTACTTATAATGGGCTTTGGCAAAAGTAGTATTTCACTTGTTCCCTCCCATGTGGAATTAAGCAATGAATTAACACAAACAACTTAAAGCTTAACCCAAGATGAGGTGGAGCCTTACCCCGACACAAGGTGGGACCCTCCCATTAGGATAGTGGGCTTAGTCAGACCAACATAGGTTGTCAACCAAAAAGGAGAAGCTCCCGTTATTGTTGGTTTATGGATATCCTAACCTAAGACGAGAGGATTGGGCTTAGAACAAGACCTTTCGGTGGATATGATCACATCTTCATGACAAGAGGTGTACACCTTTGGCCTCACTCAAGGTAATGGGTGACCAAACCTAACGAGTCTAAACAAATTGGATCTTATTGTGTGACAAAAACAGAGATTGGGAATGCTTGGCAGGTATTTGAGTGGCCAACCAGTAAATTAGGGAAATCAAACACATAAAGAAGTTTTCTTTCCAAGCCTGGTAACACCACACTTAAGTAAGTCGATTCAGATTAGCCAACAAGCTAATCCATTAACTCAGTCAACTCTTTCTGGTAAAAGTGCTCATCACTACTACATTATATAATATAGTAAATTACAGACAACACTCAATGCTAATGAGTGGATCAAGTCATTTACTAGTCAATGAACTGACTAAACCCTGTCTGTTCTGGGAATTGACCCACTTAACTATACTCTTAGGGCAAGCCGCCCTGTGGTAATTAACTCCGTAAAATCTGTATCAGTCTTGAGGCAATTTGGAAATGCTAGACAAAGATATTAATCAGAGTCAGTCAATTCCCTAGCTACAGTTAATATGAAAAATCCCGGGTAGGTAATTCAAACACGCCCCACCCAATAGGTGAATCTTTCAAAGTGTGGGAAATCTCCCCTTTCTTCAATCCTAGAATCGATGCCTAAGAAAAAGGGTATATCTATGAAAATGCTCAACCCATTCATGCGATTCAATCCTCTGCTCTGATTCTATTAAAAAGGAAACACTCCACTAAGTCGTACACACTCCCCAATAAGTCTGGTAATTAATTCGTTCAAATCAATGCTCGGTGCAGCAGGTAATGTAACTTAATCAATCGCAAGCGGCAAAAGAACTCAAACTCAATCCACAATCCGTCTCGCTCGTCTGGGAAAGAAGAGCAGGCTGTTAGGCAAGCCGGCTTTAATACAACCTCTAGGGAAGCCAGGAAAGTTGGTATATACTTTGTACCAAACTTTTGAAACAGTTTGAATTCTCCAATAAGGAAGAAATGAAAAAGCTAGGCCGAAGGATGAGATGGCATTTCAAGAGAATAGTCGATCAGTATGGCAGGAAGAGGTCTCTTTGTCAAATCCTCTATCATCTAAAGCTGGGTCAGAAACTTCCTTTAGGAGCAGAAGAATTTGCAGGCCGTAGGACAAAGCTTCCATTCTCGAAGAAACTAGCCAAGTTTGAAAACACTTAAGAGGGCTGGGTATTGAAAGAGTCTGGCAGGAAGAAGTATAGTACCAAGCGGCAGTAAGCCTCGGTTCGAATTAGCAGAGAGGTCAGTTTTAGGAGGTCGGTGTCCAGTGGAGTTCCGCGATAAACTAAAAGTAATACATACCTATTTGTTGCGATGTGATTGCTTCGCACCTTTCAATATTTCTTTGACTTCTAGTGCTATCTTCCATCCGTTCCAGTTCATGGATCTTCTTCTTGTTGTAGAACGAGAATTGGATGGATTCCTATAGTTCTCTATTTGCAAATTCATTACTTAATAACGATCTTATAGGCTTTGTCTCAGGCAGATCTGGAGCGACTGGATTGAACAGAAAGTACATACACACACTAACACATCATAAAAGGAAAAAGACAGAATACCAACCTTTAGAACAAAAATTGAAGGGGGGTTAAGAAAACCCTTCAATTTTGTCTTTTCTGGACAATGCATCAGCTGCCCTATTCTCCACACCTTTCTTGTATTGTATTGTGTAATCCAACCTCAATAGCTTGCACAGCCCTTTGTGTTGTAATGTGTGGTTCAATCTTTGAACAACCCATATATGAAAATAGAAAAAAAGAGCTAAAGTAGTAAGCCCAGGTTGAGGTGAGCAATAACAAGTATAGGCTAGCCAAGGTAGTGATAGGCAAAGACGATAAAGAAGTCTAGTGATTGGGAATTCATAGCCAAATAGAGCAAAGCAATAGGCAAGATCAGGAAAAGCTTGATTCGTGGCATCTGACTAGGTAAAGTCTCGGGCGAGATATGCTTGAACTTATAACGTTGTCTCGGGTGTATAAGATTTCTTAGAGTCTTTGTATCCATACGTATGAGCACGAGCCTTTTTCCTCGTTTTGTAGTAAAAGAAATACGAGGATTTCCGTTTCTAGCTACTTTATCTTTGGGACGTGGGCACTCATCGTTCTGGTTATTCGTCGGGGTGGTCCGGTTAGACCAAAAGAAGCCATGGTAATAGTGGAAGAGGATAGTAAGCCTATGACTCCGCCGCTAACCGGGAGAGTGAGTAAGTAATTCCCTTGTATGTATGGAATAGTACCACCGTGTTGTAGGCAAAGCAGTCCGGTATATTTCATGAAAAGTAAGTTCGCGTGCCGCCTATAGTAAGAATGGAATTATAAGTCGTGAAAAGTCTTAATTAGAAGAAAACTTGACAAATGACGTGATAGAGTTACGTAAGTACCCCTATTTCTATCTCCTCGTGCCCTTTCTTGTAGTAGTTGGTCTACCTTCTAATCCCTTTTTTCAAGAGCTAGAGATTGGATTTCCAATCCCAGGTTTCCAGGCGGGAATAAAGGTATATTTCAAGCCCACGCTCTAACCAATCAGTAGTTCCCCAGGAGTAGGAGTCCTTGCTAAATCAGCAAATAGCTAGAGTAAGGGAAGAAAGGAGAGAACCTTTAAAAAAGAGGGAAAGAAAGAAGAGCGGAAACTAGAACTGGAATAAAGCAATTCACGAAGAGTACCTAAAGCCATATGTCTTCACCCTGCTTCTTTTTCTCCTTGTCTTTTGCTGAGCTAGGCCCTGAGTCTCTTGTGTGGGGAGTAGAGAGAGTTGCTTACTATACGAAAAGTCCACTAGTATGGATTGATCACTAGCCCTTACTATCAGTCACTGATTCAAGAACGAATACCGATACAACCCTTCAGTTAGGACGCTAAACAGTAATGGCTCATCATTCAGTAAAGTCGCAAAACAGCAATGTGCCCTCCTTCTAACTAGTAATAGCCTTGGGCCTTTTACAAGATCACAGTGGGAAGAGTCCCGGCCTATCTTCAGACCACGAGTGGCGGACTCTGTTATGAACCCTGAGATAATTGTCTAAATTAAGACATGGTGTCTCGCAATCTGTCTTTTCTAGCGTAAACGACTCATACTTATTTTCTTTCATATACTGTTTCTTTGAAAAAAGTAATAAAGATCTCGGAACATAAAGTGATCCATGTTAGGTTGCACGAATCGCATTTCAATAGTAAAGCGCGGGGTATCTTTTGGCCGAAAAACCACTTTTCTTTTTAACATCATTGAACATAGAAAAGAATTCTCAAGAAAGTTGCATCAAAGAAAGAGAACAACTAACCATAACCCACCATATTAAGGTATGGACGGTTATCCATTTAAAACCAAGAATTGAAACCATGACGTGCATGCCAACTTTGATGTGATGCCGGTGAGTTAGGAAATTAAGAGAAGATTACCAGATCTTGTGGACATTCCAGTTCAAGGTTAGTCTTTTCGTTCGTAACAAACAAGCTTTTTGTGCTCGTAACATTAGTAGTTACTCGCTCGGATTGAGCGCTAGCGCGAAAGCCGGTGCGCGTGCCGGCGCATCCTATTCTTGCTGTAGTTACTCACTGGGAGTCGAAATAGACGATAGGCAGTAAACTGGGCCGTGGACCTAGTATCTTATTTATTGTGTATGGCATATTATAAGGTAGGCATCTGGGGAGGATAAGTACCAGAATCGGACAGGTGAGTAGTTCATGGGTTTTGCGTAGGAAGTTGTTTACAAGCTAGGCATATTAGGCAAGTATATGATTTGAAGAAGCACAGGCCATAAAAAGTAGTTGGTAAGGTAGTAGACACGGAGTAGCAGAGAGAGAAAGACCGGAACTTGTCAAAAACAAGCAAGCGTCAGAATAGAGCCAGCAAGCTTGGAATGGAGATTCGCGGCAGGCAAGGCCATGTTGGTCAGTAGACAAGGAAACTATAGTAGGTCGAGTTCTTAGTTCAACATTGAAGTAGGCATTTTCACGTACGAAGCCTACGAAGCTAGTACTACGAGACGAGCGGTACCAAATCGCATAACCAAAGCAAAGCTACGGCTACGGATTCCTTTCAAAATCCAATAGCTGCTCCTTCCTTGCAAAAAGGAATTAAATACCCCAGGCAAATCCACTTCTCGTTTCGGGGTTGGCAAGTCCCTAGATTCTGTTCATATGCTTCCTATCCGGAACATCGATAGCGATGATATTCCTAGCGAGCGAAGGCAAAGAAGAATATGACGTACGAGGACTACGATTCGTAGATTTTCTAGTTGTATCCAAGCAATCCCTACCTTCTCTTCCTATTCCTAAGGCTTTAACTATAAGTTAGTTGTAAGGGGATATCGATCAGGCAGGGGCGGGCTATATGAAAAGGTTCGGAGCAAAGAGGCAGCTCTAAAGGAACTTAGTACCGAAGTGAGAGTAAGGAACGTTCAATAACTCAACTTGTTCGAGGGAGGTTGTCGGAATGTCTCTGGAATCCTTGCTAGATTCTTTCTAGTTTCCTAGGAGTGTAATCCGCGAATAACAATAAGGAAGGGTGGGAAGTAAAGGGTTTATGAGTCAAAGGAGGCAGAACATAAAGAAAATCTGCATCGTTGTTATCGGAACTACTATTCTTCTTCATCATATCCAAACCTTCCGAGCTTTCCATTTAAAGAAGGGCGCAGCAAAAGGCTAAATCTTGGAAGCATAGCAGGATATATGAAGACAGATCCCCTACCATTATTCGGCTAGCTAGGCTAACAGGCCGAATCCTAGTTCAAGGAGATATGGGCAAGATTCAGGGCGATGTGCCAAATAAGGTGATTGCCATGATAAGCAGATGGACATTAAAAATTAGGGAATCCTTATTTGTCCAGTTAGCGGTAAAAACCTTTGAGAAGGGTCCGTGAACCAGTCAGCAGATGACTATACCAGTAATGCAGTAGACTCAGTAAATGTCTGAGGAAGACGCACGCGCCTGGTAGCGCACCAGAATGAATTTACCCCAATTAGCCGCCTATTGGGAAAGATAATAGCAGGCTCAGTCCTAACTGGAGCGTATACGGGTATGGTTCAAGTCGAGCCAAGCCCTATATCAGTACTAAACAGAGTGAATTATACAGTCATCATACAGTTGTATGCTGTTCGGTGTGGACTGCGTGGTCTCAGAATGAACTGGATAATAGTAACATGGTTGTATCTAACGTGTCGGTGTGAATGGATTCAGATCTAAATTACTGAACCACAGAAACAGTAAATACAGAATGGATGCCCCAAACGCATAATTATTAATGGTACTTAAGACGCTAAAGGGAGACTTGAGTCATGAGTCTTGAATAGACCAACCAATCTCACGGTGTCACAAGTCAATTTCTTTTCTGGTATATATACTAAGCTCGAGGCTTTGATAATAAATAAAAAGTATCGTCAGAATCCATACTAAGATAGTATCCAGTAATCCAACTCTGGTACGAAACCTTGAACTACTTGACATGTGTAAGTTATCTCGGTATACGCAGAGGATGAGTGATGATTGAGGAAGATTCAGTACATGCTGCGATGTGTTTAGCGGAAACCCCTACTGGACAACGAGACTAGTAGAGTTGGACCGATAATCTTATAGAGAACAGCTCTATCACCATGAGAGTTCTATGGAGGAAAGAATGTCTTGTAAAGACCTATAATATTCTGATGGAATACCTAATGGGACGTGGATTAGACTGTTACTCCCCCACCAACAGAACGTAAAACGATCAGCTTAATTCATATCCTGAATTAACCTGAGATTCTGAATATAGACTTGCCGTAGAAAGAACTCTCAGAGTGTGCAGCCGGCCGGATAGGAGATGAGACTTGGGAAAAGTGCACCCTGCGGAGAAAGCGATAGAAAGAGTAATCAGCATGAAATCCAGTCTCCTTGCTCCTACTACCGTAGTTGATAAGAATGTTCTCGGTAGAGAGAAGGCGCGCAGCGAGGAGGGAATTCCTTTATTATTTTCAGAGAATCACCAAGGGAAAGTCGTTTCGGCCCTACCAATAGTGGGTCAAGGTGGGCTCGGGAAAACTACCATTGCGCGGATTGTTTACAATGAGAAGAGAGTAAAAGATCGTTTTTCTTTGGATGGATTTCTACAATGATTGCAGTATTGAAAAGATCACTATCGAATGTTTCTCTTCTTTTATAGAAACCACTTTGACTATCGGAAACCCGAGTTTTCTACAAAATCAACTCGTGGAGGTGGGAAGAAGGTCTTTCTTGTGCTTGATGTAGTCTCTTTGAAAGAAGCAGGCTGTATAAAATAAGCCAAAAAGAGTAGTCTTGAAAAAGTCCCAGGAGTATCCTTCTTCGTTGCTAAGCCAGTGACCAGAACTAGCCTTTAGGCAATCGAAAGGGAATGCTTCCGCTTAGTCACAGTCCTACCCTTTCTATACCTGCTGATTCCCTGGCTTCCTAGCCATAGTTTGATCTCGTGAAGAACCACTCTTCTTGGCTTCCATGCCTAATTTTCATAGCCTTTTCCTCTTCGGAGCTGCAACTATGTTAAGTGAAGGTCCTACTCTCGGAATTGTCACAACTCTAGTCCTCTAGTAATTTCGTTGATGAAAAAGAATGAGAACTCTTTCTCTTTTGCCATAAATCAACATAAATGTCCTTTTGGGCGGCCTGTCCCTGTCCGGTTGAGTGGTATGCTTTAGACCTACGGTATTCGTATTGAAGGTAGAGATTCAGTGGGTTTTTTAGATATATCAACCTCCATTCTTTCTTTTCTATGTGATTCCGGATGTTTGGCTGGCTCAATGCCCCTAATGATTGGCAAGCCCAGGAATTGGCTTTTTCACCGTAGGTGGCAATAGGCTTTGAAAGGTTAGATACATACCGCTCATCACGTACCTTCCTCGTACCTCGAGGGTAGGGATAAAGGTTCCCCATGGCTTTGTTGGCTTTGCCATCATAAAATGCTTAAAGGCTGCGGCGCTTTTCGTGTAGGTACACTTCGATGTCCAATATCGATTGACAGGGCCAAATCCCCGCTTTATCCCCACACAGTTCTTGCATTTCAGGGTGGTATTGGGCGAAGGGGAATAGCTAGCTTACGAAGGGATCCTACTTATTGACTTAGGGCGGACGAAGGGAGCACCACCCGAGATGGCTTTATTAAAAGCAATAGCTTCCAGTAGACTTCCTATCTCCAAAGAGGTAATATTCCCCATCTTCTGCATCCGTCAAGAAAGCAGCTTACTCTCATCATTCCTTTGCTTTCCATGCAAATGGTAAATGACATAGAAAAAGATGAATGTCTTCCTTGGCTTCATCTCGTGAAACTACAAGCTAGGATCCTTCCTTCACTCACACCCGCGTTGAATTGCTTGATCGGCCCGGGCAAGGAAATATACTCTATTTTCAGTTGATGCTGGTGGGCTAGAATAATACTAATAAGTAAGGGGCAGAGCGACTAACTTAAACACGTGTTTAGGTTGCGGCCCAAAGCTTAATATCCAGGGTGCCTAGGTTGAGCAGCTCGAGTGTAAGCGTAAAGCCACTCTACTAAAGGAGCGATTCAGCGAAGACATTTAAGGAAGCGTAGTGAAGTGATCCTTTGTCCCATAGGGTTCCGTCCCACCCAGTGGGAGCCCTGCCCTAGTACCAAGCTTGTTCATTTCCTATCCCCAGCCCATCCCATATACCTATTTCCCTAGGCCTAAAAATCCAATAAAAGAAAAGAAATCCACTCATGCCTATGTGGCCGGCCTATTCAAAGTTAAGCAAAGAGAGATGATAGTTCAGGAAGGAGAGCAGCTTCTCGAGAATCGGCGTATAGTTTCTAGGTTAGTTACCTAGTAGAGTTAAGTTCCCACTACTGGTTATGTCATCAATCACCTTTCTTTGATGTTTACTCTGACTCTGAGTGGTTAGAAGATCAGCAGCTAACCTATTTTCATTTCTAACTTACCACCTGTATCTCCGGAAACGAAAACCGGAAATGACAATCCTTTCAACTGTCTGTACAAAATTACTTTGTACGAATGCACATCTCGGCCGTCGGGTAGCTGCTCACCATTTTAAAGTCTATATCCGTGGTTCCAGAAATGGAATTGCTATTCTCGATTCAGACAAGACACTGATTTGTTTACGAAACGCTCTTCATTTTATAGGATCTCTCATTCGTCAAAATGGCCGTTCCTTCTTTTTAAAGACTAATCATTTCTTTATATATTTGATAATGGAAAAAATGATATATTCGATAATGGAAAAAATGGGGAGCTGTATCAATGATTCTCAATGGAAGATCGGGGCTTTTTTGACCAATTCTTATGCTAATCCTAAGAAATTCCGTTCAAGAAAGAAGAAAATCCATTTTGGGTTGAACCAACAACCTGATTGTGTGGTTATTCCGAATCCAGATAGAAAGTCATCGGTCATACTGGAAGCTAATCGATCACAAATACCGATTGCATCCTTAGTTGATTCTACGATCCCATGGGAATCCAATAAAAGAATCACTTATCCCATCCCAGCAAATGATACTATACAGTTCATATATCTATTTCGTCATTCGATCACGAAAACAGTGATTCTTGAACGGCCAAGAATCACAGCAAGTGAAGCGGGTACTAGGTCCGGGGGCAGGAGGTACCTAGCCTCTGCCTCTGACCCAAAAGGGGGGAATAGGTTTAAAAATACCTTTTTCCTTTTTTATTTAAAATGTAAAATCCTCCTTTCCTGGGTCGTCGGCTATTTGGGAAAAAGGAGGAAAATCACTATTCTTTTTGTATTTTCCGTAGCTGTTGTAGGTCTCTTTCTTTGGCTTTTTCCGGGGGTCACGGAGCTCTTTCTGGAGCTACTCAAGGAGCTCTTTCCGAAGCTACTCAAGGACCTCTTGAATGTTGTCATGACATGGGTACTTTTTCTACTCCAGTCCCTCTTCGAGGGATTTCAGGAGGCCCGCAGAGCGACCCTGGGAGGAATGGATAAAGAAAGTCCCTCCTGCTCCGAGGGCGAAACAGCCCTTAAGGAGGAAGAGCCCACCGTCCTCCATATGGAGGACGAGGACTGGAACGCCCTCTCGCCCATACAAGAGATCCCCCCTTTCCACTCTCCGGAAAGGGGGGAGGTTGCCCCTAACAACCCGGTTCCAGCGGGACCTGCTGCTCCTGCTGCTCCACCGGCCCCAGCAGCTGCTCCCGAGCAGCCTCTGAGTGCCAAAGACAGAATATTTTTCAACTTAACTCAATTGCATGGGTCCTTGAGCCCAGAGGAAGCTTTTTTTGGGTCCTTGAGCCCGGAGGAATTTCTAGACTTAACAAATGAGATTTATGAAAAAAAAGAGAGCATACTGGAAGAACTTAGACGTTTAACTGGCCCAGTTAATGGCCAAATACTTTGGCAAGATGATACCTCTGGAAATACAATCCGAAACCCGCAAAGCGGTAAAGAATATGATCCAAGTATGTTGAGTATGATTCTTGATAGTTTGCGGCAACATGGACGAAATAGTAAATATTATAAAAAATTCCTCAATGATAGGATTGATACCCTAAAAAAAAATGAATTAATTAATTTAGAACTTAATGATCCTTCAATGGAGGAATTGGATCCATTGAATCAAGTCAAGCTACTAACTAACTGACGTTAAATGGAGAAGGGAGGAGGATAACAGACGTTAAATGGAGAAGGGGGGAGGATAAAAAAAGAACTACGAAAGCAACCCTGATCTTTCTTCTATGAAGAAAGTACGTAGGCACTCCTCAGCGAGGACGCGGGTTTCAAAGTCGGTTCTACACATTCGAGAAGACACACCGGCTGGATCAGAATTCTATCGGTCGCGGAGTCGGCGGACGGCTCTGCTCCAACTTCATCGAGGTGAGACGCAATCTCCATGGCTCCATGTATTTTGCATGCTCTAGCGTATGTAGTGTTTCCTTCGTTAGTTTCATTCATTTCAGTTCGTTTCTAGTTGCTTGCTGTTTTTGGCTTGCCCCGTACCTTTATTTGCCTTGCATGGTTTGCCATTTTCATCCTGCTGTGAAACCAATGTATATAGCTTTCATTACTTGCTTGATAAAGCCTTAATAAATTGCTAGGTGGATAAGTGTATCGCTATGATTGGCTATAAGTCAAAGAATTCAAGTTACACTATGCTGGAAAACAAGCTAATATAAGAGAACCAGTAGCTTAATTGATATCTCAACGTATGAGTGATCTGTTATTGTAAAATGCTCATATAAAATAAATGCGGTTGAATTGTGATGGTGTCTGCCTACTTGTAGTTTGTATTTGCAGTTTAGATGATGTTTTATGATTCCTCAGTTCATTTGATTTCCTATTCAAGAAAGCAGTTGATCCCTTAGGGAACGCCGTCCTCGAGCCTTCACCGACACCCACTGAGAACTTCCAGCGCGAAGAACGCCCTCTCACAAATAATGAAGAGAGAAGGCTCGAGAAAGCTTTGCAACTTAAGCAAGAGATATCTGATCTATTGCAGAACATCGCAATAGATAATGGGGAGTCCTTCGCTAATGAAACCCCCTCCGATCTAACGGGGGCTGCCCTTAACTGGAAAGACTGCTTATGCCCTGAAAGGCTGAGCCGAATCAAAAGAAGCCTGGAATTCCACCAACAGAAATCTTCCTTTTATGGACGGGTAAGTAAGTGGGTCACATCCGAAAGGCGGATTCGGAGAGGGCCGCAATGAAGTGTGCCGAATTTCTAGAATTTCTTAGAGAAGAAAGTCGGCCTTAAGTGACCAACAAGTGTAACCGGATTTAAATTGGATTTTCATAAAATATCTTCAAATCTCATTCGTTTTCTAGTGTCTAACGAGGCAAAGAACTACATATGGTCTGATACTTACTTCCTTGAAAAGAGGAAGATAAGTTATGTAGGCAGTAGCCGTTTCAGAAATGTAGTGGTTGCTCGACCAAAGCCGGTCAAAGAATCGATTATAGATAGAATCCTTTTTTTAAGCAATACCGCTTCGTTATTGGTATGTTTATGTTATATAGTAAACGGATCAAAGGGATATCCTCTGGCATTATAGAATATTCATCTTTACAATAAATTATCTATATGTTAAGATATCTCTGACAAGGGCTATAGCTCAGTTCGGTAGAGCAACTCGCTTACACGTGCGCCAATGCTTTTCAAGGGAACTTATTATGCAATGGACATAATTGACCTTATTGCAAAATCAATGTCTTACTTCATGGATTCGAAAGAATAGGAGAACAGTAGCCTGACAAACAGTCGGTTCAGTCCGATTCAGGTGCCTAATCAAATAGAACCCCTATTGATTTGCTAGTTGATAAGGTAAATATCCAGCCCACTCAATGCTAGGCGTAATGAGGATAAGGGCCTCCAAAAAACTTCTTTTCGTTCTATGAACTTTAAGGTGTATGAAGTCTCGTAGTAAACTCTTGCAGCGGAACGATAGAGACTCCATTTCACTTAGGTTGATTTAATTTAGGCCGGAGGCAGACCTAAGTCAAGGTAATCCTCCTTTGAAACACTTTGGTATTGCTCCCAGATAGATATTAAGAAAAATAATCAATCAGAGCACAGGGAGCCATCTTATTATCTTTCCCTAAAGAAAAACTATGGCGGATTAACCGATCGTTACATCAGTTGATGAAAGAGCCCAATGCAGAAAAAAAAATGCATGTTGGGTCTTTGAAACAGTTCGAATCATTTCGATAATAATCCGTTTGATCTGTTTTACCGAGAAGGTCTACGGTTCGAATCCGTATAGCCCTAATATATACGTCTTTTTTTTTTCATTTTAGAATGGATATCTTGTGTTTCTTTTAGTATAGTTTTTTTCCTTATTTCCTTATTTAGTACTTGTTTATAGACTCGACGGTCGATTGCGCCATAGAATAGAGATAAAAGCATTACCATAGGCTCCATTCATGGAAAATCATAGAGACAGAAAAAGAAAAAAGAATTTTGATCAAATCAATAGAAGGGAGGAAGGGTCCCTTAACTGATTTGAATTCCATCCTCCTTCAAATAGGATATGCTCTAAGTCCCTATACTTTTCTATAATGACTGCAACGATTTTCTCCATTTTGCGAATTCCTATTTTGTTTGAAGTATATTACTATATATACATTATCTAAATATACATTATCTAAATCGATCCACTTTAAATAAAATAGAAAAAATCGAAAGAAAAAAAAAAAAAGAAAGAGTAAATAATAAAACTAGATATTCTGTTTCATAATTCTGAAATAGAGTTCTTTTTTTTTAGTATTACTCCTCATTAGGATGCATACATTAGTTATCCTATTTTAATTAGGTTCTAATCTAATTTAGTAGTAAGTAGTTTCTTTTTTATTTAATAGTCTCTGACTATCATTAAATAAAGGGTGGAGCAATTCTTTTTTCTAAAGATTTTAGAGAAAGCGAGACAAAGTGAAGCGAAAGAGTTTTCTTTGTATAAGAATTAGGTCTATATCATATCTAAATAGAAGAGAAATAAAAAAAAAGGGAATGGGGATTCCATTGGATGAATCCTTAAGGAGAGACATGTTACAAAAGAAACAAAGGCTAAAGTAAGCCGCTTTTTGCCTTTAGTTTGAGCGTATTCTTGTTTCACCGAGGAAAAGAGAGAAGTTCTGGATAAATTGACAATGTCATGTCAACTTGAATTGATTAATTCAGTTCCGACTATTCCACATTAATGGGAGTACATTTATGTTTCTGCTTCACGAATATGATATTTTTTGGACATTTCTAATAATAGCAAGCCTTATTCCTATTTTGGTATTTTGGATTTCAGGACTTTTAGCCCCTGTTAGTGAAGGACCAGAGAAGCTTTCTAGTTATGAATCGGGTATAGAACCCATGGGGGGGGCTTGGTTACAATTCCGAATACGCTATTACATGTTTGCGCTAGTTTTTGTTGTTTTTGATGTGGAAACGGTCTTTCTCTACCCTTGGGCAATGAGTTTCGACGTATTGGGTGTATCCGTTTTTATCGAAGCTTTCATTTTTGTGCTTATCCTAGTTGTTGGTTTAGTTTATGCATGGCGAAAAGGAGCCTTGGAATGGTCTTAACTGAATATTCAGACAAAAAAAAAAAAGAAGGAAAAGATTCCATTGAGACAATTATGAGTTTGATTGAGTTTCCGTTACTCGACCAAACAAGTTCCAATTCCGTTATTTCAACTACACCAAACGATCTTTCGAATTGGTCAAGACTCTCCAGTTTATGGCCCCTTCTATATGGTACCAGTTGTTGTTTCATTGAATTTGCTTCATTAATAGGCTCACGATTCGACTTTGATCGTTATGGATTGGTACCAAGATCAAGTCCTAGGCAAGCGGACCTAATTTTAACAGCTGGTACGGTAACAATGAAAATGGCTCCGTCTTTAGTGCGATTATATGAGCAAATGCCTGAACCGAAATACGTCATTGCTATGGGAGCCTGTACTATTACAGGCGGAATGTTCAGTACGGATTCCTATAGTACTGTTCGAGGAGTTGATAAGTTAATTCCTGTGGATGTCTACCTACCGGGTTGCCCGCCTAAACCAGAGGCTGTTATAGATGCCCTAACAAAACTTCGTAAGAAGATATCGCGAGAAATAGTTGAGGATCGAACTCTATGTCAAAGTCAAAAGAAAAATAGATCTTTTACTACCCGTCACAAGCTTTATGTTCGGCGCAGTACTCACACTGGAACTTACGAACAAGAATTGCTCTATCAATCACCATCTACTTTAGATATATCTTCTGAAACTCTTTTCAAATCCAAAAGTCCAATATCTTCCTACAAATTAGTGAATTAGGAGGGGTTCTTTTGTGCAGAAAAAGAAAGAGCAGTGCAATCTTTCAAACTTGCATTTGAAATGTGAAATATTTATACAAAGGGGGAGAGATCAAGACAATGCAGCAGGGTTGGTTATCTAATTGGCTAGTCAAACATGAGGTGGTTCATAGATCTTTGGGCTTCGATCACCGAGGAA
>Ga0068860_100003773_pt1 | contig 15589 bp, 15 predicted proteins | sample KBSSwiS32_FD_66597 | JGI IMG/M metagenome (GOLD analysis project Ga0068860, IMG submission 66597) | Switchgrass rhizosphere microbial communities from Kellogg Biological Station, Michigan, USA - KBS Switchgrass S3-2 | ecosystem: Host-associated > Plants > Roots > Rhizosphere > Soil ... | reverse complement strand
CGGAACCGACATGCAGGCTACCTGCGACAAGATCGACGAGCTGAAGCTGCGCTACGGGAACGTCGACGTCGGGGACAAGTCCAGCGTCTGGAATACAGAGTGGCTGCTCGCGATCGAGTTGGGCTATCTGCTCGATGTCGCACAGGCAATCGCCTATTCGGCGCTGAACCGCAAGGAGTCGCGCGGCGCGCACCAGCGCCTCGACGGTTTCGACCAGCGCGACGATGCGAACTACCTCAAGCACAGCCTGGCGCACTACGCGGACGCCGGCCCGCCGCGCATCGACTACGGGCCGGTAGCAATCACCCGATCCCAGCCTGGAACGCGTGCCTATGGCGCGGCCGGCGAGCAGGCAGAGCGGGACCGCAAGCATGGCGAGGCGATCGATGAATGAGACCCGCAAAGTGATCGCGATCGAGGTTCTGCGCTACCGGCCGGAACTGGACGACAAGCCTTTTTTCCAGACCTACCAGGTTCCGTTCGCGGAAGAGATGTCGGTGCTGCAGGGGCTGCTTTACATCAAGGACGAGCTCGACGGCACGCTCAGCTTCCGCTGGTCGTGCCGGATGGCGATTTGCGGCAGCTGCGGCGCAATGATCGACGGCGTTCCGAAGCTCGGTTGCCATACCTTCCTGCGCGACTATTATCCGAACAAGGTGCGCGTCGAGCCGCTCGCCCATTTTCCGATCGAACGCGACCTGGTCGTGGGCGCGGATGACTTCATCGGCAAGCTTGAGCGCATCAAGCCTTACATCGTCCCGAAGGAGCCCCGCACGCTTGCGGAAGGGGAATACCTGCAGACCCCGGCGCAACTCGAGCGGATCCTGCAATTCAGCTCGTGCATCAACTGCATGCTCTGTTACGCCGCTTGCCCCCAATACGGACTCGACCCCGCCTTCATCGGCCCCGGAGTGCTGGCGCTGCTGCATCGCTACAACGCCGACTCGAGGGATGCGGCACGCGCCGAACGAATGGAGCTGGTAAACGCGGAGGAAGGCGTCTGGAGTTGCACTGCCGTCGGCTATTGCTCGGAGGTATGCCCGAAAGGGGTCGACCCTGCGAATGCGGTCAACCAGAACAAGACGACGAGCGCCGTCGACTACTTCGTCAACCTGGTGCGACCCAAAGGAGCAGGCAGGTGAGCGCCCGACGCCCCTATATGCGGCCGATGGACGGATGGTGGCGCAGGAACCCATTTTTCATCCGCTACATGATCCGCGAGGCCACCGCGGTCCTGGTTGTCGCCTATGTGACGGTGCTTCTGTTCGGCGTGATCCGCCTCGCGCAAGGCGAATCCGCGTACGACGCGTGGCTGGCGAGCCTGCGCAGTCCCTGGTCGCTTGCCTTTCACATCGTCCTTCTGGCCAACTTTGTCTATCACACGTGGAGCTGGTTCCAGATAATGCCGAAAACCATGCCCATGATCGTTATCCGCGGCAAAAGGCTTCAGCCGGCAGTCATCACTGCGGCGGGACTCCTGGCCGCCGCCGTTGCGAGTGTTGGGCTGCTGCTCCTCACGCTGGGCATCGGGTCATGAGGCGCTCGAACGCTCCGATCTTTTGGTCGCTGTTCGGCGCCGGCGGAGTCCTTTCGGCGTTGATCGGACCGATGCTGGTCTTTATCACGGGCATCGCGGTCCCCCTCGGTCTAGGTCTCCCGCGAGACCTGATGAGTTACCCCCGCATGCTGATGTTTGCCCAGCATTGGGCCGGCAAGATGTTCTTGTTCGCGGTCATCGCGTTGTTTCTGTGGCATGGGATGCACCGCATTTTTCACAATCTCCACGACTTCGGCGTAAGGACCGGCACGGGTGCAAAGCTGGTCTGCTACGGGCTCGCGCTCCTCGGCACCGCGGTTTCGGCATATGCGCTGCTTGCGCTCGGGTTCTGAACGAACGTCGTAGGTCGGCCGCGCCGGGCTGCTCTTAAGACGGGCAACACGACGGCCGCGCCCAAGAACTCCCGTTGTTCAAGGCTTGGCCGCAAACCATTGACTTGCATCAAGAGAGCCCTGAACAACGCTTGCGACTTCGGTACCGAAGCGCGGAAACTCAGTACGACTTGACGTCGAGCGCCGGTTAGCGACTCGTCCGTGTGGGCGGATTCCCCACGAAACAAGGAAAGCAATGTTCCAGGTTCGCATTCACGGCCGCGGCGGCCAGGGCGTCGTCTCCGGCGCCGAAATGTTATCGGTCGCGGCCTTCGTCGAGGGCCGGTTCGCACAGGCTTTTCCCAGCTTCGGCTCCGAACGGATGGGCGCGCCGGTCATGGCGTTTTGCCGTATCGACGTGAAGGAAATCCGTCTGCGTGAGCCGGTGCTGGAACCCGACGCCGTGATCATCCAGGACCCGACCTTGCTGCACCAGGTCGATCTGTTCCAAGGCCTGCGCGACCGCGGCTACATCCTGATCAACTCGACGCGCAGCTTCGAGGATCTGGGACTGAACGATTTCACGCGCGGTTTCAGTCGGCGTCGCCTATGCAATGTGCCCGCGACCGAGATTGCGATGAAGCACGTCGGGCGTGCGGTGCCGAACGTGCCTCTGCTCGGCGCGTTCGCCGCGGTCAGCGGGCAAATCAGGATCGAGTCGGTCGTGGCTGCGATCCGCGAGAAGTTTCCGCCGGCGCTCGCGCAAAAGAACGTCGCCGCGGCGACCGAAGCCTATGCGCTCGTCCAATCAACCAGGGAAACCGCCGATGCTTAAGCAGATCGAAGGGTCTCGCGCGGTAGCAGAAGCCGTTGCGCGCTGCCGCCCGGAAGTCATTTGCGCCTACCCGATCACTCCCCAGACTCACATCGTCGAAGGCCTGGGCGAAATGGTGAAATCGGGCGAGCTGGCCAATTGCGAATTCATCAACGTGGAATCGGAATTCGCCGCGCTGTCGGTCGCGATCGGCGCGTCTGCGGCGGGTGCGCGTGCCTATACGGCCACGGCGAGTCAGGGACTGCTGTTCATGGCGGAAGCGGTGTACAACGCCGCCGGACTCGGTCTTCCGATAGTGATGACCATCGGCAACCGGGCGATCGGAGCGCCGATCAATATCTGGAACGACCATTCTGACAGCATGTCGATGCGAGACGCCGGATGGATCCAGCTCTACGCGGAGACCAACCAGGAGGCCCTCGACCTGCATATCCAGGCGTTCAGGCTGGCCGAAGAGTTGTCCTGTCCGGTCATGGTGTGCATGGACGGCTTTATCCTGACTCACGCCTACGACCGCGTCGACGTGCCGACGCAGGAGGATGTCGACGCCTTTCTGCCGCCATTCGAGCCGCGCCAGGTGCTCGATGTCGCTGACCCGGTCAGCATGGGCGCGATGGTCGGCCCGGAAGCATTCACCGAAGTTCGTTACCTCGCACATCACAAGCAGCTTCGTGCGCTCAAGCTGATACCGCAACTCTCCGCCGCGTTCCAGGCGCGGTTCGGGCGCTTTTCGGGAGGGCTGGTGAAACCGTATCGCACCGACGATGCCGAGACCATCATCGTCGCGCTGGGCTCGGTCAACGGCACGATTCAGGAGGTCGTCGACGAAATGCGGGATGCCGGTACGAAGATCGGTTCGCTGGGCATCTGCTCGTTCCGGCCGTTTCCGCTCGCCCAGGTTCGTGAAGTATTGCAGCATGCCAAGCGCGTCGTGGTGATCGAGAAGTGCCTGGCTGTCGGCCTGGGTGGCATCGTGTCCGACGGTGTCCGCAACGCGCTTTCCGGCATCGTGCTCAAAGGCCATACCGTCATCGCGGGACTGGGCGGCCGCGCAATCACGCGTGCCGCGCTAAGGCAGCTGTTCCAGGATGCCGGCAACGATGAGCTCGAACAGCTGACTTTCCTCGACCTCGACGCGGACCTAATCCAGTTCGAGCTGGAGCGCGAGGCGCGGGCGCGCCGTTCGGGTCCGACCGCCGAAGCGATCCTTCGCCGGGTGGGCACCGTCGCTTCACAGGTTGCCTAGCCCGCCGGGAGCGTTCGCCATGGAACTGCAAACCGTCAAGTTCTACCAGACCGGCACGTTCACCGTCGGCAACCGGCTGCTCGCCGAGGATGAGCGCAGTGTCCAGGCAAACATGGATCGCACCAACTCGCTCAACTCCGGGCATCGTGCCTGCCAGGGTTGCGGCGAGGCGCTGGGCGCGCGCTATGCGATCGATGCGGCGATGCGGGCGACGAATGGCGAGCTTATCGCAGTCAATGCGACCGGATGCCTCGAGGTGTTTTCCACACCCTATCCCGAGACATCGTGGAAGATCCCCTGGATCCATTCGCTGTTCGGCAACGCAGCGGCCGTCGCCTCCGGCGTCGCGGCGGCCATGCGGGTCAAAGGCACGCCAGGCGTCCGTGTCGTCGCCCAGGGCGGCGACGGCGGGACGACCGACATCGGATTCGGCTGCCTGTCGGGAATGTTCGAGCGCAATGACGACGTTCTCTACATCTGCTACGACAACGAGGCCTATATGAACACCGGCGTCCAGCGCAGCAGCGCCACGCCGCCCGCCGCACGAACCGCCACCACGCCGGCTGTCGGCCGCGAGCCGGGCAACGTTTTCGGCACCGGCAAGAACGTCCCACTGATCGCGATGGCGCACTCGATTCCGTATGTTGCGACGGCGAGCGTCGCCAATCTGCGCGACCTCGAACGCAAGGTCGCCAAGGCGATGGAGATCGCCGGCGCACGCTATGTTCACATCCATGTCCCCTGCCCGCTCGGCTGGGGGTCGCTTCCTGCCGATACGATCAAGGTCGCTCGGCTCGCGGTCGAATCCGGACTGTTTCCTCTGTTCGAAGTCGAGTACGGCGAAATCACCGGACGGACACCAATCCGACGCAAGGTGCCGGTGACCGATTATTTGCGCCTGCAGAAGCGCTTTGCACACCTGTTCAACGTCGCCGGCGAAGGGCGCGTCGCGCAGATTCAGGCGATCGCGGACCGCAACATCGCGAAATTCGGCCTGCTGGAAGAAGCTCGCACGCATGGATAAGCCATTCGCCATCACGCTTGACGTCGGCTCATCGCTCGCCAACAAGACCGGCTCATGGCGAACCAGCCGCCCTGTGTACGTCGATCGGCTTCCGCCGTGCAATCACGCCTGTCCCGCCGGCGAAAACATCCAGAGTTGGCTCTACCATGCGGAAGCCGGCGACTACGAGGCGGCCTGGCGCGTGCTCACGCGCGACAATCCGCTGCCAGCGATCATGGGGCGGGTCTGCTATCACCCATGCGAAACCGCGTGCAACCGGGGTCAACTCGACGAATCGGTCGGCATCAATTCGGTAGAGCGGTTTCTAGGTGACGAGGCGCTCAAGCGTGGCTGGCGCTTCGAGCCGCCGGCACGCGAATCGGGAAAGCGCGTGCTGGTCGTCGGGGCCGGACCTTCGGGACTCGCGGCGGCTTACCACCTGCGGCTTTTCGGCCACGCTGTCACGATCATCGAGGCCGGGCCGCTCGCCGGCGGCATGATGCGCTTCGGTATTCCGAAGTACCGATTGCCCCGTGACGTTCTCGATGCGGAGGTACAGCGGATCCTGGATCTGGGGATCGAGTTGCGGCTCAACCGCAAGGTCTCGAACATCCTCGAGACCATGGAGCAGGATCGGTTCGACGCCGCATTCCTCGCCGTCGGCGCCCATATCGCCAAGCGCGCCTTCATACCGGCCGGCAGCGCAGCGCACATGCTGGATGCAATCGCGGTGCTGCGCGGGATGGAAGGCGAAGACAAGCCGCTGCTTGGCCGCCGCGTCGTCGTCTATGGCGGCGGCAACACCGCGCTCGATGTTGCACGCACTGCCAAGCGCCTCGGCGCGTCCGACGCGATCGTCGTATATCGGCGCACGCGCGAAAAAATGCCGGCGCACGATTTCGAGGTCGAGGAAGCGCTGCAGGAAGGCGTGCTGATCAAATGGCTGTCGACGATCAGGAACATGGCCGACGCGGGTACGTTGACCGTCGAAAAGATGCGCCTCGACGACAAAGGCTTTCCGCAGCCGACCGGAGAGTTCGAGACGCTCGAGACCGATTCGCTAGTCCTGGCCTTGGGCCAGGACGTCGATCTGTCGCTGCTCTATGGCGTGGCGGATCTCGTGATCGAGCATGGCGTCGTGCAGGTCGGCGCCAACATGATGACCGGTCATCCCGGCATCTTCGCAGGCGGAGATATGGTGCCTTCCGAGCGCACCGTCACCGTCGCCGTCGGCCACGGCAAGAAAGCGGCCCGTCACATCGATGCCTGGCTTCGCGGTGGCAGCTATGCGCCATTGCCGGCGCACAAGCTGGCGCCGTTCGAGTCGCTCAATCCCTGGTACTATGCCGACGCACCGAAAACGGCTCGGCCGATGCTGGACCTGGCGCGGCGCGCGTCGACGTTCGACGAGATCGTAGCCGGCCTTGACGAAAGTACCGCCCTTTTTGAGGCGCGGCGCTGCCTTTCCTGCGGCAATTGCTTCGAATGCGACAACTGCTACGGCGTGTGCCCCGACAACGCGGTGATCAAGCTCGGGCCGGGGAAACGTTTCGAATTCAACTACGATTATTGCAAAGGCTGCGGCATCTGCGTCGCGGAGTGCCCCTGCGGTGCGATCGAAATGATTCCGGAGACGATTTGATCCTTCACCGCCCGCGATCGATGACCGGTGCGTTCCCGTTTGGACTGGACGCCAAAGCCACGTTGCCGGTCCCGGCTTACCTGCAGGAATTCTACTGGTGGGCCTACGTCCATCCCTGGGCAGTGCGCACGTTCGAACGGGACTGGCTGGTCAATCTGATTCTGTTCGGCAACTACGCGCGGCTACGCGATGCGGCGCTCGCTGAGATCGGTCGTCCGGCCACCGGGCGTACATTGCAGGTCGCGTGCGTGTACGGCGACCTGACCGCGCGCTTGAATAAACAGATTGCGGAAGACGGGGCGCTGGACGTGGTCGACGTCATGCCGATCCAGCTGCAGAATCTCGCGCGCAAGCTGCCTCACGGTTCCAAGGTCCGCCTGCTTCATCGCGACTCGACTGCTCTCGGGATACCGGATGCGACGTACGACCAGGTATTGATCTTCTTTCTGCTGCACGAGCAGCCATTGGCGGTTCGCCGCCGCACGCTCGCGGAAGCGATCCGCGTCGTCAAGCCGGGCGGCAAGGTCGTCCTGGTCGACTACCACCCACCGCATCCCCGGCACCCGCTGCGGCGGGCAATGCGCGCGGTGTTGCGCCGTCTCGAGCCGTTTGCGCTGGATTTGTGGCAAAGCGAGCTCACCGAGTTTTTGCTGCCGGACATCGGGTTGGCGTCGATTCGCAAGCAAACCTATTTCGGCGGGCTCTACCAGAAAGTCGTTCTCACCCGGTGAGCGGCCAAGCCGGGCGGGCGCCCGGTGTCCGAAGGATTACCCGAGTGTCTCTTTTGTGTCGCACCCAAACACCCAGGATTTGATCTAGATCAAGCAATTGATCGGCGCTCAGGGTTCCTTGACCTGAGTCAATCGAAACCTGGTGCGGCCATGACAGATTGCTGTTATGAGGCCGCAAGAGAAGTCCGCGCTGCAAGAGAAGTACCCGCTAAGACCGGTAATAGCCAACTGCGGTGTTGGGCTCGGCGAATCACGAATCGTGCCAAAGTCCCCGCAAGGCACGCTTGTTGTTCGAGCGCAACACAAATCCACTCATTTCCATTGTTCGCTTGCGTACCGTCACGGGAACGCGCAGCCTGTGTTCGAAACCGTACATTTCCAGGCGGCGGCTAGCCGCGGACGAGGGTTTGCCGAATATTGGCATTGCCGCATCGCGCCCGTACCAAAGCATGAACTGACAGCGCCCGCAGGCAGGAGCGCCATTCGTTACACAGTAGTCGGTTGAGGGAGAAGAATATGCTGCCCGTTCAAAAAATCGCGGCCTTGGGTGCGTTGATCGGATTGTTCCTCGCAGGGGCGGTGGCGGCAGCCGACAGTCCGCCACCGCCGGACATGGCGGTCAAAAATGAGGCCGCCCAAAAGGCCCTGGCCAAGGACGCCGTCTGCACAACCTGCCACAACGAAAGCTGGCGCGTCCCGGTGCTGTCGATCTACCAGACGCGCCACGGCAACAGGGCAGACCCCAAGGCGCCCAACTGCCAGTCCTGTCACGGCGACAGTGCGGGTCACCAGAAGGACCCGGCCGGTGTGCATCCCGACGTCGTCTTCGCCGTCAACTCGAAGAACATTTCATCTCCGGATGATCGAAATGGTGCCTGCCTCGGCTGCCACAAGACGGGACTGCGCATGCACTGGGCCGGCAGCGAGCACCAGAGCCGCGATGTGTCCTGCAGCAATTGCCACACCGTCCACATTCCCAACGACCCGGTGTTGGCGAAGGCCACCCAGCCCGAGGTTTGCTACGCATGTCACAAGACGCAGCGCGCGCAAACGCACCGGATCTCGACCCATCCGATCCTCGCCGGCAAGATGGCGTGCTCGGACTGCCACAATCCGCATGGCTCGACCGGACCCAAGCTGCTGGTCAAGAACTCCGTCAACGAGACCTGCTATACCTGTCACGCCGAAAAGCGCGGTCCGTTCCTTTGGGAGCACGGCCCGGTCGTTGATGACTGCAGCAACTGCCATACGCCGCACGGTTCGACCAATGCTCCGTTGCTGAAGGCGCGCGTGCCGTGGCTATGCCAGGAATGTCACAGCGGCGACCACGGTGCCGCGATCAACAGCGGAGCGAATCTGCCTAACGGCAACGTGACCACGATCAACGGCACGCAGCCGCTCGCGAATCAGAGCCCACGCACGCAGATGAACGCACGCGCGTGCCTCAACTGTCACGTGCTGGTCCATGGATCGAACCATCCGGCGGGTGCGAAATTCCAGCGATAGGGAATCGGGGAGCATGACATGAAGACCAAGAACGGAAGTTTTGCGGTCCGCGCGTCGGTCGTCGCCGTGCAATCAGCGCTGGTGGCCCTGGCGGCGATGTCGCCGGCGCAGGCAGCCGAAGGCGACGATGCCGCGCGTCGACTGACCCAGCCTACCAACGTGATCGAGGTGGGCGCGGGCTATGTCAGCGATGATTCGGCCAAGTTTGGCGAGTACAACGGCCTTTCCAACAAGGGTATCTACGGCATCTTCAATTTTGACATACGGGGCGGCGGAGATTACGGCAGCGGTGACGCGACGCGGTGGCGCGCAACCGGCACGGATCTGGGGCTGGAAACGCGCGATATCCACTTGGAGTACGGACAGCAAGGGAAATTCCGGATCGACGTCAACTACGACGAGCTGAGGCGCGAGCGCTCGGACACCTTCCAGACTCCGTACCTCGGAGCAGGGTCCAATCTGCTGACGCTGCCTTCGAACTGGCTCAAGCCGTTCGTCCCGCAAGTAAGCGGCAGCGCCATCAATTTCCGCTCGCTGTCGCCGACGACCGGGCTCGCGCCCTCGAACGTCGGGGGCGTGGTTACGCCGCCGACCCCCGCGCAGCAGGCGACCGTCAACAACATCATTGCAACCGACGTCCCCGCCTTCCAGAACGTCGACCTCAGCACCAAACGAAAGGCCCTCGACGCGGGAATCAGCTACAACATCGGCCCGCGCTGGGAGTTCAAGGCCAGTGCCAAGCACGAAAAGAAGGACGGCTTGAAGCCGATGGGCGCGGTGACCTCGCAGGTCAGCGAATACGCCACCATCATGCCCGACCTGATCGACCAGACGCACGACCAGTACAACGCAAGCCTGACCTATACCGGGGAGTCTTCCTTCTTCCAGGTGGCTTATTACGGATCGGTCTTCCACAACGACGTTTCGTCGATGACCTGGCAGGACGTGAACGATCCGACCAAGACCGCGACGTTGAGCAGCGCGCCAAGCAACAGCTTTCATCAGATACTGCTCACGGGTGGCTACAATTTCTCGCCTACGACCAAGCTGGTCTTGAATGGGTCGTATGGGCGTAACACCCAGGACGACCAATTCGTCACCGCCGGACAGAACGCCCAGTTTCCGCTGGGCCTGCCGGTGTCGTCGCTAGATGGCAAGGTGGTGACGACAGCGTTTAGCGCTAAGCTCACTGCCAAACCGGTCAAGGACCTCAACGTCGCAGCCGCCTACAAGTACGACAACCGCGACAATCAGACCCCGGTAAACACTTATTTCTTCCAGGATGCGAACGAAGCGAGAGCCGCTGCGGCTTCTCCCTTCAACGCTGCGCTCGGCCTTCCGGCGAACACGCTGGGCAGCAACATCAACATCTACGCCAATCGGCCGTACAGCAAGAAGATCAATCAGTTCAACGCTGACGCCGATTACGCCGTCGCCAAGGGGCAGAGAATCCAGGGCGGATACGAATACCAGGAGATCGAGCGGAAATGCGACGGCTCTTGGATCAACTGCGCGGACGCACCCAAGACCCGCGAAAATACGCTTAGGGCCGAATGGCGCGCCAATGTCGTGGAGAACTTGAGCGGCAGGCTCGCATACGCGTATTCCGAGCGCCGCGTGAACTACGACGAGAATGCTTTTCTGGCGCTGGTGCCGATGGCCAATGTCGTCCCCGCCGGTGGGGCGACGGTCAGTGCCTATCAGTACCTGCAGCAGACTGGATTGACCGGCTTCGGTCCGGTCGCGGGCTTCCCGAGCGCCCCACTTACCGGCAACGCCGCGATCTTCTCGCCGAACAACAACATCCTTCCCCAAGCGCTCTACGGCAGCCGCAACAACATCAACGAAGAGGTCGGCATGCGGAGGTTCAACATGGCCGACCGTAATCGCAACAAGGTGCGCGGCTCGGTCAACTGGGATGCGAGCGACAGACTCTCGCTGCAGGGCGGGTTGGATTACAACAAGGACGACTACGATAATTCAGTCTACGGCCTCAAGAACGCGGAAACCTGGGCCCTAAACCTCGAGGGTACCTACGTGATCAACGCCGACTTCACGGCCCAGGCGTTCTACACCTACGAGGACATCCAGTCGCAGAGCGCGGGCATTTCGTACGCCGCCAATAGCAACACCGCTTTTGTCGGGCAAGCCGGCAACACGATCGTGTCGGGTGGTTGCTTTGCGACCGTGTTGGCCAAGAATTCGAACGCCAAGATCGACCCCTGCTCGAACTGGTCGACCGACATGCGCGACAAGGTCGACACTTTCGGGGCCGGCTTCAAATACAGGAATCTAATGGGAGGCAGGCTGGAGATCGCGGGGGATCTGGTTTACACGCATGCGCGCACCGACATCGGCGTGGCGGGCGGCTCGTACGCGAACAATCCGTTCGCGCTGGCCGCGCCGGCTCCTGCGCTGGCGCCGGGCGTACCGGCGGTGATCTTCATTCCCGCCGCCAACACGCCAACCGCCACGACCAAGACCATCGAGTTGCGGCTTGGCGGCCAGTATGCGATCGACAAGGCATCGGCGCTTCGCGTGCTCTACTGGTACCAGCACCTGAAATCCAACGACTATGTCTACGATGGCATGCAGTTCGGGACGCTTACCAACATAATCCCGACCAACGAGCAGCCGTTCAACTACAACGTGCACGTCGTCGGGGTCACCTACATCTATAGCTGGCGGTAGGAAGGCTGCCCGCGATATGCGAGAAGGAGAGAGGAGGCGCGGTGCCGGCCTCCTTTTTTTGCAGCGATCGCGGCGACAACGTGGCGACGGAGACAGTAGAGGGCGTATCCTTGCGAGCAACCGACCGTTTACGCTGGTGAAAATCCGATGAATCGAAGTAGGCTATTTGCCGATGGGTTGGTGCTGGTTTTTCTGATCTGCGTGACGGGTGGCGGGGCGGCTCAGAGTTCCAGGATGCAGCTGGAAAAGGGCGATGATCTGCGCGCCGCCTACGCCAACGCCGCCGACGTCGTCGACGGTAAGCGCATCGCCGAAACGACTTGCGCCGGTTGCCATGGTGCGCTGGGCATCAGTAGGACCCCGGGCACACCCCATCTTGCCGGCCAGCGCCCCGCCTACCTGTATCTCGAGCTCAGAGCTTATCAGTCAGGTGCTCGCGCCGACAGCGCGATGAGCAATACGGTCAAGCCGCTCAACGACAGCGCGCTGGTCAAGGTAGCCGCCTATTACGCAAGTCTCGAGCCGGCGCAACCGATGGCAGCAGGCAAGACGGCTCCGGCCAAACTCGACCCGGTGCAGGCAGGGAAGACCGCCACGGCGGGCTGCGCCGGTTGCCACGGCGACACCGGGATCAGCAAGATGCCCGGTACGCCGAGCCTCGTCGGGCTCGACCCGAAATATCTAGTCGCGGCGATGAAGGCCTACAAGACCGGCCAACGAAAGAACGACATGATGAAGTCGATGATGGCCGCGGTCGCCGATGCCGACTTTGACAACATCGCCCTTTACTATGCGCTGCAGAAGCCGGCGCGGGCCCCGACGCCCGCAGCCGGCGATCAGGCCGCCGGCAAAGCCGCCGCGGCGGCTTGTGCGGGATGCCATGGCGACAAGGGCGTCAGCAGCAATCCGACGACGCCCGGCCTCGCTGGACAGGACGCTCAATACCTCGCCACGGCATTGCATGGGTACAAGGACGGGTCTCGCGGAGACGAAACGATGAGCGGCGTGGCCGCGTCGATCGACGAGCCCGCCGCAAAGAACCTGGCGGCGTTTTACGCGAATTTGGAGCCGCAACCGACCAACGTCCGGAAGCCTCTGACCACTGCCGAGTGGGCGCAGCGTTGCGATCGCTGCCATGGCGTCGACGGCAACAGCACGGATCCACGCCTGCCCGCATTAGCGGCGCAGCGCACAGACTATCTGCAAAAAGTGCTGCAGGCTTATCGGAAGGGTGAGCGCAAGAGCCCACAAATGGCCGCCATGTCGGAGGGGCTGACTGAGGCCGATATCGACAATCTATCGGCCTACTACGCGCGCCAGAAGGCGCGCGCCGTCGTATTCATCGCAGTGCCCGCCAAGTAGGCGGACAATGCAGTAACCAACCACGCGAGGAGTCGGGTAATGAAGAAGCTGGTGATGATTGCAGGACTTTGCGGACTGTTCGGCGTCGTCGCCGTCGCGCAGGCAGCGGGGGACGCTCAGGCGGGAAAAGCCAAGGCGGGCGCTTGCGCCGGCTGTCATGGCGCCAACGGAGAGGGCAAGAAGCCCTACCCTGCCATAGCAGGCAAGAGCGAAAGCGATTTAGTGCAAGCGCTGCAGGACTACAAGTCAGGCAAGCGGGCAAACCCGATGATGAAGTCGTTTGCAACGCCGCTCAGCGATCAGGACATGGCGAACCTGGCCGCCTACTACGCTTCGCTGAAGTGATCGTCTTTGCCGCGGGAATCGATAAGCCGACCCGGGTCATAGCATGACAGCCGGGCATTTTGCCCTCGCTCTTGAGCGCTTGCGATAAAAGGAGTCGACCATGAGCGACATGCCACTGCACCGGCTTTATCGTCATTATTCCGAGCTGCCGTACAGCCAGCGCGTGCTGTATACGATGACGCTGCTGGTGCTCGGCCTGGGTTACTTATTCGCCCTGATTTACCTGTTCCACACCTATGCCGGCCGGGCGGGTGGCAACCCGATGATGCTGTCGTACAACGACATCCTTACCGCTTATACCGGCAGCGGGAAGGGGTCACGCCTCGAGTCGGCGCTGCGCGGGCCAATGTCGACGATGCTGCCGCACGACGAAGCGAACATGCTGATCACGTGGGTGCACGACGGTGGCGATCGGGCGAAATACGACACCGACATCAAGCCCGTGCTGGACCAGCGCTGCATGAGCTGCCACGACGGCAGCAATCCGCACATTCCCAACTTCAGCGGATACGATAACCTGAAGAAAGTGACCGAGCAGGATACCGGCGCCGATGTCTTCACGCTGGTTCGCGTCTCGCACATCCACCTGTTCGGCTTGACGTTCATCTTCTTCATCATGGGCCTGATGTACAGCCACGCCTACGTCCGGCCCGTGTGGTTCAAATGCACGATCGTCGCCCTCCCGTTCCTCGCTGTAATGCTCGACATCAGCTCCTGGTACCTGACCAAGCTGTATCATCCGTTTGCCTGGGTCGTGATGCTGGCCGGCGGCCTTATGGGAATGTGCTTTGCCTTCATGTGGATTGTCACGATGTATCAGCTCTGGTTTTCCAAGCCGCCCCCTGCTGTCACGCACCGCGGTGACGGCGAGAATATTCCGAATGTCGGCTGACGAGGCATCGACTCAATAGATAATGGATGAACGCAGGATTGCCATGACAGAGAGGACTCGCGCCAAGATGCCGCTTCGCGCTGCTGCAGCGCTGCTGCAGCTTGTGATCGTGCTCGTCGCTGCAGTCGCATGCATCGCGAGCCGGGACGCCATGGCACAGAGTGCCGAACGCAGCGGCAAGGAAGTCGTCGACAGCGCGTGCATCGCCTGCCACGGGACTGGCGTGCACGGCGCGCCGAAGATCGGCAACAAGAAAGCCTGGTCCAAGCTCGCGGCACGCGGTCTGACCGGCCTTTCCAAAAGCGCCCTCAAAGGCATCCGGAAGATGCCTCCGCACGGCGGCAACCCGGGGCTGTCGGATACCGAAGTCGAGCGCGCGATCACCTACATGGTCAACCAGTCCGGCGGGCACTGGACCGAGCCCGTCAGCCGCACGACTAAGGCTCCCGAGCGAAGCGGCGAGCAGATCGTCCAGATGCAGTGCTCAAAATGTCACCAGGAAGGTGTCGGCGGCGCGCCGAAGATAGGCGATCGGAGTGCGTGGATACCACGGTTGAAGCCGGGGCTCGATGTAGTCGTCCGCTCGGCCATCAACGGCCATGGCGGCATGCCCGCCCGCGGCGGCATGGCCAATCTCACCGACGCCGAGCTGCGCAGCGCGATAATCTACATGTTCAACAAGGGCACGGTTCCACCGAAAGCCCCCTAATTATCGAATAAGATCGCCCGGAACATGCGAGCTGCACGCCATGACATGCGTGCGAAGCCGCGCGGAATCGGTCTTGTTCATGGTTCATTCTCCGAGTACTCGCGGCCCTTCGACCATCGTCGCAGGCCTCCGCGCGGTCGCCGAATCATTGCCGGCGTTCGAACGCGCCGATGTTTGACATGCGTCAATTCGCGCGCTTCGCTGCGGCGTAGGATGATCATGCGGCCACTAGCTTTCCAGCCGCAAGACACCAATTGCCCTGGGAACTGAACGATGAAAAGACCAGCACCCGCGCTCGCGATGCTGATCGTCTTCTGGGTCGTCTACGGAGTTGTTGCGGCGATTGCGCTGTACCGCGCCCTGCCCCCGCTGCAGCGAGAGTTGCTCGTCCTGCTCGGCGGTACTGGTGCGTTGCTCGTCGCGGCCAGTTTCGTGCTTTTGTGGCGCGTTCCGTTCCGGGCGCCTTCCGACGCCTTGTCCGGCCTCGCCCCGAAAGATTCGGCGGCGCGACGCTGAATTGCTGCGACCCGCCTGCCTGACTTCCGGCGCCCCAGCCTGTCGCCCCTGCACGGCTGAGCACCATCGGGGTGCGCCGCTTCATTGCCGGCGCGCTATCTCCTCAAGCCCAAAATATACCGCGCCATGGCGTTCGCATCCGTGCGTGAGATCTCCGGATGCGGCGGCATATGCCACGGTCCGTTGCCATGTGCGCCCTTGCGCACTGTCGCGGCGACGACCTCAACCGCGTCCGCCTTGCC
>Ga0068860_100003772_pt1 | contig 15593 bp, 12 predicted proteins | sample KBSSwiS32_FD_66597 | JGI IMG/M metagenome (GOLD analysis project Ga0068860, IMG submission 66597) | Switchgrass rhizosphere microbial communities from Kellogg Biological Station, Michigan, USA - KBS Switchgrass S3-2 | ecosystem: Host-associated > Plants > Roots > Rhizosphere > Soil ... | reverse complement strand
GTCGCCGAGATTTACTGTTCGTTGAGCTGCGCCCGCGGGTTGACTCGCCGAACTATCCGCCACTGGTCCAGAACTTCTCGGCGAAACTTCAACACGAGTGTTTGCGGACGCCTGCCCTGTTGGTTCACCCACTCCAGGTTCCATGAAGAGATACGCTTCAAGTTCGCGGGTCATGATCAATGTGCCTTTTGTGCCCATGAACATTTCATAGTTCTCTTCAAAAGCATTCGACTGAATTGAGGAAAACGTCGCGGTGCGATCACCGGGATAGTTAAAGGTGGCATACACGTGATCATAGACCTCGCGCCCATCCTTGTAGCGATAAGTTCCGCCCGTTACATAAACAGCAGTTGGGTGCGAATCGAAAAACCAACTCGCCGCCGTAACTTGATGGCTGCCAAGCTCACACAACAAGCCTTCTGAATACTTGCGGTACATTCGCCAGTTGATCAGGTGTTCCCAATCAGGATATCCCCAACGGCTCGGATCAAAATTTGCAGATGGTGCCTGTTCATTCTTGCGCCAGGTGTTATTTCGATGCCAGGCGAGGCGCGCATAGTAGAGATCGCCCAACACACCTTGCTTGATGATGTTTGTATAGGCGGCTTGGTAGATCGGGTTGTAATAACGTTGATAACCGATTTCGAGAACACGATTGTTTTTCTTTGCCGCATCGATCATCTGCTGACACTCCGCCGCACTTTTCGCCATCATCTTTTCGCAAAGCACGTGTTTGCCGGCATTGAGTGAACCGACAGCAATGGGAGCATGCATCCACAACGGTGTCGCGATGTGCATCGCCTCGAGATCTTCCTTCTGCAACATCTCCTGCCAGTCGTCATACTCGTTTGGCTTGGGCCAGCCTTTCTTAACCATCGTGTCGACGGCGGCGGCGCGACGCACCGGATTGATGTCGCACAGTGCTTTCAAATCGCAAAACTCTTTTTGATACTGATTGAGTAATCCCTTACCCATATCGCCAGTACCAACAAGGGCGATCTTAACTGGACCACCACGAACCGGTCCGCGCGTCAGGGCAACACCGCCTAGCGCGACCAACGCAGGAACACCTGCCACTGCTTTAAGAAAATTTCTACGTCCGGTGGTCTTTTGTTCTTCGGTAAGATTCATCAGTGGTCACCTCTTCCCTGCGCTACGTCTACGTTGTATGTTTTCGCCGCAACAACAAATCCAGTCCAGCAATTCGTCCAGTGTCAAACGACAACAAGACAATCACTGCAAACGCTTCGATCAATGTCTTATTGACGATCAAATAAGTCCCTTCAGCATTTGGCTGAGGCACACCCAACGTCGGCACGTACAAAAGATAAAACAAGCTCAAAAAGAACAGCGCCGCAGCAGCTCCATAACGCGTAAACAAACCCAACAACAAACTGAGACCAATCAAGAGCAAAGCAACTTTGACCGTGCGATCAATCCAAAGCAGTCGACCTCCAGAACTCACCGCCCAATGAAATACTCTTGCCAGCGGACCAGTCGCGCCTTTCAGATAGCCAGCAGATGTCCAGGGTGTGAGTGGACCACCGGCAGGACTCCACGCCGGGGCAACGATCTTATAGTAGGCCTCGTACAGAAAGTGCCAACCGATAACGGTGCGCAAAGCGATAAGCGCGAATTGCTGAAACGAGCTCAGTAGATTTCGGCGTTCTTCAGTCATCACCTTCATCACAATCGATCAACGTCCACCGTTCAAAAATCTCTTAGACCGTCACAACTCGAGCTCTTGCCAATCACCACGGGCGCTTGCGAATTACTCTCAAGCATGATTACGAGGACTTCCGGATGTTGTGCACAATATTCTTCCGCGAGCTGTCGTCCACCTACAAAAAATGCCGTTGCCAAAGCGTCGCTGAGTGCGCCATCTGGGGCCACCACACTTACGCTGGTCACGCTCTCCGAGGGCCAGCCCGAGCGCGGATCAATGATGTGACTAAATCGGCGACCAGCATATTCAAAAAACTGTTCTTCATTGCCGCTGGTAGACAGCGAGCAGTCGCGCAACCTCACGACTCCTAGACGTCGAAACTTCGAACGCGGATGTCGTAATCCAACCACCCATCCTTCTCCACCGTCACCAGTACCGACTGCGCGCATACTACTCGCTCCGGCGTTTAGCAATGCTGTTTTTACGTCGTTCGATATAAGTTGTGCAGCTAAATCCAACGCGTAACCTTTGCCGATGCTCCCAAGATTTATTTCCATGCCTGGGAGACCGAAGCTGATCGTACGTCGTGTATCGTCGAAGATTAATTTCTCACTACCGACAAACGACAGGGCGCTATCAATCTCCGTCTTATCGGGAAGCTGGCCGGACCTTCTGAGGAAACCCCAACAACGAGTTAGCGGACCAGAGGTTATATCGAAACACTGGTGCGTCGCTTCATACAGTTGCTTACACAGCTTTAGCAGTTCAAACAACGATGGCGAAACCTCAACCGGTCCGTCACTCGCGTGGGCGTTCACATAACTCACTTCACTGCTGTCGCGAAAAACGGTCAGTTGCGCTTCCAATCGATCAATTTCGTCAAGCGCTTCAGTCGCCGCAACAACTCCATTCTCTTCAGATCGCGGCAGGGTCACTTCGAACCGGCACGCCATTGCAGTCCGACTCACATGCAGCCAGCTATCATCCGTGCGTGGTTCACTCCGCGCTATTAGATTCAGAAAGCTACGCCGGTTGTAGGGCATGACCTCTTCTATTCTGGAGAAGTCTCACGAAGTTTGTGCTGTTCGCTTCGCCGACTTGATCTGCTTCAGCTGCGCTGCCTCGGGCGACTGCTTGTAGTAAACATCCAGTGGATAACAACCCGATGGTAGACCATTCCGCGGCGCCGTTGTGCAATCACTAAACGTGCGGCAAATCTTTTTGTGCGTCAGTACTGTTCCGTTAAGTATGTCGAGTGGCAACTCTGGGTACGACAATACCATTCGCCCCAGGCCAATCGAATCAGCCCAACCTTCGCGAACCGCAGCCTGGGCGACGTAAGGGAGAAACTCCTGCAAATAAGTGTAGGCAGTACCTACCAGGATCAAATCGGCAAACTCCTGCTTCAGGATACGCGTTGCTTCCATCTGCCTTGCGACACCTACAAGTGGATCCTCGGGCGGCTGATAACCGTCCGACGGAGGATACAATGCAGGACGTTGAATATGTGGATTGTAGTAGGGACTCCCGGCTGTAAGGTTTACGAGTTTGATATCAAGATTGCGAAGCAAAGACAAAAAGTTGCGCGTTTCGGTCAGGTCATAGTTTTCCGGTTGTTCGCTGTCGACACCAAAACCAAATTGGTAGGGCAACAACTTTTCATACGAATCAGGAATCCCAGGGCCCATCTTTCCGCCCGCCGTCTTATCTGGATCAGGACGGAAGGAAACCAGATCAAACGCAGACAGGCGAACGCCAATCTGAAGCGTGGGTGCAATCGCTCGAATGCCGGCAGTAATCTCACGCAGAAAACGCGTGCGATTTTCAAAGCTCCCGCCATACGGACCCGGACGTGTGTGCGCGCTTAGAAATTCGTGGCCGAGATAACCATGACAATGCTTGATGTCGACAAAATCAAAACCAAGTTCAGCTGCGACTCGCGCCGCAAACAAAAAGTCGTCGATGATGGTGCGAATCTCATCATCTGTGAGGATGGCTTGGTCGCTATCGATACCGACGCGCGCATCCAAAGTCGGATGACGATAAAGGATGCGAGGTTCTGGTTTTGATTTGACGTTTGGACGACTGAATCTTCCGGAGTGAGTCAGTTGTAGACCGATAAAAAGATCATCCGTTGTATCGAGCACTTCACGATGGGCCTCGATTACGGTGGTGCGAAGTTTAGCTAAGCCACTCTTGTTGTTTTCATTCATCAAGAGTTGGTTTGGATTTGCGCGACCGTCGTGACGAACCGCAACAGCTTCCCCGCCCCAGATTAATTTCGCGCCACTTAGTCCGAAGTTTCGCCAACGACGGATCGTCGCTTCACTTGGGGCGCCATCCGGAGTTCCATCCCATCCTTCCATCGGGTGAATGCAGAAGCGATTACCGATCTTTCTGTCATTGAGCTGCAAAGGTTGAGCAAGTGTCGCGTTTGCACCAACCTCGAGTTCGTCATCACACGGGATAGAGAGTTGAAGAGCAGCAACGTGCGCTTTGAAATCCGCAACGGAGCGAATGCCGCCAATTGGTGGATAGTTTCGCATTTGAGTTGTTCAGCTTGTTGCCGTGTCGCTCAAAACTTAAGCGAGGGCGACAAGCTAAATTTTATCGGACAGTAGTCTTCGCGCCTTCTGTAATGCTTCGACAAAAAAGAATTCGCCCCACATAACTGATTCATTCACACCAAGATCTTTGTAAATGTGATAGACACCACCACGAAGGATTCCCTCCCAGTTGTCCTCACCTTCACCAAGATAGTGAGCGGTCAGTGTATCCATCGTTTGTAACGCACTATCAAGATAGGCTTTTCGTCTCGCGACACTCGGGGAAAACTCTGCAAGGTTAAATAAACCGACAGCAGCAATCGCTGACGCACTCGTATCGACTTGCTTCCGACTAAGAGTCCCTGTCAAAGGCGCATCGAAATCCCATGGTGCAACTCCATCTTCCGCAATGTGCGCCAACCACCAATCTGCATTTAACTCGGCAACTTCAAGGTACGTCGGATCACGTGTGAGTTGAAAACATGTTCCATATCCATATAGCGACCAGGCGAGGCCGCGTGACCAACAGGAGTCGCCTCTGAAACCCTGTTGGGTTGTCTGTTTTAAAAACTCACCGGTGTTGAGATCAAAAATTCCTTCGTGCGACGTGCTTCCATCACCACGCACTAAAGTGCGACGCGTAGTCGCACAGTGTTGATGCGCGAGTTCCAGCAACGCGGCGTCATTTGTTTCAATGGCAGCGTAAAAGATGATCCCAACGTTCATCATGATGTCGATGAAATTGGAGTCGGCACCGTGAAACGAACGCAAACAACGACCAAGATCATTGAAGCGCAGTGCCAGGGTTCGACCCGCGTGGATTACGACATCTTTTAGAGCTTGATTCGGCGAGCCTTCTCTGACAGTGGCCTCATACCAACGTTTATAGGTGCCATGAAAAAAGATGAAACCGAGATCATGGACCTCTCGGTCATCTTTTCTTTCCTCAAGTGCACTTGAGTATTTTTCTGCGAGTGGACGCCAGCTCTGGTCACCGGTTTCCTCGTAAAAGATCCACATCATTCCCGGGAGAAAACCATCGCACCAACGCGTCCATGCTGGTTTCGCGTGTCGCCATTTCCCCTGGTCCGTGAACAGGGGATAGAAACCGGGATCGCGCTCAACAAGTGAGCGCACTTGCTGTTGAGCAAAAGTGAAGGCGTGGTCTACTTGAGCTTTCAATGTTGCAGACATATCACAATCTTCGTAAGTGAAAGCCTCCATCAACGTTGATTACTTCGCCGGTCGAAAAAGGCAGATTGCCGGAAACGATCGCCGAAACTGCGCGAGCAACGTCATCGGCGGTGCCCCAGCGTTTGATTGGCGTCAGTCCTTCAGCAATCAGACGGTCGTACTTCTCTTTCACGCCTGAAGTCATATCTGTTTCGATCACGCCGGGACGAATTTCATAAACATTGATGCCCTCATCGGCGAGCCGGAGTGCATAGAGCTTTGTCATCATCGCGAGGCCGGCCTTTGAAACACAGTAATCCCCTCGTTCAGGAGATGCTGCAAACGCCGAGACTGAAGTGATGTTGATGATCGCCGGTGAGTAGTCACTCATTATTTTCTTCTGCTCAATCATCCATTGCGCGGCGGCCTGCGTGAGGAAGTAAGGGCCCTTCAAATTTATGGTGATTAAGTTGTCGAAACTTTCTTCAGTGGCGCTTAAAAGATCAGTGCGTTTTGAAGGAGCGATTCCAGCGTTGTTAACCAGGAAATCAAGACGGCCAAATTCCCTTTTCGTCTCCTGCAGAAGTTTTTCTCGATCGGCACTGACAGATATATCAGCCTGGCAAATCGCGGCGCGAGCTCCACCGGCGATCGCTGCAGTTTGCGTTTCCTCAGCAGCAGTCTTATTCGAAACGTAATTGATCATCACCTGGCAACCGGCACGACCCAACTCGATCGCTATCGCTCGCCCGATTCCACGCGAGGCACCGGTAATGAGCGCCACTCGCCCTCGGTTAGTACTCGGCTGTTGCTGGATATCAGTCATGAATCAACCTGGTCGAACATCCACTGTTTTCTTTGGCAGTAGACCGATTGCGATCGAGCCAACCAAAGCAAGAATCAATAAGACAATAAAAGCAACACCGTAGGTCCCCAATTCATCTCGCAATCTTCCGACCAGCATTGGGGCCGCAGCTTCCGCCACCCCGTCGGCCGTTAGCACAATCCCCATCAATCGTCCCAAAACTTTTACGCCAAACAGCTCACCTGCCATTAAAGGGATGATCATGTAGTCGCCACCGAGTCCGATTCCGAAGACAACAGCAAACAGATAGATCAGACCAGGAACCGAGGCGAAGAATAGAAGTGAGATCCCGGCCGCGACTATCAAATAGATCAGCAACATCACATATTTCTTCGGAAAATGATCGGCGAGCCAGCCCATCAGTAAGCGACCTGCCAAACTCGATATCAAAATCAATGACGCAACGTTTGCGACTTGCTGGTCAGTGAAATGCAGATCCAACCCTAACAACAACTTCAGGTGTTGGTTCGCTCCACCAACTGCGCCGATTGAACACATACTGCCGATCGCGAGCAAATAAAATCGTGGACTGCGCAACACCCAGCCAATCGGCTCGGGTGACGCTGCGGGTTTTAGACCGGTCGGCGTTCCACTCGGCGACTCCTTCACGAAGAGTGCCAAGGGAAAAGCAATCACGACGATCAGAACACCAAGACTGGTCAGTGCCATCCGCCATCCGTACTGCCTCGCAAGCAGTGCGGAAAGTTGGGCCACAAGCGCGCCGCCTATTCCAATGCCGAGGTAAGCAATGCCCATTGCTTTACCTCGAGATTTATCAAACCAACGAGAAAGCAGTACTTGATTTGGCAATGGTCCGGCGCAAACGTATCCGAGCGCGTTCAGCAGGTAAAAGAAATAGAACATCGAAAGCGTGCTCATATTTCCGAGACCCACTAAGGCAACGCCCGCCATGACGATCCCGCCGAGCATTAACTTGCGTGGCCCAAATCGATCGACGAACCAACCCGCGAAGAAACCGAAGAGTGGTCCAACAATCAACTTGCTCAATGCATTTCCTGAAGTGACTTGTGTTCGAGTAAACCCAAGTTCTCGAACCATGTAGTCGTAGTAGAACGGCAAGCCGTAGAGCGCGATGCCCACGATTGCAAAAAGCGCGAGAAATGAAGTGATGGTGACTTGTATCTGCCAACGTCGCGAAACCGGAGTGACGGCTGCATCCGTGGTTTCGCTTCTTACTTGTCCATGAATAGCTGTAATTGTTGATTGTCGATACTTACCACCGAGGGACGCCTCGGTGGCAGGCAGCTCCATTTTTACTGTCGGTGGAGGCTCTGCAGATCGTGGCTCATTTACCTGTGTGGGGAAGGATGCTGACAACAGCGCACCATCTTCCAGGCAGAAGGAAATTGAAGAATCAGAGTAGGTGCGCTTACACGTCGGACACTGTTTCATAGCTCAATTGGATAAAGCTACCGCGTACGATATCGCTGCGTGTTGTCTGTTAATTGAACGTTGTCCCGGGGAATCCCTTACGAGTGCGGGAGATTAAGCCGCACTTACTTAATCCGTCAAGGTGAGCACTCTATTACACGGCAATAGTTCATGGGTTTCCTCGCCATCTGCAACCTCGACAATTGAAACCGGTGACCCTGATTTCAAAGATTTGTCTGCCTGCCAAACAAAGTGACTTTTCGAAAGGTTCCGAATGTGCTAAGAAGTGGTCACCTAAATCGACCCAGATTGTTCTGATCCCCGGTTGAAGTGAGCCTCCTGATCCACAAGGGCCACTAAGGAAAATACTGCGGCCAAAACAATATGCTTCTGCTTGGTATAGATGTCGGCACTGGCGGTTCGCGCGCTGTCGTAATTGACGAGAGTGGCCGTATCCTCATTTCTGCAACTGTCGAGCACGAGCCCTTCGCTTCTCCGCAAACCGGCTGGGCTGAGCAACACCCCACAGACTGGTGGCGCGCATCTGCTGAAGCTATTCGCCACGTTCTCAAAAGCGATAACGTTCGCGCGGAAGACATCAGCGGGATCGGTCTCTCCGGCCAAATGCACGGAGCTGTTTTGCTTGACGAAGCGGATGAAGTGCTCCGCCCCGCACTTATCTGGTGCGATCAACGAAGCGACAAGCAATGCGAGCAATTAACCAGCGACATCGGCGCCGAAGAGTTGATCAACTTAACGTGCAACCCCGCTTTGACAGGTTTTACTTTGCCAAAGATGCTTTGGGTACGCGACAACGAGCCAGACTTGTGGCAACGTGTGCGCACAGTTCTGCTGCCAAAAGATTATGTGCGGTTCAAGCTAACGGGTGACAAAGCAACTGATGTTGCCGATGCTTCCGGAACACTCCTGCTCAATGTGGCTGAGCGTAAGTGGTCCGAGGAAATGTTGTCGGCTACCGGCATCAACAAAAGTCTATTGCCAACCGTTTTTGAATCACCTGAAGTAACCGGAACAGTTTCTGCTTCTGCGGCCGAACTCACCGGACTACGGGTTGGAACTCCAGTAGTTGCCGGCGCTGGCGATCAAGCTGGTGGCGCAGTCGGCATCGGCATAGTAAAACCTGGTGCAGTTAGCGCGACGATAGGAACATCGGGTGTTGTGTTTGCTGCAACTAACACACCCGCACTCGATCCAAAAGGTCGAGTACACACGTTCTGTCACGCTGTACCAGGTCGGTGGCACGTAATGGGAGTCACACAAGGAGCGGGACTTTCGTTACGATGGTTTAGAGATCAATTTGTCGTGGTTGCGACTAATGGCGATCCATATGATCTAATGACGGCCGAAGCAGCGCGCGTTGCGCCGGGAGCAGATGGCCTATTGTGGGCGCCTTACCTGATGGGAGAACGAACTCCTCATCTTGATCCGCATGCTCGCGCGGCTCTCGTTGGTATCTCGGCAAGTCATACTCGAGCACACGTATTTAGAGCCGTACTCGAGGGCGTTGCTTTTAGCCTGCGCGACTCATTCGAGATTCTTGAAAAGATGAACGTTCCTGTCGAAACCATTCGCCTTGGCGGTGGTGGTGCTCGTTCGGCTTTGTGGCGACAAATTCAGGCTGATATATATGGACAATCTGTGGCAACGGTTGAAGCCGAAGAAGGTGCAGCCTATGGGGTCGCGATGCTTGCAGGCGTCGGCGTTGGTGCCTGGAAATCAGTTGACGATGCTTGTGCTGCGGTAGTGCGAACTCGTGATCGAGTTGAGCCTGACCCAAAAGCAAAGGAAGTCCTGGCAAAACAGTACAAGTCGTATCAAGCTCTGTACCCGGCTTTGAAATCGATTCCCTAAGATTCTTTTCTTCGCCGCTCGCAGGCACTCTGCCGTCTGTGTCCGCAGCGAAGCGCAGGATGTTTGACACTGATTCATTTGACCTCAGACGAGGTTTGTCCGATTACAAAACTAACTAAGAGGGACTCCAATGCAACCACAAAAACCTGTCCGTGCAGTTTCCGCGATTCTGTGTGTTCTCGTTTGTGCTTTTATCTTTGCCTCATGCAATCCGAAAACTGGCGGCGGCAGTGGCGGCGGTAAACACAAACTCGCTTTCGTTACCAATAATGCTTCCGACTTCTGGACCATCGCCCGTAAGGGTACGGAAAAAGCCGCAAAAGAAATTCCCGACATCGACGTCGAATTTAGAATCACCTCTGATGGAACTGCCGCCGAGCAACAGAGAGTAGTTGACGATCTGCTGGCAAAAGGTGTGAACGGCATCGCAATCAGTCCCGTCGATCCGGCAAACCAATCACCAATGTTGAATCGTGCCGCGTCGCAAGCTCTCGTCGTTACCCAGGATAGTGATGCGCCGACTAGCAATCGTACTTGCTACATCGGCACCGATAACGTGGAAGCAGGACGACAAGCCGGTCGCCTCCTGAAGGAAGCAATTCCAAATGGTGGCAAGATCATGGTCTTTGTTGGCGTGCTCGATGCGGAAAACGCGAAGCAGCGTTACGCTGGACTCAAAGAAGCATTGGCTGGTTCAAATATCTCCATCGTGGATGTGCGCACAGACAATACTGATCGCGTCAGAGCAAAATCGAATGCAGCAGACACGCTCGTAAATGTTCCCGATATCGCAGGAATGGTTGGTCTCTGGTCATACAACGGACCGGCAATTCTGAGCGCCGTGAAAGAAGCAAACAAACTCGACAAAGTAAAGATCGTCGCGTTTGACGAAGAAGATGAAACTCTGAACGGCATTAAAGATGGAGCCATCTATGCAACCGTAGTTCAACAGCCATTTGAATTTGGTTATCAGTCGATGGCGTTGATGTCGAAGATCCTGAATGGCGACAAGTCGGGCGTGCCGGCAAGCAAACAGATCTTCGTTCCCACGCTAATGATCAAGAAGGCTGACGTCGACGAGTTCTCGAAGAAGATCAATCAACTTCGTGGACGCGGCTAGTTAATAACTTTGGAACAGGAGCGCAGCGACAGCACTACGGTATTGCGATTTCGCGCAGTCGCTACGCTCCTGTTCACCAATTGAGATGCAGTGAGTTTCTTATTAGACGTGGAAAACAAAACTCCAATTCTCGAACTTCGTAATATCAGCAAACGCTTTCCCGGTGTAATTGCGCTAAACGACGTAACGCTAACTGTCGATACTGGTGAGATCGTCGCACTTATCGGAGAGAATGGCGCCGGGAAATCGACGCTGATGAAGATTCTCGGCGGCGCAATTAACCGCGATTCTGGCAAGGTCAGACTTGAAGGAAAAGATGTCGAGATACGATCGCCGCGCGAAGCGAGCGCGCTTGGCATTGAATTTATTCACCAGGAACTGAGCGTCCTGGATAACCTCGATGTCGCGGCAAATATTTTTCTGCGTCGCGAACCAACAACAGGCGGCATTCTCAAACTAATTGATCGAAAGAAGCTCTACAAAGACGCTGATGCGCTGCTGGCTAAACTAGGACTAGATCTTTCGAGTCGAACACCCCTAAGTCGCCTTTCAATTGCTCAACAACAACTCGTGGAGATTGCGCGGGCGATCTCAACTGGTGCTCGCATCATTATCATGGATGAGCCGACATCCAGCTTGAGTTTGACGGAAACGCACCGCCTGCTGGAAATCGTAAAGGACCTCAAGGCACATAACGTAAGCATTATTTACATCTCGCACCGATTGCATGAAGTCGAAGAGATTGCGGATCGCGCCGTTGTGCTGAGAGATGGCCGCAATGCCGGGGAGTTACCACGAAGCGAGATCAAGCGCGATCAAATGGTGCGCATGATGGTGGGACGCGATCTCAAAGAACTCTTCACCACCACCAACGGAAACGGGCATAAGAAAGATTTTCCCGAGTGGTTTTCCGTCGTAAAGTTGCGCACCCAGCGCTACCCAGGCCAAACAATCTCTTTCAACGTCGCGCGTGGTGAAGTGCTCGGTGTGGCTGGACTCGTAGGTTCAGGTCGCTCTGAAATGGCTAAGACTATTTTTGGGGTTGATGAAGCCGTCGAAGCAAAAATCACACTCAATGGTCAGTCGATCAACTTTACTAATCCTCGCGACGCTATCAATCACGGCGTCTATCTGATTCCGGAAGATCGAAGAAGTTGCGGACTCGTTGTTGATTTCAACGTGCGCGAGAATATTTCGCTGCCAAATCTTGAAAGCTACGCCAGCGCCAAGATCATCAACACAAAAAAAGAGACGGAAGCTGCGCTGAAAGCAGTAAAGTCGATTAATATCAAAACTCCATCGCCGGAGATGCGCGCTGCAAATCTGAGCGGTGGCAATCAACAAAAGGTAGTTCTTGCACGTTGGCTGACCTTCTCTCCCAAGGTGATCATTTTTGATGAGCCGACGCGCGGCATCGACGTTGGCGCCAAAGCGGAAATCTATGCACTAATTCGCAAACTGGCCAGTGAAGGCGTTTCAGTGATTGTGATCAGCAGCGAGATGGAAGAAGTACTTGGCATCAGCGACCGCATTGCAGTAATGCATGAAGGACGAATCACAGGTTTTCTTGATCGTCCACAATTCAGCGAGGAGGCTGTAATGCATTTGGCCACCGGCGCCGCAGGATAAGCTCATGAAAAAAGAACTCGGAATCTTCGTACTCCTGGTCGTTCTGTGCATTATCGTAGCCATCGTCAATCCTAATTTTCTGCTCCCGATCAACCTGCAGAATCTTGCTCGTCAGATCGGCGCGTTTGGAATCTTTAGTATTGGCCTCGGTATCGTAATCATCACAGGCGGAATCGAACTCTCAGTCGGCTCGATGATGGCGCTGCTCGGTGTGCTTTTGTCGATGATGTTGACTGAATGGGGCCTCGGTGTTGTTCCTGCGATTCTGCTTTCTATTGTCATCGCGATGTTGTTGGGTCTCCTTCACGGAGTACTCATCACGCGACTCAATATGCAGCCGTTCATTGTCACGTTATGCGGCTTGCTCTTCTATCGTGGGCTCGCTCGCTTCATTACAAAAGATGAAACAAAGGGCTTCGGCACAGTGGCTGGCCTGGATTTCCTGCGCTACATCGCCAATGGAAATCTGTTCGGCATTCCAATGCCCTTTGTGCTATTGATCCTGATAGCCTTCATCACCTGGATCGCCCTACATCGATCAGTTTATGGTCGCTACCTGTTTGCGACTGGCAGAAATGCCGAAGCCGCTCGCTACGCTGGTATCAATACGAAAGGAATTATCGCGACCGCTTACGTCGTATCCGGTGCTCTCACAGCGGTCTCCGGGATCATCATCGCCTTCTACACAAACTCCGTTTCCCCCGCCAATCATGGAAATGCTTACGAGCTATATGGAATAGCCGCTGCGGTTCTCGGTGGTTGCTCTTTGCGCGGCGGCGAGGGTTCGGTGGTTGGAATTCTCATTGGCACTGCTTTGCTACAGGTACTAAGAAATCTTGTTAACCTGTTGGGAATTCCAAGTTCACTCGACTTCGCCGTAATGGGTGCTGTCATACTGATCGGTGTGATGGCGGATCAGATTCTGACTGAACGCAGAAACCGACGACAGGTTTCGTTGATGAGAGAATCTGCCAAGAGCGAGGTTCCGGCTACTGAATAAAGACCTTGACGACTTCAGGTTCAAGCAACGCGATCTGGGAAGAACGCTGGCATCCACTTAGAGAAGAGTGGGTAATCGTCGCAGCGCACCGACAAGATCGCCCGTGGAGCGGTGAAACAGTCCCTCGCGAGGAACAGCAGATTCCTACTTACGTTGCCGACTGCTATTTATGTCCCGGCAACGCTCGCGTCAGTGGAGCGACCAATCCTGTCTACAACGGCGTGTTTGTTTTCGATAACGATCACCCTTCTGTCGGCCCAGATGCACCGACAGACATCTCACCCGCAACCGGTATTTACAAGAATAGACCGGCATCGGGTGTCGCTCGCGTAGTTTGCTATACGCCACGACACGATCTGTCACTGGCCCAACTTCCGCCAGTCGAAATTGAAAATCTGTTGATCGAATGGCAACGCCAGTACCGGGACCTCGGTGCTCGCAACGACGTCAATCACGTTCTGATTTTTGAAAACAAAGGCGACGTTGTTGGCGTTTCAAATCCTCATCCACACTGCCAGATATACGCAACCAATTTCGTATTCAAGACTATCGAAACAGAAGCCAGCGCCAGTGCTCGTCACTTCTCTGAAACTGGACAACCACTGTTTCAAAAAATAATTGAAGCTGAACAAAAAGACGAAAAGCGAATCATCGCTGAGACCGATTCTGCGATCGCGTTTGTTCCCTACTTCGCCAGGTACGCTTACGAAGTTTATGCGGCGCCGAAACGTACACATGCGAGCCTCGCTGATCTAACTGACACAGAGGTTCAGGACTTCGCCGCAACTTTGAAAGAAGTGCTAGTGAGGTTTGATAATTTGTGGCAGATGTCGTTTCCCTACGTGATGGCGCTGCATCAGGCACCTACGGACGGTGGCGATCATCGAGGCTTTCACTTCCACGTCGAGTTTCATCCCCCTTTGCGTAAACCAAATCTCCTCAAGTATCTGGCTGGACCAGAAATTGGTGGCGGCAATTTTCTGAGCGATACATCTCCCGAGCAAAAAGCAGCAGAGTTGCGCAGCGTCTCCCCAACGCATTACTCAGCAAAGTCTTACAAATGACTGAAGCAAGTAAAAACCTACAGTCTTTAATCGAACCGCTTCAGCGCCTACACCGAGAAATTCGACAGGCCGTTGTGGACTCGTGTGAACGATCAGCCGTCGAAGACCTCGCCGCCATTGCTCGTGAAGAAGAAGGCGACACTATCTATGCAGTCGATCGCGTAAGTGAAGAATTACTTGTCGAGTTTTTTGCGCGTGAAGTTGCTCCAACTTCGCCAATCATATTGATCGCCGAAGGACTCCCTACAGGGAAAATGACACTTCCTGAGGGTACGAGTGAAGACGAAGCAGTCTGGCGGATCATCGTCGATCCAATCGATGGCACTCGTGGCTTGATGTATCAAAAGCGAAGTGGCTGGATCCTGACCGGGGTTGCGCCAAACAAAGGTCCTGCTACTTCCCTGCGCGATATTGAGTTCGCGATTCAGACTGAAATTCCATTAATCAAGCAACACTTGTCAGACAGTGCGTGGGCCGTTCGTGGATCAGGCGTGGAAGCCGAGCGCTTCAATCGACTATCAGGCGAGAGTGTTCCGCTGCAGTTAAAGCCATCGGCGGCCAAAACCATCGCACATGGCTACGCACAGGTGTCACGCTTCTTTCCTGGTGCTCGTGATGAGCTTGCCGCAATCGACGAAGAAATTGTTTTTGGCGCGCTTGGACCAGTGCAGCCTGACAAGGCACATTGTTTTGAAGATCAGTACACCTCGTCGGGCGGCCAGCTATACGAATTAATGGCTGGCCACGATCGTTTTACTACGGACCTGCGACCGTTGATGAATGCTGTACTGGCAAAACGCGGAGTAGTAATGGGTATCTGTTGTCACCCGTACGATATGTGCACTGAGTTGATTGCGCGCGAACTTGGTGTGGTTGTGACTGACGTTAATGGTGAACAGTTAAGTGAAGAGTTGTCAGTGAAGCCCGATCTTGCGTGGGTTGGGTACGCGAATAGATCAATCCAGGAGCAGATTGAACCATTGCTGCAGTCGGCGCTTAGAAAAAGATCAATGCTTTAATCTCTGTGCCTCTCGAGTTCTCTGTGTCTCTGTGATGAAACTAAGACCCAGCTAACCCGAACCTTGATAAAAACACAGGGGCGCAGAGATCAATCCGACTCAGCAAAAAGACCGCATGATGCCAGGTTCTGAACAATTGCCCAGCCTGCGAAGCAGGCGTACGCGTAAAGACTGGGGCGTGAGCCCCAGGGCAAACGCAGATCATGATTTAAGCCCGTGATAACGGGCGAAAGCGTAGCTTGTAAGA
>Ga0068860_100003768_pt1 | contig 15595 bp, 13 predicted proteins | sample KBSSwiS32_FD_66597 | JGI IMG/M metagenome (GOLD analysis project Ga0068860, IMG submission 66597) | Switchgrass rhizosphere microbial communities from Kellogg Biological Station, Michigan, USA - KBS Switchgrass S3-2 | ecosystem: Host-associated > Plants > Roots > Rhizosphere > Soil ... | reverse complement strand
GACGGCAGGTAGCGCGACGGCAGGCGGCACGGCGGCAGGTGGCACGACGGCAGGAGGCGCGACGGCGGGTGGCGCGGCGGCAGGTGGCGCGGCGGCGGGAAGCGCGACGGCGGGAGGCTTTGGGGCCTGCACCGTTTCGAGGGACTCGAACTCGCCGACGAGGTGATTGAAGTATGTGATCTCTGGGGCCTTGAGCTTCAGCGGCTTGAGGTAGTTCGGGAAATCCATCGGCGTAACCTCTCTAACGGTTGGAGGTGGCCTGGTGCGGCTCGGGGCGCCGGAGGTCGGCTGCCATTCGGCTCTAAGCCGCAGCGGATTCGTGGCCGCTATTATGGACGGACGCAGATAGGAAAAAGCGATAAGAGAAATATCCATTGCCGTTGTGATGCCTAAGCCCCTGAGCTCGGAAATCCGCACCTCGTATACTCGAACCAGGCAAGGGACATCGCTGCAAGCTTCGCGCGTCTTGCGAAGCCACCGGTTCTGAGCGTGTTTCAACTCAGGTGCTCGCGTAGGCGAGCGGGCCACTGCCTCTCGGTATGCATTGGATGTCGACAGATCCAGGATCGCAAGTTCCTGGGACGCGCAAACCAGCCGTTCCGATCGCCATGCAGCCTTGGCGCAGTCGAAGCTCGGCTTGACCTCAAGACGACTAGGCCCGGGCACCAGCAACTGCTCTGAAGGCGAAAGCTCCGTCGAGGCAGCAGTGAGGGGGGCTGACACAGGCGATGGAGAGAAAAAGGTGGTGCGTGGCTTCAGATCGAAGTAGTCATACAGGAACGCGGCCGCCACGCTGGTCACGAGCGCCAGAATTACAATGCCGACAACGCGGGCTGGCGCACGACGGGAGATTGGCGATGGAGTCAGCGCGATTGCCGATCTTTCGGCCCCTAGTCCGAGCTCGTGGGTTGAACCGGCGCCGCGGCCGCCTCGTCGAGTTATCCGGCCTTCAAAGGCCTGGAAACCCTGTACGCATGGAGGACGATTCCGGACGGAAATGCTTTCGCGCTGACGAGCTCGAAGGAGCGTGCCGGAGTTCCCTCGGCGAAGAAGCGCTTCCCCGTACCCAACAGGACTGGATAGACGGCGAGCACGACCTCCTCCGCAAGCCCATGTTCGAGCAGCGTCGAAGTCAGCGTGGAGCTACCCCAGAGAATAAGGTCCGGGCCGTCCTGCGACTTGATGCGGCGAACGCCCTCGACGAGGTCCGGTCCAAGACCCTCGAACGGGCCCCATGCGAGACTTTCCGGACGGTGGGTTACGACGTATTTCGTCGCCGCGTTGAGGCCGTTCGACATCGGACTGCTCGGCGCCTTGGGCCAGTAGCCCGACCAGATATCGTAGGTGCGACGGCCCAACAGCAAATCGAAGCTGTCGCCCTGCGCGGCCAGGATCGCCTCCAGGCCGGCGGGGCTCCGATAGGGCGTGGTCCAGGCGCCGTAGGGGAAATCGCCGTCATCGGCGGAATGCTGGATCACGCCGTCCAGCGAGATGTGTTCGATGATTTTGAGCTTCCTCATTCGAGTCTCCGTGATCCGGGATTTTGAGATGATTCGTTGTCGTGGCTGATTGCGGGCCTTCTTTCCTGGTGACTCTCAGTCCGCGTCGGGAGCCGGTTGAAAGAATATCTCTCGCACCTCGGACGGCATGCGGGTCGCTTTGGCTCCCTTGCGCGCCCACTCGAGCGCCTCTTCCAGGCTTGCGGTTTCCAAGATGGAAATACCGCCCACCAGCTCCTTGGTCTCCAAGTACGGTCCGTCGGTGATGAGCACTTCGCCATTGGGCTGCGCCCGCAGCGTGTGCGCCGAGCCGAGGCCCCCGGCGAATCTCCGGACTCCGGCGGCGATCATTTCGCGATTGAGCGCGTGAATCTCCTCCACCATCGCTGCGTCCACTGTGGACGGGTCGAAGTCGGTGGGGAGGTAACCAGAAATCAGATAGTGCGGCATGTCGTCTCCCAAAAGGGTCTTCAGCGGGCGAGTTTGCCCAGCCTTCATTCTTACGTCGAACGAGGAGGCCGAAATTCGACAAGGTGGCCAAAAAACTTGGAAGTTCCTGCTGTAGGCCCAGCCGGCCGAGCCCGCTCCGATCGATCCGACCGTTCGGCGGCGTCGCACCGCACCTGCTGTTACGACTCCTCCGTCGCCGCCTTCGGCGGCCACGCGCCGATCATTTGCCGCAACGCGACGATCTTGCCGAGGTGATACGCATTGTGCACGGCCAGACTGTGCAGCTCGTCGGCCATCGTCACGCCTGGTTCTACTTCAAGCGTCAACTGTTCCGGCGACCCAGCCCACGCGATTGCCGCCCGCGCGCCGTCCAGGAACAGGCGCACCACGTCGTGCCACTGCTGCTCGTGCTCGGGTTCCGCGCTCGGGTAGTAGTCGCCTCCCACCGCCGGTTCGCGCTCCACGACCGTCTGCTGCCACATCGCCGCATGCCAAAGTTCGTCGTAGATCGAGTGCGGCATCCCGGCCGGGCGCAGCGTAACCTGTTCGAGGTTAAGCCCGGACAACAGATCGGCCCGCGCGCGGAACTCGCCGGTCAGGAACAGGTGCTCCCAGATGCCCATGGGGTCGCTCCTCTCTGTGCAACGGAGTTTTGCAGTGATGCGCCCCCGATTTGCACAGGTGCGCTGGAGAATTGCAGGGGTGCACCAGCATTTTGTACTTGTGCAATCCGCCAGCGCACCTGTGCGCAGCCGCAGTGCACCAGTGCAATCAGTCAGTGCACATGTGCGCTGGGATTTTGCAGTGGTGCGCCAGCGTTTTGCACTTGTGCATTCCGCCAGTGCACATGTGCAATCCGTCAGTGCACATGTGCACTGGGATTTTGCAGTGGTGCGCCAGCATTTTGCACCTGTGCAATCCGCCAGTGCACCTGTGCGCAGCCGCGGTGCACCTGTGCAATGCGCTGTGCACCTGCCTCCCGCGGTCCGCGGCCCGCTGCCGGAACGTGCCGAACCGAACCCAGGAACTAGTGTACAAAAATCAAGAAACAAGAGCCTTAGGCCAAGCTTCGGTCTGGCGCTTCGCGGGAACGTCACGCCGCTTCCCGGAAGCGATGCCCGAGGGCGGGCCTTCCACGCTCTTCATGATGGCTGCGAGTTCTCGCCACAGTTCGATACTAGCTGGCCCGTTTGTTGTCCGGACCCTCTTTCACGTCGAATCGCGACTTCGAACCCATCACGTCCAGTTCCAGCTGAGCTCCATGAACCGCGTACACCCAAGGCGGTTCGACGAAGGTTGACTACAGCTTCTTGCCCTCGAGATCGCAATCCGCCAACTCAAGCTACAGCTCCGCCGACATCACCACCACGCTTATCGTGTCGCTTCCAGCCCCAGCACCCGATGTTTGCCATGTCTCCCACAGGCGCCGAGGGAGAGCAGGTTCTGTGCATCTGGCGGCTTCACGCACCTAACGGGGCGATTGATTCACCGAGACACAAAGGCTGCCAAAGCAGAAAGATATGGCGCCACTATTGGGCCATACACCTGGATATGGTCTGACAGGAGCGACATAAAAGCTTGATAATGGGAGCCAAAAGACTGTGTGCCGACGCTATCTCGCATTGCTTCAACGGCACGAGCTACCACTGGTGCATTTGAATCTTCTTGTCGCATGCTCGTGATAGCCCCAAGCAGCTGGCGAAATAAATCCTCAGAAGGTCCCAATGTTGTAGTGGCTTGTTGTCTAAACTGACTTCCTCCGGTTGCGACATTCTGGACCGTGCCGCTGATGTAAGTGTTGAACACCTGGGCAATTCTATCTTGCGGAATAGAGTACGTGTTGAGAGGAGTTTCACCGACGTCGGGATCTACCGCCTCAATCTCAAGGCAAAAACTCAAGACTCTTGTCTTAATCGTATCAATCAAGGCGGCAATGGCGTTATATGGAATAATCTTTCTTGCCGTGAGACAATTCATATCCTGGTAAATATCTCCACCGAAACGGGCGACTAACTCGGGAAGCCAGTTTTCTTGCGCATTGGCCTGATTACCGCCAGCGATTAGCGATGTATATGCGCCTATCGGTTGCATGAGATAGGAATAGCGAACACTATCCCGCCACTCCTCCGGGAGGCACGATATGGGAATTGGCGCATTCCGAAGGCTTCTACCAAATGGCCCAGAAAAGTCGCCCACTGATTGAACATGAAGTATTCGGTAGCTAGGAAGTGATGCTCTGTCGTCGTAGCCGTTAAGTTCTTTATCTACCCATTGCTTGAACTCGGCATTGCCGAGGCGAGCCGCAAGAATCTTGCATTTCCGTAGGAGCGTCGCGACATCGCTGTCGGCCCCCACGGCTGTCTCTTGAATATCACGAAGCAGCGACACCTGGTCCTCCTGTGACCTGACTGATTAGTGCTTCTCCATTCCACGCCAGTCTGCTCGCGGAAGCTTTCTGACAGCCACCTGTCTTGTAGCGTGGCGGGCAGCGGACGACGGCTTCTGGCAAATCTTCGCTTTCAATGACCTGCAGGACTGTACGGCAAGCGCTCCGGAAAGAAAAGAGGCGAGCGAATGTCGGCTAAGCACCGTGGGTTTCTCGGTGGCTTCATCCCGTTGGAGCGCGTCCCGACCGCATTCCCCTGGACCGAGAGGGGTTGGCTGCGCGCGCTGAGCGCCCGCGTTGCGGCCCTAGAGAGGGGTCGAATGAGGCCGTTCTCGGTCAGGACGTTTCCATCCTGTAGATACACACTCAAGGCAGCTCGTCGCGAAGCTGGTTGACCAGTTCTGGAGTAACCGGGGAAGCTCCCCGGCGGCTCGGCAAAAGTGGTACACCATTTGTATCCGCCCGCCGATCCCGCCAAGACAGAAACGCCGGCAGCAAGGTGATCGTGATCAAACAGGTCGAAAGCGCGCCGAGGATCGCGACGAAGCCGACCGTCTTCAAGCCCGGGTAGTGGGAGAAGCCGATCGAGCCGAAGCCGACGATGGTCGAGAGCGCGGCGACCGCCACGGCGCCTCCGGTCTCGGTCATCCCCCGCTCGCGCTCGGCCCAGGGCTGGCTCGACGTTTCGCGGTAGCGGTGGATGACGTACACGCCGTAATCGACGCCGATTCCGATGATCATGGTGGTGACGAAAATGTTGATGAAGTTCATCTGGATGCCGAAGGCGCCCATACCGCCGACCATCCAGACGATACCGATCGACAGCGGCACGAGAGCGAGGGCCGCGTAGCGCAGGCTCTTGAAATCGATCCAGACGATCAGGAAGACGACCAGATAGCCGAGGATGCCGGCGACCCAGGCGTCCGAGAGAACCATCGTCCGCACTCGGTGGTTGATCACGTTGACGCCGGTGAGCGTCGCTTTCGGTCCGAGCTTGGCGATGGCGGTCACCACGTCGGGCGGCGCCTCGCGCCGCCAGCGGTTCTGGGGCGGAAAGAGATAGACCGCGCTCACCCAACCCTTGCCGTCCCGGGCGAGGAACCGGTCGAGCAGCAGCTCGGTCTGGCGCGAGCTGCGGAAATCGTCGACGCCGATCGCTCGCGACAGCGAGATCGCCTGATCGAGAAGGGTGAAACCGGGCTCGAACGATTCGGGGCGCAGGCCGGACTTTTGCGCCGCCGCCTCAAAGCTCGCGCGGATTCGCGCGAGATCGAGCGGTCCGGAGCGCCCCGCCGCGAGCCAGGCCAAAATTCGGCGCTGGCGCTCCATAGGCGGGATCAGCGAGCCGACGCCGCTCGCGCTGTTGAGCACGCCGCGTTCGACCAGACCTTGAGCCACCCCGCTGGTGCGGTCGGCGAGCGCCAGGGTCTCTTCGAGCGTGTCGCCGTGCAGGATGACGCTCATCGAGTCGAAACCCGAACCGAAGCGCTTGCCGATCTCGTCGGTGGTCGCGGTGGCCGGATTGCCGCGCGGGCGCATCGTTTTCATGCTCTCGTCGAAGGTCACGACCCGGGCGCTCCAGATCGCGATCAGCGTGACCACCAGGCCCAGACCGAGCGCCGCGCGCGGATGGCGCATCGAAGCGGCCATCAGGCGGCTGGTGCCAAAGCTCTGGATGTAGAGGTTCGGCTCGGTGGCGCGCTTGGCGTGCCGCTCCTCGCGCCAGGCGAGCAGCGCCGGCAGCAGCCAGAGCACCGAGGTCACGCAGAGGAGAATTCCGGTGCCGGTGAGCAGACCCATCTCGCGCAGGCCGATGAAGTCCGTTGTGGTGAAGGCGTAAAACGTCGCCGCGGTGGTCACGGCACCGGTCAGCACCGCGCGGCCCGTGAGCGCATTCATCGATCCGAGGGCATCCTCGAACGAGGCACCGCGGCGCCGTTCCTCGACGAAGCGGCCGTAGTTGACGATCACGAAGTCGATCCCCAGGCCGATCAGCAGGGCCGCGACCACGCTGGTCGCCGAGGAGAGCGAGCCGATCGCGATCTTGGCGAAGCCGAACGTGAGGATCAGCCCGGTGATCAGCGGCACGAAGGCGTAGAGCAGAGCGCTCGGCCGGCGAAACGCGAACAAGAACAGGAGCAGCACGCCGAGCGCCGAGGTCGCGATGTTGACCATCATGTCGAAGCCGATCAAGGTCGCGTCGCCGACCGTCGTCAGATACGGCCCGCCGAGCGCCGTCTCCGGCTTGGGCGGGGCTTGGACGTCCACCCCTTCGGTGCCCCCGCCGCCGCCCCCTCCGATAATTCTCGGCCACGCCGCACCCGCCGCGGCGATCCGTTCGCGCACGCTCGCGACCATTCGCTGGCTGAATTTGACGTCCTGCGGCGGCCGTTTCGGCTCGGCGAGCAGGAGCAGCAGGCGGTGGTCCTTCGACAGGTAGTAGCCGCTGGTCCAATCGACGTTGAGGGCGCCGCGCGAGCTCTCCATCCGGCCGAGGAAGACGTCGGACAAGCCGAGCGGATCGAGCTTGAACAGCTCCTTCATCGCCGCGCCCTGCGGCGTGCCGAGGCGACGGCGCAGCTCGACCGCCCGATCGGCGATCGCCCGATCGGACAGTTTCGCCGCGAGCGCCTGCCGGCCGGCGTCGTCGAGGAACAGGACCGCCTTGGGAAAGAAGGTGGTGAGCAGCTCTTCTGGATTGCCCAGCTTGAATTCGACCCGCTGAATCTCGGGCGCTTTGGCCACTTCCGTCCCGAGCGCGTCGGCGTAGCTCAGGTAGGGATCGAGCACCGCTCCTTCGGGAATCTTCACCGCGATCAGCAGCAGCGAGCCCGTGCCGAACTGTTCGAGCGCATCGACGTAGGCCTTGATCGCCGGATCTTTTCGCGGCAGCAGCCGGAGCATGTCGGTATCGAAGCGCAGGGTCGCGGAGAGTGCGACCGAGGCCAGGACGAGCAGGCCGAACACCGCGAACACCCGGCGGTAGTGCCGATGGGCGATGCCGGCGATCGCGCGCAGTACGCTGCGGCCCCTCGGCGCGGAAGCGAGGGGTGAGGGGGAGGACGTTTCGGTCATGGCACCACCGGAGGGCCTTCGCTCTTCAGCAGGCGCCGGCCAAATTGCACGAAATAATCGATTCCCGACCAAGCGGTCACGAGCATCGCGAGCCAGAGGGAGATCGGAGCAAGATGGCGGAACTCCCCCAGCTCGTTGTAGACGATCAGCAGCGAGATCGCGATGATTTGGAGCGTCGTCTTGACCTTGCCCGAGGTGGCGGCCGGGATCACGATTCCCTCCGACGCGGCGAAGCTGCGCAGCGAGGTGACCGCGAATTCCCGGGCGATGATCACCACCACGATCCAGGCCGGCACCACCCGGGGATTCAACTCGACCAGCGAGATGAACGCCGCCGAGGTGAGGATCTTGTCCGCCGCCGGATCGAGGATCTGCCCCAGCCGAGTGATCTGCTTCCTCCGCCGCGCCAGGAACCCGTCGAGGAAATCGGTCAGCGAAGCGAGCAGGAACAGCCCGAGCCCGATCCACTCCTGGCCGAAGTATTTGGGCTTGGTAAACAGCACGACCACCATCAGCGGCACGAGCAGGATGCGAAACAGACTCAAAATGTTGGGGACGTTGAGCATGGCGGCAGGTCGAGCCCCGGGATTGTATGCCATGGGCGGTTGGGCGCCCCCCGCCCCCCCCAGGAAAGGACCTAAAGGACAGCAAGGACTGCCAAGGACCAGGGCCCAGCGGGGATGTCCTTGGAGTCCTTGCCGTCCTTTAGGTCCCTTCGAACCGGGCGACGATCCCCGCGAAATCGAGCCCCGCGACCGCGGGCACCACCCGCTCGGCGAGCGCCAGCTCGCCGGGAGGATAGGTCTGGGCGACCCCGAGGGTCCTTAAGCCCGCTTCGGTCGCCGCCGACAGCCCCGCCGGGCTGTCCTCGATCGCCAGCACCTCGTGCGGGTGAAACAGCCGGGCCGGCAGGGGGGGCTCGGAATTGAGCACGTCGAGCGCTTTCCGGTATCCCTCCGGGTCGGGTTTCCCCTCGGTGACATCCTCGGCGGCGACCAGGACCTTGAACAGATCGAGGCATTCGGCCTGGCGCAGCGCCCCTTCGACCTCTTCCTGGAGCGCGCCGGAGACGACGCCCAGCATGCAACCGGCCGCGGCGACCGAGCGGATCAGCTCGACCGCCCCGGGGAAGAACGGATACCCGCCGGCGCGGATGCGCTCCTGGTAATAGCGCGCCTTGCGGGCGATCAGGCGCATCAGGCGCGGCTGGCCGGCCTCCTGCCCGGCGGCGCGCAGCACGGCGGAAAGGCAGCCGCGATCGTCGAAGCCGAGAAATTTCTGGTAGTACTCCTCGGTCGAGAGCGCGATTCCCTCCTCGGCGAGCACCCGCTGGAACAGCTCGAAATGCAGCGGCTCGTCGTCGACCAAGACGCCGTTGAAGTCGAAAAGGATGGCCCGGAACACGGGGGGATCATAACCTGGCCTCCTGTCGCCAGAATCCGCCTCCCAGGCACTGAAGTGAAGGGAAGAGATCGGGAGCCCCCTGTGTTGTTCACGAACGAAGTGGGGATCGGCCGGCTTGCCATCGCGCCTCGCCTCCCCCAGAATGTAAGTTCCGCGCGAAGTAGAGTCCGCGCCCGAGGAGCAAAGATGGAAACGACGCAAACCACCGAAACGACCACCCCCGGCGCTATTCCCATGGCCGACCCCGATATGCCGGTCACCTTGACCAAGAAAGCCGCGGACATGATTCGCATCACCCGCGAGCAGGAAGGGCTCGATCCGGCGAGCGGCCTGCGCATCGCCGTGCGCGGCGGTGGTTGTAGCGGTTTCGAATACGCCCTCGACTTCGAGCTGGAGCCGCGGCCGAACGACTACGTCTACGAGCAGCACGGCATCACCCTGTTCGTCGATTCGCTCTCGGGGCGCTACCTTGCGGGCACCAACATCGACTACGTCCTCGGCGCCACCGGAGCGGGCTTCAAGTTCCTCAATCCGAACGCCAAGGGCAGCTGCGGCTGCGGCTCGTCGTTCGCCGTCTGACCCGGCTAAACGCTCAAGAAAAAGGCAGCTCCACCACCTCGGCGAGGGAACCGTCGGGCAAAGTCAACCGGGTTCCCGCCGCCGCCCCCCGCTTGTGAACCACCGCGAGGCCGATGCCCCCGAAACGGGGCGACCTCGCCGTGCTGCCGACCGTTCCGGCCTCGCGCCCGTCGAAGACAAGGGCGGCACCCCGCTCCGGCAGCTCGCCCGCGAACCGTAGCCCGCGCATCGAACGCTGCACCCCGCCGCGGTAATGAATCCGCGCCACGACCTCCTGGCCGAGGTAACACCCTTTGGTGTAGGACACCGCGGCCTCCTCCTGCCCGGTCTCCTGGGGAAAATTCTCCGGCCCGAAGTCGACGCCGAAGCGCGGCAGCCCCGCCTCGATTCGTACAGTCTCCAAAGCGTCGAAGCCGACCGGCCGCGCGCCCCGCTCGCGCAGAACCCCGGCGAACAGCTCCACCTGCCCGGCCAGCACCCACGCCACGGCCCCGGGCGCGCCGAATCGCGGATGGCGGGACAGCTCGACCTCCGTGCCGCCGATTTCGACTCTCCCGTGCCCCCACTCCCCGTCCGGAAGGGCGGAAAGCTCCGGCAAAACCTCGGACAGGCCTTTCCCGACCAGGGCGACAGGCACGACGCCGTCGAGCGGTTTGATTTCGACTCGATCGGCGATCAGGTACTTCGCCAGATGCGCCGCGATCTCGGAGTCGAGGCCCGGCGGAAGATCGAGCCAGAGCCGGTCCTCGAAGGCGAGCAACGCGAAATCCGAGAGAACCTTGCCTTGGCCCGAGGTGAAGAATCCGTAGGTGCCCGAACCGGCGGGGAGCGTTTTTACTTCGCAGGAGACCAGTCCGTTCAGGAAGCGCAGCCGGTCGGCGCCGACCAGCTCGAGGCGGCCGCGGGAAGACTGGTCGATGAACCCGACCGGCATAGGAGCGGAAGGCATGGAGACAGTCTACCCTCTACCGTCTCCCCGCGATCCCACGCCTTAGGGGTAATACCCTCGCGCCACCCGCGCCTTCAAACCGCGCTTCTTGACCTCGACCTCGATCTTCCGGAACCCTTCGCGGCCGACCTCCTGGTCCGAGGGATAGGCGAGCAGGTAGCGGTTGCGCAGCTCTTTTTCGATCTCGGCGTAGGCGTTGGCCAGCTCGGAGGCCTTGTCGATGTAGAACGCCCGGCCGCCGGTCTCTTCCGCGAGCTGGTTGAGCTTGCCGTGGATCGCAAAGTCGAGCCGGCCGACGTTCAGCCCGATCGCGTAGACCGCGACGCCGCTCTTCTTGGCGTACTCCAGAGTTTCTTTCCAATTCAGCTTCGAGTTCGTGTCGTCGCCGTCGCTCAAGAGAACCAGCGCCTTTTGGCCGCGCTGGCCGCGGAAATAGAACAGCGACGAGACGAGCGCGTCATGGAGCGCCGTGCCGCCGAGAGCGCGTTGTCCTTCGAGCGCCGAACGCACCGCGCCGAGGTCGTCGGTGGGCGAGATCAGCAAGGAGGGCCGGTCGGAGAACGCGACCGCGAACACGCGGTCCTTCGGCTTTACCAGGCGATCGAGGAAGCCGGCGGCGGCGCTTTCGGCTTCCGACAGCGAGCTTTCCATCGAGCCCGAGACATCGAGCGTGAGCCCGAGGATGAGCGGCAGGTTGCCGACCGGCTCGAAGTTTTGGATCGTCTGCGGCCGGCCGTTTTCGGTCAGCGCAAAGTCGTCCTCTTTCAGACCTTCGACGATCTGGTTGCCGCCGTCGGTCACCGCGGCGAACACCTCGATCAGATCGACGTTGACCTCGGTGAAGTTCTCCGGAGCGTTCAACAGCCGCACCGCTTCGGAGTGGGTGCCGTCGTCGAGCGTCGCGACGACCGTCAAGTACGCTAGCTCGCCGCCGGCGGGCAGCACGACGTTCGTCTGCCAAGGGGGTTTCGAAAGCGTCGCGACCGACGAGTCATCGAGGCGGAATTCGACCGATTCGATCTTGCGCCCCTCGGGAGGCACCACCTCGGCGGAGGCCGCGAACGGTCCGGAGTGCACCTTGGCGTTCTCGGCCGGTTCGAGGATCGAGATCACGAAAGCCGCTCGCGCGCGGTTGATCACGAACTGATCGGCCGCGACGAAGACCCCTTGGGCGTCGAACCCTTCGGCCCGGATCGTCTGCTCTTTGGGGGTCGAAGAGAGCCGCACCTCGGCCTCGTAGGGCGGGCGAGTCCGCACGAGCTGCAGCTCGCCGTCGACTTTGAACACGACCTTTACTATGCGCGTGCCCGCGACCAGCGCCTCGGCGCGCCAGAGTCCGAGCGCCACCTCGTCGGCCGGCGGCACGAGCAGGATCGCGTCCCGGGCGAAAAGCGGCACCCCGACCGCCTCGCCCGAGGCGGGCACGAGCGCGCCGAGTCGATCGACCGGTTCGCTCGGCACCTTGATCACCCGCGCGAACGGGTACTCGGCGCCGCTGCCTTCGTCCGTCAGGCGCAGGCGCAGCAGGTAGGCCTGGGACGACCGCAACGGCGTCTCGACCGCGAGAGAGAGGTCGTCCGGCTTCCCGGCCGGCACCCGGAAGCGCACGCGGAATTCCGAGAAAACCTTCCCCTCCAGCTCGACCACGCCGGACGCGAGCAGCTTGTAGACCGACCGGTTGCCGTCTTCGATCGGCACGAGCGGCGCTCCGGCAGGCAGGCGGATCACCGCGCGGGTGACCATCCGCTGGCTTACGGTGCGCGGATAATCCACGTCGGCCGACGTGATCGCCAACTTTCCCGGCGGAGGTGACGTTTCGGTCGCCGCGACCGCGAGGCTCCAGACCAGCCGATCGGTCGGCGGATCGAGCAGGCCCTCCGGCTTCGTCGCGCGACCCCAGGGCGCGGGGCGCTGCGAGTAGGCATGGTAGTAGGGGAGGACCAAGCCGTTCGGATTCTTCTCCTTGCCTTTGGCCTTGCCGCTCCCGGTGAGACCGGATATCCCCGTCGCGCGATCGACGATCGGCGCCTGCTTGCAGACCTGGAGATCGAACCGCTTGACCGCGGCGCGCCCGCCGGACGCCTCCCACTCGCCGAGCCAGAATTCCATCTCGTCGGTGTAGAGCGCCCGCTTGCCGTCGATCGGCCGCCAGGCGCGCCAAGGCTCGCCCACTCCCGGCTGATAGACGAGGATGCGCCCCTTGAGCTCGTCTTTCTTCAGCTTGACGACCGGTTCGGCGTCGTCGGTTTCCGCAGCCTCCGGGGCCGGCGTTTTCGCCTTGGCGTCCGTCGCGGCCGCGCCGCCGAGGAGCCCGGAACCGTAGACCCAGATCTCGATCGGCCGGAACGCGAAGGCGCAGTCGATGACGATCTTCTTCTCCGGCTTGCCGTTCAGAAACAAGAGCTGCGAGCGGATGTCGAGCGGCGTCGGGTACTCGGAAAGCGCCAGGCGCTGCCGCCGCTCGATCGCGTCGACCAGCTCGTTTTTCGGCGTCGAAGGATCGGGATCGGCGAGGAAATCCCGGATCAGCTCCGCGCGCGCGGCCGGGTCGAGATCGGCGAACCGATCGCGATCGGCGCGCGGCATCAGCAGCGCCGGGCCGTCTTGGAGGAACGCTCGCTGGTCTTCGGGGAGGGTCAGGGGATCGAAAGGGGGTTGGGCCGCCGCCGGAAGGGAGAAACCGGCGACGACCCCGACAAACGCCCAACGCGCTAGGAGACGCATTGCGTTTTCGGAATGCACCGTCGGTGCCAAGCCGATTCGGCACCTGGGATGGTATGTTTCTCCGCCGTGGCAGCCAAAAAGAATCTTCCCGTGCGCTCCTGGCAGTCGGGCGACACCGTCCAGGGGTTCGCCCTCCTGACCAAGAAAGAGCTGCGCCAGGACAAGAACGGCAAGTCGTTCCTCGACCTCGAAGTGTCGGACTCCTCGGGCTCGATGGCGGCGAAGATCTGGGCCGACAGCCCGGCGATGCAGGGGCAGTTCGAGGTCCACCACTTCATCGCCTTCCGCGGCTCGGTCAAGAACTACAAGGATCAGCTCCAGCTGTCGATCGACGAGTGCCGCGAGACGACGGACGAGGATCACAAGCACGGGTTCGACGAGTCTCTTCTCGTTCCGTCCACGCGCGAGGACATCGGCGACCTCTGGCGGCGTCTGACGTTGCTGATGACCGAGCGGGTGGAGCGCCCGATCCTCCGCCGCCTGGCGAACGAGACGATGGAGATCTACGGCGCCGCCCTGCGCGAGCACCCGGCGGCCAAGACGATGCACCACGCCTATCGCGGGGGGCTCTTGGAGCACGTGGTCTCGATGGCGGAATTCGCGGTCGCGGTGGCCGGGCATTTCAAAGAGCTCGACCGCGACCTGCTGCTGGTCGGCGTCCTGTTCCACGACCTGGGCAAGCTGTACGAGCTGGGAGCGATGCCGGCGAACGACTACACCCTGGTCGGCCGCCTGGTCGGCCACGTGGTGATCGGCCGCGACCTGCTGCGCGACCGCTGCGCCGCGATCCCCGACTTCCCCGCCGATCTGCAGCTCCACCTGGAGCATCTCGTGCTGTCGCACCAGGGGAGGAAAGAGTTCGCCTCGCCGGTAGAGCCGATGACGGTCGAGGCGGTCGCGCTCCATTTCATCGACGATCTCGACTCGAAGCTCAACCAGCTGCGCAACGCCCGCGAGAGCCAGCCCGGCCTGCCGTTCCTGCGCGGGCTCGGCCGCCACATGTACCTGCCCGGGCCGGCGCCTGGCGCCCCTCCCGAACCTGCCGCGACTCAAGCACCCGTGCCGAACGGGCCGGAGTCCCAGCGATACGGGCCACCGCCTCCGCCGAGCGCCCGCCGCGAGCCACCGACCACCCTCGCGAGCCTCGGTTCGATCATCGCCGCGCACCTCGCCGAGGCGAAGCCGGGGGAACCGGCCGAACCGAAGACGCCCGAGCCCCGTTCGCTGTTCGATCTCGGGGAGTAGGGCACGCCAGAAGGCGTAAGACACACCCACCCAGGGCGTTGCCCTGGGCTAACGGGAGACGGCCCTTCAGGCCTAAAACCCTTCACCGGAGCGCGGCGGCCTGAAGGGCCGCGTCACGTTAGCCCAGACTGAAGGCCTGAGGGGGCGTAAGTCCAGCGCAACTCCCCCCTTGACAGGGCGGAACAAGAAGCGTAAACAGAGCGTATGTCGGCACAAGCGCTCCTTCCGCTCTTCCCCGCCTACCGGCAAGTCGGTCGTCCCGATCCGGACGCCGAAGCCTTCCGCAGCCGCGCCGGAGTCGAGTACTTCGGCATTCCCATCCGCGAGATCCTGAACCGCTGCACGACCGAGCGGATGCCTTTTGCCTGGACGGTGAACCCCTATCGGGGGTGCGAGTTCGGCTGCACCTATTGCTACGCCCGCTACACCCACGATTTCTTCGATCTCGGGCGGTGGGAGGACTTCGAGCGGAAGATCTTCGTCAAGGAGGGCGCGGCGGAGTCTCTGCTCAAAAAGCTGCGCAAAGCGGCGCTCCACGGGCAGCCGATCGCGATCGGCACCGCCACCGACCCCTACCAGCCGGCCGAACGGCACCACCGGGTGACCCGTTCGCTGCTCGAAATCTTCACCCGGGTGGAAGGGCTCCAACTGTCGATCACCACCAAGTCGCCGCTCGTCCTGCGCGACCTCGACCTGCTGACCGAGCTCGACGCGCGGCACTCGATCTCGGTCCATTGCACCATCACCACGCTCGATCCCCAGCTCGCCCGGCGGATGGAGCCCTACGCTCCCGATCCGCGAGCGCGCCTGCGCACCGTGCGGCGGCTCGCCGCGGCGGGGATCGAAACCGACGTCTTCTGCATGCCGATCATGCCGGGATTGAACGACGGCGAGGATCAGCTACGTCCGTTGCTCGAAGCCGCCCGCGACGCGGGGGCGAACAACGTCCATGGCGGAGCCATTTACTTGAAACCGGCGGCACGCGCCCGGTTCATCCCGTGGATCGAGCAGGAGTTTCCCCAGCTCGCCGCCCGCTACCGCAAGCTGTTCGGACAGCGCGACTACCTGGGCGACGCGGAGCGCGACCAACTGCTCGCGACGTTCCGCCGGCTCAAGCTGGAGCTAGGCTTTCCGACCGGAGTACCGGGACGCGGCTGAGGCGCCGGCACGGGACGGCGAAGAAGAGGTTCCCGCAAGCAGAGCAACCAGCCGCGCGAGCGCGACGTCCGGGTCGCGGCTTTCGCCCTTGATCTGCATCTCGGTGTCGAGCACCTCGGCGGGCAG
>Ga0068860_100003758_pt1 | contig 15606 bp, 13 predicted proteins | sample KBSSwiS32_FD_66597 | JGI IMG/M metagenome (GOLD analysis project Ga0068860, IMG submission 66597) | Switchgrass rhizosphere microbial communities from Kellogg Biological Station, Michigan, USA - KBS Switchgrass S3-2 | ecosystem: Host-associated > Plants > Roots > Rhizosphere > Soil ... | reverse complement strand
CAGGCGATTCGCGCGCTCATCGATCTGGCGCCACGGGAGGCGCTGGTCCGGCGGAACGGTCGCGAACAGCGGATGCCTGTCGATGCCGTTACGCCAGGCGACGAAATCATCATCCGCCCCGGCGAGAAGGTTCCGCTCGACGGCGTCCTCCTGGGCGGACGCAGCGACGTGAACGAAGCGCCGTTGACGGGGGAGTCACGGCCCATCGACAAAGTGCCGGGCGACCAGGTGTATGCCGGCACCATCAACGGCCACGGCGCGATCGAGGTCAGGGTGCTGCGTCTCGGGCGCGACAGCCGGCTGGCACGCATCATTCACCTCGTCGAAACCGCGCAGGCGCGGCGCGCGCCGGTGCAGTCGTTTGTCGATCGCTTTGCGCGCGTCTACACGCCCATCGTGCTCGTGCTCGCGGCGGGTGTCGCCGTGCTCCCACCGCTGTTTGAGGCAGGCTCGATCGAAACATGGGTGTACCGCGCGCTCGTCTTGCTGGTGATCGCGTGCCCGTGTGCGCTGGTGATTTCGACGCCTGTCTCGATCGTCGCGGCGCTGTCCGCCGCGGCTCGCCACGGCGTGCTCATCAAAGGAGGCACGTACCTCGAGCGCCTTTCCGCGATCCGCATCATCGCCTTCGACAAGACAGGCACGTTGACGAAAGGCCAGCTCGATGTCACGGACGTGGCAGTCGTCGGCAAGACCATTGCGCTGGACGTAGTTCGGCTTGCGGCGGCGGTTGAAGCACGCTCGGCGCATCCGGTGGCGGCGGCGATTACACGCCACGCACAGGCGCTGATGCGTGATCTGCCGGCGGTCCGCCGGTTCGTATCATTTCCGGGAATGGGCGCCGAAGGCGTCGTGGACGGCCGTCACCTGGTGATCGGCAATGAACGGCTGGTCGAGAACTGTCGCGTCCACATGCCGAATCCATGGCCGGACGCGGAACGGCTGCGCAGCGAAGGCAAGTCGGTGGTATTCGTGGCCGCCGACGGCGTGATGCTTGGCGCGATCGCGGTTGCCGATCGCCCGCGTGAGATGGCGCGCGAAGCCATAGAGCTGCTGCGCGGTCAGCATGTGCCGGCGATTGCGATGCTGACCGGCGATCATCAGGACACCGCGGCCGCCATCGCGCGTGCGCTGAAGGTCGACGAATACCACGCGGGATTACTTCCCGAACGAAAACAGGAACTGGTGGAGTCGCTCCGCGCCAGGCATGGCGCGCTGATGATGGTTGGGGACGGCGTCAATGATGCGCCTGCGCTCGCGGCGGCGGATGTTGGCGTGGCGATGGGGGCGGCCGGGTCGGATGTGGCGCTCGAGACCGCCGATGTTGCGCTGATGTCCGACGACCTCGTGAAGCTGCCTTACGCGCTTCGTCTCTCACGCGCCACCATGCGGAACGTCAAGACGAACGTCGCCATCTCTCTCCTCTTGAAGGCGGCCTTCCTCGCACTGGCAATTGGCGGTATCGCCACGCTCTGGATGGCTGTGCTCGCCGATACCGGCGCGACCGTCATCGTCGTCGCCAACGCGCTTCGCCTACTGCGCGCGCGTTAGCGAACGATCCGAACGACTCGAACGATCCGAACGACTCGTTCAGGCTTTCCGATTGCTGAAGAAGTGCGAGTCGACGTACTCGGCGATTGCCTGCTGATCGGCCGCGCCGATGTTCAGAAACTCCAGGCCCATGCCGACGCGCTTGTTGCTCCAGGCGACTTTCGATTCCACGTCGATGTCCTTCTTGCTCATCGGAATGCGAAAACGCGCTCTGACGATGACGCCTGCATCCAGGGGGTTGGTGGTGCGAACGGAGACGCCGCCGCGACTGATGTTGAGCGTCACGGCGGCCGCAATCGTGTTGCCGAAGCGGTAGGCGATCGGGATGCCGAGGACGACGCGTGGTCCGCTGCGCCGGTTGTAAGCGCCGGGAAACAAGTGCGGCGCAAGCGACGGCAGGATGTGCTGAAGAGCCGTGTACTCGTTGACGTACCCGCCGACGTTGAGTGCCGCAAGCTCGCGCACTTCGGCGGAGTTGGCTATGGTCCCGCTGAAGACGACGATCGGCGGCCGCTGTGAATCGATCGTGCGGAGCGCGCGCACGATGCTGACGCCGTTGGCCTGCGGCAGCCGCAAGTCGACAACGATGAGGTCGATGCCGGCTGGGTTGGCCTTGACGCGTGCGAACAGTTCGGTGCCGTTCGAGACCGTGATGGTGTTGTGGCCCGCGGTTTCGAGCGCGGTCTTGAACCGGTCGCGCACGAATGCCGTATCGTCCGCGACAACCACCGTTTTGGTTGCCACTCTCGGGGCTGCGGCAGCGGCGGAGCTCACGTCGTAAATATCGGTTTTGGAGTCAGACGACCTTAGCCCTTCGTTGCGAAGCCCTCCGGGATCTCGCTATAATCCGACGTTCTGCGGAAACTGCCGCATCCATCTGAGGATGCAGCGTTTCCGCGACAGCTGGCGGCGGCGTTTCCGCCGCATGGAGCCCGTATGGCGACCTGCCCCGAGTGTGAGTTCGACGAGATCGATACCGCCGATTACGAAGAGGGCGACAACTTCAGTTGTCCCGAGTGCGGCAAGAACCTCGTCTTGGTGGGTGCCGACGAAGTCGAGATCGCCGATGACGAGGACGAGGACGAAGACGAAGACCTCGATGATGAGGACGACGAGGACGACGGGGATCTCGACGAAGAAGAGGACGAAGACGAAGATGACCTCGACGACGAGGATGCGCTCGACGAAGAAGAGGATTTCGACGAGTGAGCCAGGCGCAGGCGCCTGACGACCGGCGCCTCTTCAACCTTCTCGCCACATTCGATTCGGTGATCGTCGCCTTCAGCGGCGGCGTCGACAGTGCGTATCTGGCGTGGGCAGCCACGCAGGTCCTCGGCCCCGAGCGCGCGCTCTGTATCACCGCCGACAGCCCCAGTTATCCCGACAACCATCGCCAGATCGCGCTCTCCGTCGCGCGCGACTTCTCGCTGCGGCACGAGATCATCCGTACCGGAGAGCTCGAACGACCCGAGTACCGGGCCAACCCGGTCAATCGTTGCTATTACTGCAAGCACGAGCTCTACACGACGCTGACGAGGATTGCGGCAGAACGTGGCGTTGCGTCGATCGTCGACGGCGCCAACGCTGACGATCGCGGCGATTACAGGCCTGGCCGTCAAGCCGCCCGCGAGTTCGGAGTCCGGAGTCCGCTCGACGAAGTGAATCTGACGAAGGCGGCTATCCGCGAGCTTTCACGACGTGCCGGCCTCCCAACGTGGGATGAGCCCGCCTCGGCGTGCCTGTCGTCGCGCATCCCGTACCATTCGGAAGTGACCAGTGAGAAGCTGCGGACGATTGAGCACGCGGAACGCGCGGTGCGCGAACTTGGGTTTCGCGTATGCCGTGTCCGTCACCACGACGATCTCGCCCGCGTCGAGATCGGCGCGGACGAACTGCCCAGGGCACTCGACCCCGATCTCACCGCGCGCATCGTCGCCGCCATCCAGGCGCTTGGCTATCGGCAGGTGACGATCGATCCGCGCGGTTATCGCATGGGTAGTCTCAACGAGGGATTGATTCTTCGGGTCGCTGGTTAGCGGCAGTGGGCAGTCGGCTTCCGGCTACCGACTCCCGACTGCCGGCCGGGCCCGAAGCCGGGCGCCTGGAGCCCGAAGTCTCAACGGGCCGCCGCCTCGCGATTCCGCTCGCGGTCGCCGCGCTGTATCTCGCCGCGCACGTTCCCTCGCTCGCGCCCTCCTTAGAAGATATCGACTCGATCAACTTCGCCCTCGGACTCCGTCATTTCGACCCCGCGCTTCATCAGCCGCATCCGCCCGGGTACCCCGTCTACATGGCGCTCGGGCACATCTCGTTGCCGATCGTCGAGCGGGTGACGTCGGCGACGGGTGTGGCTGCCGAAGCGCGCGCCCTGGCGATCTGGTCCGCCATCGGAGGGGCGGGGTGCATCATCGCCGCATGGTTTCTGTTCGCGGCGCTTCGTGTTCGGCTTCCGGCTACGCTGACGGCAGCCGGACGCCGGCCGTCGGAAGTCTTGTGGGCAACACTCCTCCTCGCCGTCGCACCGCTTTTCTGGATGACCGGCCTTCGACCCATGAGCGACATGCCGGGTCTCGCGCTCGCGATCGCCGCGCAAGCGTTGCTACTGGCGCAGTGCGGATCAGAAGTGCGCGGACCCTCTTGGCCCGCCGAAGCCGCAGGGAGACGAAGGCGACTCGGGTCCGCGATCACCGGCGGCGCGCTGCTGGCAGGCCTCGCAACCGGCATCCGTGTTCAATCCGCTGTTCTGACCCTTCCCTTACTCGCGTTTGTGATCGTCGAACAACGCCGGTTCGCGAAACCACTGCTCGCATTCGCGATTGGGTGTCTGACTTGGGGCATTCCCCTTCTCATTGTCAGCGGTGGCGTCGGTGCCTATATCGCCGCGTTGAACACGCAGGCAGTCCAGGATTTCTCGTGGGTTGACATGCTCTGGTCGAACCCGACACCCAGGCACATCGCAATCGGTCTGTATCAGGCGCTTGTGCTTCCTTGGGCGTCCATTCCGTTGGCGGTCGCCATAGGCGTGGCCGCTGCCATTGGAGTGCTCGTGAGCCTCCTCCGCGAACCTCGCGTGCTGCTCGTCCTCGCCGTGGCATTCGGCCCTTACTTCGTATTCCACCTGCTCTTCCAGCAGCTCGACACGACGCGCTACGCGCTGCCGATTGTGATTCCCGTTGCCTGGCTAGCCGCGCGTGGTACCGCGCTCGCGGGGCGTCTGGCGCCTATGGTTGCTGCGCCGCTTGTCGCTGCTGCCTCCATCGTCGCCGTGCCCGGAGGTGTGGCCTACGGACGCGATCCCCATCCAGCGTTTCGCGCCATCGCCGATGCGGTCCAGAGGGCACGAGTGCAAACGCCCGCGGCGGTCTACAGCCACTATGCGATCCGCCGGCCACTTCAGGCAGCGGACACGGGCGCCTTACATGTCGTCGAGCCAGTGACGCAATACGAGTGGCTTGGTCCGGTGAATTACTGGCGTAACGGCGGCGCCGACCCGATCTGGTTCTTCGCCGACGCACGGCGGACGGACCTTGCACTCATCGATCCCCACAGCCGGAGCGACGTCGTCCGGTATCGATGGACGGTCGAACAGCGCGGCGAATTGAGCGGGACGCGGCCGCTCGGCGTCGATTGGTACCGCCTGGGCGTTCCTGGCTGGTTTGCCGGTCAGGGCTGGTCGCTGACGCCGGAAATCGGCGGCCTGACCCAGGCAACGTCCATGGGGCCGGACCATCGGCCCATCGAAGCGTGGGTGCGCCGGCGCCCGGGTCCATTCCATGCCGTCGTTGGCGCCAGGCATCTTGGTGGCGCTGCTGACGCAGATGCGGAGATGACGCTGGCGGTCGACGGACGTCCGATCGATCACTGGCCGGTGACGCGTGCCGCTCGCAACACGCTGCGATTTATCGATCTGTCCTCTGGCATTCCGGGCGGTGGTCCGTTTGCCGCACTGACGATCACCTCACGCAGTGTCGATCCGAAACGCTCTGCGCCTGTCGCCATCCGGCAGTTCGACCTTCAGCCGTCCGCCCAACTCATTTCTGCGTTCGCTGAAGGGTGGCACGAGGCGGAATACTCGGTGGAGACCGGTCAGACATGGCGATGGACCAGTGAGCGCTCGGTCCTTCGCATGAACGGGCCAGCGCAGCCTGTGACGCTCGAAATCCGCGGCGAATCGCCGCTGCGATATTTCGACCGGCCCCCGACGGTAAAAATTACGGCTGGCGATGTAACCCTCGCGCAGTTTGAGCCCGATACCGACTTCGAGTGGCGCGTCGCTGTCCCCGCAGAGGCGATGCTGAACTCCGGCGGAGCCATCGCGATCGAAATCGATCGCGTGTACCTGCCGGGCAAGGTCGAAGGCACTGCCGATGATCGGCATCTTGGTTTGCGCATCTTCGATCTGCGCGTGAATGGTGTCGATCCTTGATTGACACTGCACAGATCGGCCTGTAAGCTCGTCGCGGCACTCTTTACCGCAACTACATACGTCGAGGGAGAACGCCTCTATGCGTTTGCGCAGCATGTCTCTGACTGCCATCGTGATGGCGATGGTCATAGTGATAGCTGGATGCGCGAAGAAAGTGCCGCCGCCGCCGCCACAACCTCCGGCGCCGCCGCCACCCGCTGTTGCACCACCGCCGCCACCGCCGCCTCCACCACCGCCGCCGCCACCGCCACCGCCGCCGCCGCGTCCGCTGACGGAAGACGAGATCTTCCAGCGCAAGACGCTCGAGCAGCTGAACGCGGAGCGTCCGCTTGGTGACGTGGGCTTCGACTACGACATGTCATCGATTCGAGAGGATCAACGTCCAGTCCTCCAGCGCAATGCGGACTACATGCGCCGCTGGATGTCCATCAAGGTCACCGTCGAAGGTCACGCGGATGCGCGCGGCACCAACGAGTACAACCTGGCGCTTGGTGAGCGCCGTGCCGCCGCGGTGAAGGACTACCTCACCAGCCTTGGTATCGGCGGAGATCGCATCCTGGCGATTAGCAAAGGTGAAGAGGAGCCGCTCTGCAGAGAAATGACCGAGCCGTGTTACGCGATGAACAGGCGCGGGCATTTCATCATTACGGCGAAATAAAGGCTGGACGGGCGGGAAGGGCAGGACGGGTGGAAACCCCTCTTCCCCCTCCCGCCCTTCTCGCCTATCCCGCCCTTAAGTCACCGTCAGCGCCACAGACGCGGTCGCCGATCCGTTCATTTCGAACCAGCCAACCCCCTCGCTGACCAGATCGAATTCGAGCAGATACTCGCCGGGGTCCGGGGGTTTCAGCGAGAACGACACCGTCTGCGCTTCGCCAGGCGCTGTCGATCCGATGAGCCGCACGCGCGCGAAGTCGACGGCCAGCGGCGATCCTGCGCGAGTCCGAAGGTGGATGCCGAGATTGACACCACCGAGCCGAGTGTCGCCGGGAAGCCAGACGACGCTGCCCACGTTCTGGACGGTGGCATGTCCCTGAATCATCTCGGTGGCGCGCACCGACGTGCCATGCAGGTGGACGGTGATTTCTCCTTTCAAGCCGGTCCGCTCCCGGCTGTCTTTGGAACCACCGCCGCCTTTCGTGAGAAAGAACGTCTGGTGACCACGAAGAAAGACGCGCACGCGATCCGCGTACTTGTTCAAGGCGCGGCCGCCGCGAAGGGCGTCCTGGAAGTCGTCGAGCGGAACGCGGTGCGACCCCGTGTTGAAGACCGCGAGCTCCAGGTTCTGAAAGCCCGCCGCCCGCGCCCATTTCCAGACATCATCCATGACCACGTCTCGCTCGAGCGCCGCGTAGTTCTTCATCTCGTACTGCGATCGCGATCCTTTTGAATGATGTGGCCCCGGTTCGGAAAACCCGGCGACGCCGCCCGGGCGCAGCACGCGACCGAGCTCCAGCATCGTCTGGGCCGGGTTCGGCACGTGATGAAACGCGTCAAAGCAGAGGATGCGATCGACGCTGGCGTCGGGAAGATCGATTCGGCGGCCGTCGAAAACGAGAAATTGCGGCGGCGGCTGATCGCCGATTGGAGGGAGCCGCGCGTAGAGCTGCTTGCCGAGCTCCAGCGCGCTCGCCGAGACGTCGAGCGCGATCGCCGCGCAGCCAAACTGGGTCAGGCACCGGGTGGTCCAGCACGCGCCCGCTCCGAAGTCGAGCACGTCCAGACCCGGAGCAAGGCGCAGCCCGGCCACCAGCTGCGCAAACGAACCCAGCAGGTCGGGTGCATCCTGTGGGTCGGCAAAGGGCTTCGCCAGATAGCGATCCGAGAATTCGAGCGTCGTGCGGTAGTAGTCTTCGGCCGTGCGCGCCAGCTCTTCGACGGTCAACGTGGTGTTCAGCTCACGGGCGTCGATGAAGGGGTCTTCCGCAGGGAGAGCGTCGTGGAGACGGGCCTGGAATTCATCGGATGCGGCAATCTCGGCGGCGACTTCGCGCAACGTCAAGCCGTCCTCTTCGATCAAGCGGAGGTAGTACTGCCGTCCGTCTTCATCGGGTGGACGCGCCAGGATGAATCGATAGAGAAGATCGAGGCCGCGCGCCGTGTTTTCCTTCGGGATCCTGTCCGCGCGCCGGAGCGCGGGAAAGACGAGTCGTCGAAGCCGCCGCATCTGGCGGACCACAAACGCCGGCGCACTAGGCATGCGCCAGTTCGTCGGCGATCGCGGCAGCGGCGGCGCGTGGATCCGGTGCGGAGATGATGGGCCGCCCCACGACGATGTAGCTCGCTCCGGCCCTGATGGCCTCCGCAGGTCCCATCGTTCGCGATTGATCGTTTCGTTCGCTACCGGCGGATGCGCCGCGGATTCCCGGCGTGACGATCTGAAATTGCGGGCCGCAGGCCTCTCTGATGGCTGGCGTTTCCTGGGCGGATGCGACGACCCCTTGCAGCCCCGCCTGCTGAGTCAAGCGGGCCAGCGCGATGACCTGCTGGAGCACAGGGCGCTCGATGCCAATTGCACGCAGCGCCTGCTCATTGATGCTGGTCAGGACGGTTACCCCAATCATCAGCGGCGCGGGGCGGCCGAGTCTCGTGGATGTCTCTCGAGCGGCACGGGCGGCCGCCTCCATCATCGCGGTGCCGCCGGATGCGTGGACGTTAATCATCCAGGCGCCCGTGCCGACCGCCGCTTCGACCGCCTGTTCGACGGTGTTCGGGATGTCGTGATACTTCAGGTCGAGAAACACGCGCGACCCAGCGTCGACGATCCGCCGCACGAGCGTCGGGCCTTCGGTGGTAAAGAGACGATTGCCGATCTTGAAACCACCAGCGACGCCTCGCAGCGTTGTGACCAGTTGCATCGCGCGATCGGCGCTCTCGACGTCGAGCGCGACTAGGAGCTTATCCACTCTTTTTCGCGAGAGGTCGTGTCGATCGTCCCCACCAGATCGCCGATACGGGAGATGTTGTGGCGGCGCATGTATTCGGTGATCCCGTCAAGCAGCTTCTGCCAAATGAATGGGTCGACGAAATTGGCCGTGCCGACCTGTACCGCGTCTGCGCCGGCGATGATGAACTCGAGCGCATCGCGGGCGCTGGCGATGCCACCCATTCCGATCACGGGAATCTTCACCGCGCGGCGGCACTCGTACACCATGCGCACCGCGATCGGACGGATGGCCGGTCCACTCAACCCACCGACGATGTTCGAGAGTTCCGGGCGGCGCGTCTCGACGTCGATCGCCATCGCCAGGAAGGTATTCACGAGCGACACGGCGTCAGCGCCGGCGTCTTCCGATGCGCGCGCGAACGACGCGACATCGGTGACGTTGGGCGTCAGCTTCGGAATGATGGGCAGTGCAGTGACCTTTTTGACCGCGCTGACCACATCGAAGGTCCCGTGCAGACTGCAACCGAAGGTGATGCCGCCTTCTTTGATATTGGGGCACGAGATGTTCAATTCGAGTGCGGCAACGCCCTCCGCATCGGACAGGATCCGCGCCAGCTCGACGTACTCGTCGAGCGTGCTGCCGCAGATATTGACGATGACTGTCGCACGGAGGCGGCGCAATTCCGGCAGTTTCTCGTCGATGAACCTGTGGACGCCGATGCCCTGGAGGCCGATGGCGTTGAGCATGCCCGAGGGCGTTTCGACGATCCGCTCGGGTGGGTGGCCTTCCCGCGGTTTCAGGAACAGACCTTTGACGGCGACGCCGCCGAGGGTCGAGAGATCAACGGCCTCCGTGTACTCGACACCGTAGCCGAAGCATCCGCTCGCCGCGATCAATGGGTTCTTGAGCGTGAGCGCACCGATCTGGACGGAGAGATCGGCTAATCCCATACGACGTCCTCGCCGCGGAATACGGGGCCGGCAATACACGATCTCACGTAGTGTGGAGGCCGGGTCCTTTCGGACCCGGCTTCACCACGAACCGGTATCACACAGCTGTAGCAGCCGCCCATTCCGCATCCCATCGTTCGTTCGACCGAGACCTGCGATGGGCGCCGGAACTTCGCGGCGACGTGCGCGACAGCCTCGAGCATCGGTTCCGGTCCGCAGGCGTAAATCATGACTTGAGACCGGGATTCGGGACTCGGGGTTCGGGATTCGAGCTCACGCAGCTCCCGTTCAAGTGGGACGGTCACCCGTCCGCGATCACCCGTCAATCCATCTTCGGTCGCGAGGACGAGTCTGATGCCGCGCGATTGGAACCAATCCAGATAGAACAACTCCGCGCCGGTTCGGGCTCCGTAGAACAGCGTCGTCTTCGTGCCACGCGCCAGCAGCGCTTCGCCGAGCGTGGCGAACGGGGCCAGGCCGACGCCGCCCGCAACCATCCACGCTTCCACGGGCGGATCAACGATTTCGAATGGACGTCCAAGCGGCCCGAGACAGGCGATCCGGTCGCCCGCGACCGCGTCGTAGAGAATTTTCGTCGTCACGCCGATGCGCTTGCTCAGCAGCGTCAAGCCTTCGACGCGATTGTTCGACCGAAGCACTTCAAATACCGAGAACGGTCTGCGCAGAAGCGGATCGGCACTGCGGGCCGATTTCACCATGACGAACTGTCCCGGCTGAGTGGCTTCGGCGATTTCTGGAGCAGCAAGCGCGATGACGTTGTAGTCCGGGGAGAGACGCGTGTTTGAAATCACGCGCGCCTCGACGTCGCGAAGCATTGGTCGGAGTATACCTGCTGTATACTGATCCAGCTCTTTAATGCGGTCCTGAGAGATCGCAAAGAGGTGAATATGTCCGATAGTAAGTCCGCGGTCGTCATGGACGCGGATCGCATCGCCCGCACCCTCACCCGCATCGCACACGAAATCGTCGAGCGCAACAAAGGCGTGGATGGCCTCGCGCTCGTTGGCATTCGTACGCGCGGCGTCCACATCGCGCGACGGCTGGCCCGCATTCTCAAGCAGATCTCCGGCGACGATGTCCCGACCGGCGCGCTCGATATCACGCTGTATCGCGACGACCTGATGCGCCACCCGGTTGGCCCGCAGCCTGTGATTCGCCGCACGGAGATTCCGTTCTCCATCGATAACAAAAAAATTCTCCTCGTTGACGACGTGCTCTATACCGGCCGGACGACGAGGGCGGCGCTCGACGCGCTCATCGATTTCGGACGGCCGCAGTTGATTCAGCTCATCGTGCTGGTGGATCGCGGCCACCGCGAGCTGCCCATCAAGGCCGATTACGTGGGCAAGAACCTGCCGACCAATCCCGATGAAAGCGTCCAGGTGCGGCTGCAGGAAACCGACGGCAACGATGAAGTGGTGCTGCAGCAGGAGGCAATCGTATGAGCCCGCAAGCAACGGTTCACGACATCGATCAGCGGCCGGCGGTCACGTCGTTGAGATCGAAGGACTTGCTCGGCATCTTTGAGCTGACACCGGACGAAATCACGCTCATTCTCGACACCGCCGATGCGATGAAAGAGATAGCCTCGCGTCCCATCAAGAAAGTCCCCGCGCTGCGAGGGAAGACGGTGGTGAACCTGTTCTTCGAGCCGAGCACGCGCACGCGGACGTCGTTCGAGATTGCGGAAAAGCGGCTTAGCGCCGACACGCTCAATATCGCGATCGCCACGTCGAGCGTCGTGAAGGGCGAAACGCTCGCCGACACGGCGCTCAACCTCGAAGCGATGCATCCTGACATGATCGTGCTGCGGCACTCATCGTCAGGCGCCTGTCACCTGCTGTCGCGCATCTGCCGATCCGCAATCATCAACGCCGGTGACGGCATGCACGAGCACCCCACGCAGGCACTTCTCGACGCCTTCACCATCCGCGAGCGCAAGCGGCAGCTGAAAGGGCTGAAGGTCGCGATCATCGGCGACCTGCTGCACAGCCGCGTGCTGCGGTCCAACATCCTGTTGCTGACCAGGATGGGTGCGGAGGTCTGGGTCTGCGGACCTCCGACGCTGATGCCGGCGGACATCCGCCGCTTCGGCGTTACGGCGACGAGCAGCATCGAGGCCGCGGTCACCGGCGCCGACGTCATCATGTTGCTGCGGATTCAGCTCGAACGAATGGAGGGCGCCTACTTTCCGTCGCTGCGCGAGTACTTCAACGTCTTCGGGATGACGGAAGCGCGGATGAAGCTGGCCACACCCGACGTAATGATCATGCATCCTGGTCCGATGAATCGCGGCGTCGAGATCGCGTCGGAGGTGGCGGATGGTCCCTACTCGGTGATTCTCGACCAGGTCGCCAACGGCGTCGCGGTGCGCATGGCGGTCCTCTACCTGCTAGCCGGGGGAGCGGAGCATGAAGAGGCTGCTTAAAGGCGGGCGCATCGTCGATCCCGCCAACGGGATTGACGGCGTCCGCGACATTCTGATCGACGGTGAGCGCATCGCACGCGTCGGATCGAATCTACCCACCGACGGCGCGACAGTCGTCGAGATTCCCGACGGATTGGTGATCTGTCCAGGCTTCATCGACATGCACGTGCACCTGCGCGAGCCAGGACAGGAGCACAAGGAGACAGTGGCGACGGGAACGGCATCCGCGGTGGCGGGCGGCTTTACCGCGGTGGCATGCATGCCGAACACCAGTCCCGTCAATGACAATGCGAACGTCACCACCTACATTCTCGACAAGGCGCGTGAAGCGAATCTCGCCCGGGTGTATCCGATTGGCGCGGTATCGCGCGGTTCCCAGGGCGAGCTGCTTGCCGACATCGCCGATATGCGCAACGCCGGCTGCGTGGCGATCACCGACGACGGTCACCCGGTCAAGACGGCCATCCTGCTGAGGCGTGCCCTGGAATATGCGGGCATGTTCGGCATGCCTGTGATCGAGCACTGCGAGGATCCCTCGCTCAAAGGCGATGCGGTGGCGCACGAAGGGTATTACGCGGCGTCGCTCGGCTTGCGCGGCATGCCCGGAGCATGCGAGGCGCTCGGTGTCGAGCGCGGAGTGCTGCTCGCGGAACTGACCGGCTCGTCGTTCCATGTGGCGCACATGAGCGCACGCGCGTCGCTTCGCGCCGTGCGCAAGGCCAAAGAGGCGGGTGTGCATGTCACGTGTGAGGTCGCACCGCATCACTTCACGTTGACCGACGAGGCGCTCGCCGCGCCGGTGGCCTACGACACGAACACCAAAATGAATCCACCGCTGCGCGAAGCCGCCGACCGGGATGCGATGCTCGATGGGATCAGCGACGGCTCGGTGGACGCCATAGCCACCGATCATGCGCCGCATCATTACGACGAAAAGAAGGTTGAATACGACCGTGCGCCCTTTGGCATCGTCGGCCTCGAGACCGCGGTACCGCTCTCGCTCGATCGTCTGGTGCACGCCGGCCGTATCCGCCTGTCGAGGATGGTGGAGCTGCTGTCGGTCAATCCCGCGCGCATCCTGAATGTGCCAGGCGGCACGCTCTCGGAAGGCGCGCCGGCCGACATCACCATCATTGCGCCCGATCTGAAGGTCAGAATCGAGGCTGCGAAGCTGCGATCGCGATCGAAGAACACCCCCTTCGACGGCTGGGAGCTCCGCGGCGGCGTGGCGGCGACGCTCGTCGGCGGCAGGCCGCTCTACGTCAACGCCGAGACAAGGATTTCTCTATGACGGCCACGCTCATGAACAGGAAAGACGAGATCCGCGAGAAGGCGCTGAAGGACCTGCAGCAGTTCCAGGTGCTGATGCTCGATGGCCACTTCGACTTTGGCAACGGCTATCACGGACGGCTCTATCTCAATCCCCATCAGCTGTTCCGGTACCCGTCGACGATCTGGCGATTCGCGCAGGACCTCATCGACATATTGCCTGCGTCCGTCCTCGACGAAACAGAGGTGGTCGCCGGGCCGGCAACGGGAGGCGCGCTGCTCGCCCACACCGTCGCAGGGCTGCTCGACAGCCGCCGCGCAATTACCGGCACGCCGACGATGTTCGCACCGTTCATGGTGGACGCGTACCGCGGCCCCGGACTCAGCCGCTTCTACCGGCAGCAGCTTGTGGGAAAGAACGTCCTCATTGTTGACGATGTGCGGAACACGGGACAGACGCTTGCGCGGTGCGCGACGATCGTCCGTTCGGCGGGCGGAACGGTGATCGCAACGGCGGAACTCTACGACCGCATGGAGGCGACCACCGATGCGGGCGCGCCGAATTTCGCGCTCGCTGAATACAAGGCGCCGGGGAACTATCCCGTCGATACGTGTCCGATGTGTAAGGCCGGAATGCCGATCACCACGTTTTAGGCTCCCGAGTACCGGCTTCCGACTTCAACCGCCACCTCACCTCGACGATTCGCTCGTCGTCGGGTTGTCCGGTTCCCGCGTACTGCGTAGGCCGATGTGATCCGCCCATCGGTCAGCGTCGTTGCCGCCTGTATTGCTGTCCGGCACTTCGGGCAACATCGTCGAATTCCAGGCGAGCCATTCCTTCGAGAGTCGCTCGAAGACATCCCGCTGACGATCCTTCAAATTGGCGCGTTCCATCGGGTCATCGGCAACGTTGAACAGGAACGTGTTCTCGCGAATTTTCAGGTACTTCATATCGCCGTCGCGCATGGCACGCTGCGCGTTTGCTTTGTAGCGCCAGAACAACCGTCGCGGCACAGGCGCCCCGGAGCGCAGGCTCGGAAGCAGGTTCATCCCGTCGGCCGCATAGGCGGGATCCGGCGTTGAGCCGGCGGCAGCGAGCAGCGTCGGAAGCCAGTCCATCGAAATCGCCACTTGCTGTGACGTGCGATTCTGCGGCAGCGCCGCTGGCCACGACACGATCGCCGGGATGCGAAGGCCGCCTTCGAGCAGCTCGGTCTTGCGTCCACTGAACGGCCATGTGTCCGCAAAACGCTCCCCTCCGTTGTCGCTCGTAAAGACGACGATCGTGTTGTCGATGAGGCCGTTGGATCTCAATGCGCCCACGACGCGGCCGATCTGGGTGTCGAGCTCGGTGATCATGCGCTGATACGTGTTCTGTGAGCCGCCGTCGTAGTGGGCGAGCGCGGTGTTGCGAATTCGCTGCGACTCGGCTTCGTCCCCTGGCGCTTCCCACGGCCAGTGCGGCGCATTGAAGTGGAGACTGACGAAGAACGGCCGCCGCTCCTTCGCGTACGCATTGACGACCTGCACGGCGCGATCGCCGAGCAACTGCGTCATGTAACCAGCGCGTTCCACCGGTACGTCGTTGTCCCACAAATCGGGCTTCTGGTCGGTGCCGTTGTGAGAGTAGTAATCGACGGCTCCGCCTCGGAAGCCGAAGAACTGTTCGTAGCCGCTCTGCAGCGGACCGAAGTTCGGCAAGGTCCCGAGATGCCACTTGCCGACCAGCGCGGTCGCGTAACCGGCCTTTTTCAGCAGCGACGGCAGCGTCGGATGGGAAGGGGGAAGGCCGACCGTCGGTAATGCCGTTGCCAACGGCTCTTCGAGCCCCACACGCAACCGGTACTGGTACCGTCCGGTGATGAGTCCCACTCGTGTGGCCGTGCACACCGCGGAGTTGGCGTATCCCTGGAGCAACCGTACGCCTCGCGTGGCGAGACTATCGACATTCGGCGTCCGCAGGTCAGGGCGTCCGTAACACGAGACGTCCGCGTATCCCATGTCATCGGCCATGATGAACACGATATTCGGCGGACGGCTCGAATTCTGAGCAAGGCTGCGCTTCGCGGTCAG
>Ga0068860_100003754_pt1 | contig 15619 bp, 15 predicted proteins | sample KBSSwiS32_FD_66597 | JGI IMG/M metagenome (GOLD analysis project Ga0068860, IMG submission 66597) | Switchgrass rhizosphere microbial communities from Kellogg Biological Station, Michigan, USA - KBS Switchgrass S3-2 | ecosystem: Host-associated > Plants > Roots > Rhizosphere > Soil ... | reverse complement strand
CGACCGCCTGACCTCGCGGAGTACAGGGGCGCGACCGCCCCGGCTCGTGACCCACTACAATCTCCGGCCATGGGCCAATTTCAAGTCGTTTCGCGTTTCGAGCCGCAGGGGGACCAGCCGGAGGCGATCCGGCAGCTCGCCGAGGGCATTCTCGCCGGAGAGCGAGAGCAGGTGCTGCTGGGGGTCACGGGATCGGGCAAGACCTTCTCGATCGCCAAGGTGATCGAGCAGGTGAACCGGCCGACCCTCGTGCTGTCGCACAACAAGATCCTCGCCGCGCAGCTGTTCCAGGAGTTCCGGAGCTTCTTCCCCAACAACGCGGTCGAGTATTTCGTCTCCTATTACGACTATTACCAGCCGGAGGCGTACGTCCCGCAGTCCGACACCTACATCGAGAAAGAGACCAACATCAACGAGGAGATCGAGCGCCTGCGCCTGCGCGCGACCAAGGCGCTGTTCGAGCGGCGCGACGTGCTGATCGTCTCCTCGGTCTCCTGCATCTACGGCTTGGGATCGCCGGAGTCGTTCTTCGGCATGCTCCACTTCTTCGAGAAGGGCGCCGAAGAGGGGATGGACTTCGTGCTGCGCCGGCTGGTCGACATGCAGTATCAGCGGACGCAGATGGACCTCTACCCCGGCACCTTCCGCGTGCGCGGCGACGTGCTGGAGATCTTCCCTTCCTACGACGAGATCGGCTTGCGCATCGAGTACTTCGGCGACGAGATCGAACGGATCACCCGTTTCGACCTGTTGCGCGGCGAAGCGTTCGAGGAGGTGGAGCGGATCGCGGTCTTCCCGAAGACCCATTACGTGACGCCCAAAGACCGGATGGTGCGCGCGATCGAGACGATCAAGGTCGAGCTGCAGGAGCGGCTCGCCGAATTGGAAACGCACGGCAAGCTCCTGGAGCGCCAGCGGCTGGAGCAGCGGACGATGTTCGATCTCGAAATGCTTCAGGAGATCGGCTCCTGCCACGGGATCGAAAACTACTCGCGCCACCTCTCCGGCCGGGCGCCGGGCGAAGCGCCGCCGACGCTGCTCGATTATTTTCCCGAGGATTTCCTGCTGGTGGTCGACGAGAGCCATCAGACGATCCCGCAGGTGCGCGGCATGTACCACGGCGACCGGTCGCGCAAGCAGACGCTGGTCGATTACGGCTTCCGCCTGCCGTCCGCGCTCGACAACCGGCCGCTCCAATTCCCCGAGTTCGACGCCCGGATCGGCCAGCGGATCTACGTTTCGGCGACTCCGGCGCCCTGGGAGCTCGAACGCACCCACGGCGTGATCGCCGAGCAGCTGATCCGGCCGACGGGTTTGCTCGATCCCAAGATCGACGTTCGTCCGGCCAAAGGCCAGGTGGACGACCTGGTAGCCGAGATCCGCGCAACCATCGCCCGCGGCGAACGCGTGCTGGTGACGACGCTCACCAAACGGATGTCGGAAGAGCTGTCCCAATATCTCAAGGAGATCGGGATCAAGGTCCGCTATCTGCACAGCGACATCGAGACGCTCGAACGGGTGGAGATCATCACCGGCCTGCGGCGCGGCGAGTTCGACGTCCTGGTCGGCATCAACCTCCTGCGCGAAGGCCTCGACCTGCCGGAGGTCTCGCTGGTCGCGATCCTCGATGCGGATAAAGAAGGCTTCCTGCGCTCCGAAACCTCGCTGATCCAAACCTCCGGCCGCGCCGCGCGCAACCTGAACGGCCGGGTGATCTTCTACGCCGACGCGATGACTCAATCGATGCAGCGAGCCCTCTCCGAGACCGCCCGCCGTCGGATCAAGCAAGAGGCCCACAACGTCGAGCACGGCATCGAGCCGCAATCGATCTTGAAGGACATCCACAGCCCGCTGGTGCAGATGGCGAACCTCGACCTCTACTCGACCGGCGTCGCCCGCCTCTCCGAGCTGGCCGACCGCTCCGACCTGCCGCTCTCCGAGCAGATCGCCCTGCTCGAAAAACAAATGCGCGCCGCCGCCAAGCGCCTCGAATTCGAAGAGGCCGCGATGCTCCGCGACAAGCTCAAAGAGCTGCGCGACGTGCAGGTGTTCGCGGGGTAGGAGCGCGGGGAGGTGAGTGCTGCGGGCGGAGCTCAAAACTCGCCCTACGGGCTCAAACAGTTTCGCTCCGTCCTCGCACTCACCTCCCCGCGCTCTGCCTCACCGCCCGGGAGAGGGGCGCCCCCACCCGAGATGTTGTTCTTCCCCCTCTCCCGGTTGGGCGGGAGTGCGGATGGGAGAGGGGGACCGAGGGGGTGAGGGTTGCCTGCTTCACCCCCGCGGGTCAGGCAGAATCTGCCGCAGGTAGGGCTCGATCCCGAGCTCCGCGTCCCAATTCTGCGGATAGCCGAGCGAGACCTCTTCGAAGCGGACGCCGTCGCGGAAGTGGGTGGCGCGGATGTGCAGGTGGCCGAAGATCACGCATTGGGCTTTGAACCGGACGTGCCAATCTTCCGTCCGCCGGGTGCCGCACCAGACCGAGAAGCGGGGCACGCGCGGCAGGATCGCGAGGTCCTGCTTGAGCGGCCAGTGGTTGATCAGGATCGTCGGCCCGCGCTCGGCCGCCGCGGTCAAGCGGCGCTCGGCGTCGGCGCAACGGGCAGCGCACCAGGCCGAGCGGCTGGGGAAGGGATCGGGGTGGAGGAGCACCTCGTCCGAGCAGAGGACGTCCTCTTCGGCCGCCCATTGGACCGCCTCTTCGATCGGAATGTGATCGGGGCGGAACGAATAGTCGTAGAGCAGGAAGAGCGGCGCGAGCACGGGCGCCGGATCGGCCGCCGCACCTCCCGGCCATGTGATGTAAGGGTCCTCCGGGGTGAGCACGCCGAACGAGCGGCAGATCTCGACCATCCGGCGGTATTTCATTTCGCCGCGCGGCTCGTCCGGATGCGGCGGGATGGTCCACAGGTCGTGGTTGCCGGGGACCCAGAGCAGGCGGGCGAAACGACGCGACAGGACGGTGAGCGCGAAGCGCAGATGCTCTTCGGTCTCGCCGACGTCGCCCGCGACGATCAGCCAGTCTTCCGGATGCGGCACGAGGTCGAGCAGCGCCTTGCGATTCGATTCGTGGCGGAGATGGAGATCGCCGAGCGCGTAGAGCTTCAATGGATCGACTCAGGGGGCGTGCCCGAAGCCGCGGCCTCGATCTCCCGCAGGTAGTCCGGCCGCTCCGGCGGCGCTTCCGGCTCGAACGGCCCCTCGCCCGGCAGCAGCAGGGTCTGCGTCAGCTTGCCCTCGGCGTCGACGTAGACCTCGGTCGCCGGATGGCGGATCGGCTCCAGCGAATAATCGGGGTGGTAGACCAAACCGCCGCCGGTGGGGATGCCGATCCCTTTCACGTGCTCGCCCGCCCGCGGCACGATGCGATGGAGCATCGGCCAATCGGGCTCGGCGTGCGCGTCGATCACGAACGGCACGATGCGGAAGGTGTCGAACAACCGATCGGACCCCGAGTCCAGCCCTTTGAGGCCGAGCTGGACCGCGCCGGCCGAGATGCCGACCAGGAGCGCGCCGGCGTAGTAGCGGCCGAAGATCTTCGCGGCGAGGTCGTTGGCGTCGAACGCGTCCCAGCCCCGGCGGACGTCGCCGCCGGCGAACAGCAGCAGATCGGCCTGATCGATGAACGCGAGATCGTCGGAGCCCAAACGCGCCGGGACGTGGCGGCAATCGCGGATGCCGATCGTGTCCATCGCGGCGAGGAACAGATCGTAGAACTCCGGCGCGTCGCCGTTCGAGGCGCCGAAATAAGCGGCTTTGAACGGTCGCGAGGAACCTTCGAGGTCGTCGATCATCAGATCGCGCAGCCGCTCCAGGAACTGGCGCTCGCCGTTGCGCCAGAACAGCAGCTGGGAGTCGGAGAAGAGGAAGACCGGTTTGATCGTAGCCATGGCGTGGGGAAAGGATATCAGGCGGGCTGCGGAAGGTCGCGCTGCGGGCGGTGCTCAAACTCGCCCTGACGGGCTCAAACAGTTGCGCTCCGTCCTCGCGCGACCTTCCGCAGCCCGGGGCGACGGTCAGGCGCCCCTCTCCCGGGTGGGTGGGAGTGCGGATGGGAGAGGGGATGGGGGTGAGGGTTACGGCGTCTCCGCCCGCCGATAGACCCAGCGCACGGAGACCGGCGGCAGCGGGCCGTAGCCTTCGAGCGAAACGACCACGATCAGCTCGGGTTTACCGTCGATGCCCGCGGCGACCCGGTAGAGCTCGCTCCGTTCGGGGCCGCGGGAGGGGCTCTCGAAGATCGTCAGCTCGCCGTCCTTCCAGGTCGCCCAGCTCTTGACCGCCGTGCCGTCGGGGCGCTCGCGTTTGACCTTCTTGGCGTTGGGCACGATCGAGAGCGGGGCGGCCTTGAGCAGCGGATCGGAGGCATCCGGCTCGGTCGTGATCGTAAACGCGCCGCTGGCGAAGGCGATTTTCTGTTCGAGCGGCGCCTCCATCCGGCCGGACAGTTTCGCCATGTCCGGCGCCTCGACCGGCGCCCGGAATCCGCTGTTGCCGGTCCCCGGAGGTCCGCCGCCAGGCCGTCCGCCACCGCCGCCGCCCGGGCCGGAAAATCCGCCGTCGCGCGACCGCCCGGCATGCGCCTCGCGCAGCGCGCTGCGGAAATCCTGGCTGCGGTCCGAATCGAGCTGCCAAGTACCTAGCAGAGGCTGAACAGCAGCCTCTGTCGGGGGAGGGGCCGCTCCATATGCGGGCACCGCCGCCATCGCCAAGATCAACCCCAACCCCCCGGCAAGAATCCGCCACCCTCGTCCTTGCCGTCCTCTAGGTCCTTTTCGCTGTCCGTTCATGGCGCCAGTTTACCCCGCCCCTCCGCGCCAAACTTGTAAGCAATGTAAGAACCCGCCGGCCCCCGGCGTACGCCCGATCGCCCCTTGCTAAGCTCGCCGCTGATGTCGAAACCCGCCCGATCGAAGCCAGCCACCGGCGCCAGCGGCGGCGCCGCGGCGCGCGTCCGCTCGTCGCGCCTGGCGGTGGCGGCGCTGGTGGGCCTGCTCGCCCTGCTCGGCGCGCTCCAATGGCGCTGGATCGGCCAGGTCAGCCGGCTCGAACGGGAGCGCACGCGGCGCACGCTCTCCGAAGCGGGGGAGGGGCTGATCGCCGATTTCGACCGTGAGCTGCTGCGGGTGTTCTTCTATTTTCAGCTCGGCCCCCGTGCCTTGCGGATGCACCTCGAGCCGCAACCGAATCTGCCGGTCCCGCCGCCCTCGGGCGACGGCGTTCGGCCGGCCGACTCCGCCGATGCGCTCGCCGGCCAGCTCGCGCTCTGGCGCCAGAACGCCGTTTATCCGCGCCTGGTGCGCGGACTCTATCGGGCGAGCGGCCGGCCGGCGGAGTTGTCTCTCTGTTCGACCCAGCCGTTGGGCTGCCGGCCGGTACCCTGGCCGCCGGAGCTCGCCGCGGCGCGCGCGCGCATCGATGCCGGGCTCACCGGGCCGGAGGTCGAGTCTCGCGCGCCCGCCCTCTTGCTGCCCACTTCATTGCCGCCGCACGGCGGGTCGCTCGGGCCGTTTCCCGCGCCGGTGAAGCCGTCGCCCGGTGCGCCGCCGAGCATGCTCCCGGGCGGCACCCCGGGGACGGTCGTAGTCATCCTGCTCGACGCCGATCTGATCGTCCGCGAGATCCTGCCGCAACTCGCCGAGCGTCATTTTCACTTGACCCAGCGGCCGGATGTGCGGCTCGCCGTGGTCGGCCCCGCCGGGGTTCTGTACCGCTCCGATCCGGCGTTCACGCCGAAATTCGATTCCGGCGATCTCTGGCTGCCGATGCTGATGCTGCGCGGTCCGGTCGAATTCCATCGCCTGCTGCCCGAGTTGCTGCATGGCACGAAGTTCGAGCTGCCCGTGCCAGGCAATGCGCAGCCTCATGGCGGGGGCAGGATCCACCGTGAGCTACGGCAAGCGTTCCTGTTTCGCAGCCCGGAGCCGCCGACCGGCGCCGGCGGCACCTGGGTGCTCGCGATCTCCGACCGCGCCGGTTCGCTCGAAGCGGCGGTCGGCGCGGTGCGCGCGAGGAACGTCGGGATCAGCCTCGCGATCCTCGCTTTGCTCGGGGCGAGCCTGTTCGTCCTCGCCCGCTCGGCCGCGCGGGCGCATCGGCTCGCCGAGCAGCGGCTCGAATTCGTCGCCGGGGTCACCCATGAGCTGCACACGCCGATCGCGGCGATCCGCGCCGCGGCGCAAAACCTCGCCGACGGCGTGGTCGCCGAACCGGCCAAGGTGCGCGAGTACGGCGGCCTGGTCGATCGCGAAGGGGCGCGACTCTCCTCGCTCGTGGCTCAATCGCTGGAGCTGGCGGGGATCGAATCCGGCACCCGGGCCTTTCACCCCGAGCCGCTTGCCGTGGCGGAGGTGATCGATCGCGCGCTTGAAGACGCAGGCCCGGCGCTCGCCCGCGCGGGAATCACCGTTGAACGCGATTTGGAGGCGGAGCGGCCGCTCCCCGCCGCGCTCGCGGACCGCGCGGCGCTCCGGCTGGCGCTGCGCAACCTGGTCGAAAACGCGGCGAAATACGCGGCATCCGGCGGCTGGGTGGGGATTCGCACGGGCTCAGCGGGCGGCGCGATCTCGATTCGGGTCGAAGATCGCGGACCCGGGGTCGCGGCCGAGGATCGCCCCCACCTGTTCGAGCCGTTCGTCCGGGGCCGCGCCGCTGCGAGCGCGGTCGGCTCGGTCGCTGGCGCCGGCCTCGGCCTGACGCTTGCCCGCCGGGCGCTCGAAGCGACCGGCGGCACGGTGGAGCTGCGCGAAGGGCCGGGTGGCGTCGGCAGCTCGTTTGAAATCCGGCTACCCCTGGCATGAGCGGCGAACGCATCCTCCTGGTCGAAGACGAGCCGAGCCTGCAACTGACGCTCTCCGATCGCCTGAAGAGCGAGGGCTACCGGGTCGAGCCGGCTCTCACCGGCGATGCGGGGGAGGCGCGCGCGCTCGCCGAACCTTTCGATCTGATCGTCCTCGACGTCATGCTGCCGGGCAAGAACGGTTTCGACGTCTGCCGTGACCTGCGCCAGCGCGGACTCGACGTGCCGATCCTGATGCTCACCGCCCGGACCCAGGTGGTCGACCGGGTGGTGGGCTTGAAGCTCGGCGCCGACGACTATCTGAGCAAGCCGTTCGAGGCGATCGAGCTGCTGGCGCGGATCGAGGCGCTGCTCCGGCGCGCGCGACCGAAGAGTGCCTACGCCAACGGCGTGCCGCCTCCGGACACGTTCCGCTTCGGCGACGTCGAGATCGATTGGAAACGCGCCGAAGTCCGGCGCGAGGGAGTGTCCGTCTCGCTCTCGGCGCTGGAGCTCAAGCTGCTGCGCTACCTGATCGAACGGCATGGCGAGGTGATCGGCCGCGACGAGCTGCTCGATCGGGTCTGGGGCTACGACGCCACGGCCCAGACCCGCACCGTCGACGTCCATATCGCCTCGCTGCGCCAGAAGCTCGAACCGGTCCCGGCCCATCCGCGATTTCTCATCACCGTCCACCGTCTCGGCTACAAGTTCGTGGAGTAGGCGGAGAAAGACCATGCTTTACATCTCTGACATAAGCCTTGCGTCCGCTTGAAGACTTGAGGGCAGAACGAGCCCTATCCTGCCCTCACCGTCGGCGCTCGCTTGCCGGCCGAAACGAAACTTCTGAGGAGACAAGCCATGAAGCGTTGGATGTTCCTGATCGCCCTAGCCGCCCTGCTCAACCCGATCGCCCCGGCCTCCGCCGCTGACGACAAGCCGGTGGTGGAAAAGAACGTCGTGTTCATGGGCCACCCCGGCCATGGGCCTGGCGGCATGCACCGGATGCTGTTCAAAGGCGACGGCCCGCCGCCGCTGGTCGACATGTTGAAGACCCAGCTCGACTTGACCGCCGACCAGGAAAGCGCCGCCCGCGATCTCGAAACCGAGCTGCGCGAGACGATGAAGCCGCTCCACGAACAGCTCATGACGCTCCAGTCCGACCTCGATAAAGCCCTCGATTCCGGCGCCGATGCCGCGACCGTCGGCAACGCCGCGATCGCCGTCCACAAGCTGACGAAGCAAATGGAAGCCGCCCACCAGGAGTTCCATACCAGCTTCGCGGATCTCCTTACCCCCGATCAGAAAGCGAAGTTCGAGTCGTTCCACCAGACCTTCCACTTCCGCGTCGGCGGCCCCGGCCTGCCGATCCCCCCGCCGGGCGTCGAGAACTAATCGGGCCTTGCTCCTCCTCTAGGGGAGCATGAAACGCATAGAGGCGCGCCGTTCGGAAGAAAACCGGGCGGCGCGCCTTTTTGTCTCTACTTCTTTCGCCCGATCCGCTCCAGCGCCCCGTTCCGGTCGGTATGCACCAGCAGGATCAGCAGATCCCCCGCCTCCGCGATCTCCAGCGCCAGCTCGACACCCGCCAGCTCCGTTTCAACCCGCAGAATCTCCGGAACCCCCAGCCGCCGCAGGTCCGCTTCGAGAATCGCGGGCACCTCCCCCGGCTTCCGGCCGCGGAGAAGCGCCGGCATCTCTTTGAGAATCACCAGATCGGGCGCGAAGCGCGACGCCGCCGCGGCGAGGTCACGGAGGGCCGCGTCGTCTCGGTCTCCCGCTTGGCCGAAGAGGAGGATGCGGCGTTTGGCGGGAAGGCTCTCGACCAACGGGCGCAACGCTTCGAGGCCGTGAGGGTTGTGGGCGTAGTCGAGCAGGACTGTGGCGCCCTTGCCGAGCGGGATCAGGTTTGCCCGACCGGGGTTGTCGGCGGGGGAGGTGCCGATCGCGGCAAGGCCTTCGCGCTGGGCGACGGGGGAGATGCCTAAGGCGTCGGCGAGCAGGATCGCGGCGAGCGCGTTCGAGACGTTGTGCCGCGCGGCGCCGCCGTGGGCGAGGGGGAAATCCGCGATCCGGATCACTTCGGTTCGCTCGGATTGTTCGGAGCCAGGGGCGAGGATCAGCGCGTCACCTTCGAGGTAGGCTGCGGTGCCGCCGGCCGCTCGGTGCGAAGCGAGCGGCTCGGTCTTCGAGGAGAGCGAGAACCAGCCAATCTGTAGGCGGAAATGTTCGGCGACCGCCCGACCGCGCGCCGCCAGCTCGGGGTCGTCCGCGTTCAAGACGAGCCGGCCGCCGGGCGCGAGCGTGTGCGCGACCGAGAGCTTCGCCTCCGCGAGGCTCGGCACGTCGACGATGCCGTATTCGCCGAGGTGGTCGGCGGCCACGTTGGTCACCGCCGCGGCAGTTGCCCGCGAGAGAGGCACGCCTCGCCGGAGCATGCCGCCGCGCGCCAGCTCCAAAACGCCGAGATCGACCCGGGTGTCGCGTAGCGCCTTCCTCGCCCCTTCCGGACCGGAGTAATCGCCCGTCGCGATCCGCTCGCCACCGACCGTCACGCCGTCGGTCGAGGAGAGGCCGACGACGAACCCCGCCGCCCGGCTGATGCTCGCGAGCAGGCGCACGGTCGTCGTCTTGCCGTTCGTGCCGGTGACGACGGTGTGGGGGATGTCGTGGATCTGGGTCCAGTCGACCGGCGGGAAGGGATCGGCTTCTCCTGGGTGCGCGGGCCTCCGGCCCGCCGTAGCGGGAGGGACGCCCGCGTACCCAGGGGATAGCTCCGGCTCTTCCGGCTTCTCCGGACGCGGAAACGTTCGGCTCCCCGTCCCCAGCCCAACCGTCACCGCCCGATCGTCGATCAGGAACGTCACCCCGTGCGCGAGCGCCCCATCGCGCAAGGCCACGAGCTGCGGATCCCGCTCCGCATCGATCGCGGCGCGGAGCATTTCCAGTGTTGCCGCTGGATCAGGCTCCGCCTCGCCGCTCTGCGCCGCCATCGCCGCAGTCCAGGCCGCTTCCGCGACATCGCAGGCGGCGAACAGGGCATCGAACGGCGCCGTGATCGCGAGGCTCGCCCCTCCGGGGAAGGGCCGGACGGCGATCGTCTCGCTCTCCCAGCCGAGCGCGTCGAGCAGGCGCCGGACGCGCTCCCGCCAGAACTCGACGACGTTCTCTTCGCCCGCGCCGTAGGACACTTCGATCGCCGCTCCCTCGCGGTCGAGTAGGAGACCGGGTCCGGTCAGGCGGCGTGAATCGAGAAGCTCCATCGGAGGGCGCAGAGTATCCCGCCGGGGCGCGATCGATCTAGGATTTCGGCAGCGGGATTTTCGGGCACCAAATCGGCGTTTCAGGTGTCTAAGGAGTCATCGTGTGGAAGGGCGGAGCTTGCCCGCCCGAAGCGAGGAGGCTCGATGATCGACACGGGAGTTTCTGCGTCGCTGTTCGCTCGGATCTTGCCGATGTCGGCGCCGGCCGTCACGACCCGTCCCGACTTGGCCCAGATCTCGGTGGTCGCTTCGCTCTGTACGCTGTTTGCCGTAGCGCTGATCGTCCGCCCGAGGGAGGCGACGGTCGACCTCTTCGCGCCCGCCCCTTCGCCGCCGCCGGCCTCCACTTGGGCGGTTTCGCTCGGAGTCGCCGTTTCCGCCTTGCATCTATTCGGCGCCGCGCTGCTGGTCTGCGGCGTCCTCGGCGTCGGCGCGGCGGGAGGAATGCGCGCCGCCGCCGGCTGGCTGGTCGTCCCCGGCCTCGCCGGCACCCTCGCCTTCGCCATGCCGTTCGCCAACGCCCTCGCCTGGAGGCGCGGCTGGTGGACCTCTGAGTTCCGCCTCTGGTACGCGCTGCTCTCGTTCGCGGCGGTGGTGTTCGTGGGCTGGCTGGTGCCCTGGTCGATGGTCGGCTGGCGATGAGGGGGCGCCGAGGAGCGCCGGCGGGCCGCTGGCGGTCCCAGGAACAGCACACCCAGAGAGAGGCAAGAGCGGCGAGAAGACTGGAGCGCTTTTCAAGACATCCTTCGGCTTCTCGCCGCCGTCACCTCTTTAGGGTGTGCTCTTCCTGGGACCGCCGGCGGCTCGCCGGCGTTTTCGCCCCAGCTCCCTGCTAGACTTTTAGCGAGGACATGGAACAGCGAGCTCCCGCACCGAGTCCGTCGGCGGCCGCCGAGCCGAGTCCGTGGCGCTCGCGCGGATATCTTCCTCATTTCGAACGCGAAGGCCTCGTGCAAGCTCTGACGTTTCGGCTCCACGACTCCGTGCCCGCCCACGTAATCCAAAGTTGGAGAGCCGAGCTGGTCCGCACCGAAAAACTTTCCGAGCGGGAGATGATCCTTCGCAAGCGCCTGGTGCGCTACGAGGACGCGGGGCATGGCGCCTGCTGGTTGCGCGACTCGCGGGTTGCGGCTTTACTGGAGGGGACTCTCCTCGAGTTCGACGGCGAGCGCTATCGGCTGGTTGCTTGGTGCATCATGCCGAACCACGCGCATGTGTTAATCGAGACGATGGGCGATTGGACTCTCGATCGAATCGTGCATGGCTGGAAGTCGTACACCTCCCATGCGGCAAATCGCCTGCTGAAGCGGACGGGCGCTTTCTGGGCTCGGGAGTACCACGATCGGTTCGTTCGGGATGACGATCATTTGGCTGTTTGTGTCCGGTATATCGAAAACAATCCGGTGGCTGCCGGGTTGGTGCTGGAGGCGGGATCTTGGCGGTGGGGGAGCGCTCGGCGGAGGGTGTGAAAAGCGCCGGCGGGCCGCCGGCGGTCCCAGGACGAGCACACCCGAGGGGTAAGGCTTTCGAAGCGTTGGCAGCTTTTGGATGAGCGCGACGGAAGGGGTCGTTTCCTTCTTGAAGCTGTTGCCCCATGGGTGTGCTCGTCCTGGGACCGCCGGCGGCCCGCCGGCGCTTCTCACACCTACTCCGGATCAACACCTTCCGTCGGCAGGCCACCTTCGATCCCGGTCGTCATCTCCGTCGGGTTCCCGCCGGTCAGCTCGCGCAGAGCCTGATCGAGCTGTTTCTGCTGCGGTGCGGTGAGCTGAGGAGCCTCCTGGGTAGAGCCGGAACCGGGAAACAGGTCCGCGACCGCGTCGTGCAGGGAGTAGAGCGCAAAGGCGGCGCCTAAGCAGAGCGCCGCGGTGACGAGGAGCGGGCCGAGGAGCGACCGACGCGGCGGCATATGTGTATCGAGTTTGGGCGCCGCGCCGCCGGCTTCCGCCTGCGCTTCGCGGCGGCAAATCACGCAGCCGGTCATCTTCGCCGGATCGTAGTGGAGTCCGTGCTTCTCGCACTTGGCGAGGGGAGCGCGTTCTCGGGTTTCGAGTGTGGGATCGGTCATGCTCGACCTTCGATCTATTGAAAATAACCCACCACATCGAGCACCAGATGGACCGTGCCCGACGATTGCACCGCGCGCACCGAGAGGGAGCCGGCGGCGAGCGGCAAGATCGCGTTGTTGGTGCGGGTCTGGTTCGCGGAGTAGCTGATCGCGGTGGCGACGGGTAAGGGAGTGCCGGTCGCCCAGGCGCGCAGCTCGCCACCCTTGGTCGGACCAACCACGCTCAGGTTGAACGCGACGGATTCGGCGTCGACCGGGACGCCGCAGAGGCCGGCGATGGGGAATGCGCGATTGATGTTCGCAGCGAGCGCCGGGCCGCCGAGGGGGCCGTTCGGGTTCCTCGTGTCGACGGCGCGGCAGGGGGTGACGGCGTGGAAGCGCGACGCCGAACGGTGGCAGACCCCCGACCCCGCGTCGTTGAAGGTGCCGCCGGGGACCTTGACGAAACGCCAGTCGTAGCCGGTGCGGCGAAGGGTCAATTCGAGCAAGCCGAAGTCCGTGTTTTGCACCGCCTCGCGGTTCGCGTGCGCCGGCTGCGCCGAATAGAGAATCTTGCCGCCGGTACCGACGACGAATTCGCGCAGGCCGTGGGTCGGATCGGCGACTCCCGTCGGCCCCTGCGGCGCGAAGCGTTCGTAGATGTGGTCGTGGCCGGTGAGGATCACGTCGGCGTGCGCATCTTGCAGCGCCTGCCAGAGCGGTTGGGTCATCGGGTCGTCGCCATGCGGCCCGGAGGAAAACCGCGGGTGGTGCCAGGCCGCCAGCGTGCAGACCCCCGGGTTCGCGGCGAGGTCGGCGCGCAGCCATTGCTCCTGCGGCGATCCGGGGCCGCAGCCGCCGATCAGGGCGCAGTTCGAGTTCAAGACGATCAGGTGCCAGCTGCCGAGGTCGAAGCTGTACCAGCCCTTGGCCGGATCGCCCGCGGCGGCGCCAAAGTACTGGTAGTAGCCGGCGCCGTTCGGGGTCATGTATTCGTGGTTGCCGGGCACCGGCCGGGTGACCGATTTCACCCGCCCCCAGGTCGGATCGTAAGAGGCTTGGAAGTTGGCGAACGAGCCGTCTTCGTACTGCACGTCGCCGAGCGGCAGCACGGCGTCGTAATGGCCCGCGACCGCAAGATCGGAGGTCGCTTTCATCCGGCAGGCGACCGGGGTGCCGAGGCCGTTGTTGAAGTTCGGATCGGAGGGGGCGCAGGCGATGTCGCCGACCGCGGCGATCGTCGCGGCTCTCGCCGAGAGTGGGGAGCAAACGAGCAGCGTGGCGCCGAGAAGCGATCGAAGGAGCGTCCGACGATTCATGGCGCGGGCGCCAGGATCGCGAGCACCACGAGATTTTCGGCGCCGTCGTTGCGCAGGCCGTGGGGGACGTCGGCCGGTGCGATCAGCATGTCGCCCGCGGTCATCGGCCGGTCGCCGTCGGCGAGCAGGAACCGGCCCGTTCCGGCGAGCACGTGGTAGACCTTGTCCATCCCGGCATGGGCGTGCAGGCGGTGCTCTTGCCCGGGGAGGAAAGTGTTCAGGCCCACGAGCATCCGCTCGGATTGAAAGAGCGTCGCCTTGCCCATACAGTCGGTCGAAAACGTTGCCTGATCGAGCGGCCGGAACGGCTCGGTTGGAGAGGGGGCCATGCCCCCATGATACCCTTATTGCTCTACCTTGAAAGAAGGACACCGACATGAAAGACGACGCCTCGGTCCTGCCCGATCTGGTCGAACGCCACGACGGCATCCACGTCCTGCGCGGCGGCGGCGAGCACGGCCGGAGCTGGAACGGCATCCAGTACCAGCAAGGGATTTCCGGGCGCAACGTCGGCGCCAAGAACCTGTCGATCAACGTCGCGACCGTGCCCCCCGGCGCGATCGCCTACGCGCACATCCATGACGGTTTCGAGGTGATGCTCTACATCGTCGAGGGGCGCGTGCGCCACGATTTCGGCCCGAACCTCGAACATTCGGTGGAAAACGAGGCGGGCGATTTCATCTTCATCGAGCCGGGTGTGCCGCACGAGGTGTTCAACGTCGGCGACGGCCCGCTCACCGCGTTCGTCGCCCGTTCGACCGCCGACGAGTGGGACAAGATCATCGACGTGCCGAGCCGCTATCGGCCGGAGGCCCTGTGACCATGCGTAGAACGTTCGTCCTGCTCGGAGCCGGCCTCCTCTCGCTGCTCTCTCCGGCGCTCCGTGCCGCCGCACCCTGGACGCCGCCCGATCCGGCGCTGGTCGAGCGGGCACGGAAGCTACTGGTCGCGACACCTTTGATCGACGGCCATAACGACCTTCCCTGGCAGTATCGCGAGCGGGTGAAAAACCGGCTCGGCGAGATCGACCTGGCGGTCGATCAAACGAAGCTCGATCCTCCTCTCCATACCGATCTGCCGCGGCTGCGCAAAGGGGGCGTCGGCGCGCAGTTCTGGTCGGTCTACGTGCCGGTGGATCTGGCAGGCGGAGCCGCGACGCGCGCCGTGTTCGAGCAGATGGACGACGTCCGCCGGCTGGTCGAGCGCTATCCGAACGATTTCGAGCTGGCCTTTTCGGCCGACGACGTCGTGCGCATCCACAAGGCGGGCAAGATCGCCTCGCTGATGGGGATGGAGGGCGGCCACTCGATCGACTCGTCGCTCCCGCTGTTGCGCGCGTTTTACGCCGCGGGCGCCCGCTACATGACGATCACCCATTCGAAGAACACCCCGTGGGCCGATTCCGCGACCGACGCGCCGAAGGCGAACGGCCTCACCAAGTTCGGGGAAGAGGTGATCCGCGAGATGAACCGTCTCGGCATGCTGGTCGACCTCTCCCACGTCTCGCCCGATACGATGAAAGACGCGCTCGCGATGGCGGAGGCGCCGGTGATCTTTTCCCACTCCTCCGCGCGGGCGCTCTGCGACCATCCGCGCAACATCCCGGACGACGTGCTCGCCCTGCTGCCGAAGAACGGCGGGGTGGCGATGGCGACGTTCGTGCCGTCGTTCCTGACCGAGGCGCGCCGCCAATGGGGCGCGGCGATCGATGGCGAGGAGAAGCGCCTTCAGGGGTTGCATCCGGAGGATGCCGAGCGGGTGAAGCGCGATCTCGCCGCCTGGAAGGTCGAGCATCCCGAGCCGCAGCCTTCGGTCGCGGACATCGCCGACCACATCGAGCACGTCAAGAAGATCGCCGGGATCGACCACGTCGGAATCGGCTCGGATTTCGACGGCATTACCTCGACGCCGATCGGCGCGAGCGGCGTCGACGCCTATCCGGTGGTGCTCGCCGAGCTGCTCCGTCGCGGCTGGACCGACGCCGAGATCAAGAAGCTCGCGGGTGAGAATCTGTTGCGCGTCCTCTCCCAGGCCGAAGCGGTCGCCAAGCGCCTGCAGAAGGAACGGCCGGCTTCCGAGGCGACGATCGAAATCCTCGACAAACCGTAGGGGCGGACCTACGTTGTCCGGCCTTCAGGACATAGGTAACACCTCGACCTCAAGACATCGGTAACAGGTTGAATCCTTCGCCGATATCCTGTTTACTTCAATTTGC
>Ga0068860_100003750_pt1 | contig 15629 bp, 14 predicted proteins | sample KBSSwiS32_FD_66597 | JGI IMG/M metagenome (GOLD analysis project Ga0068860, IMG submission 66597) | Switchgrass rhizosphere microbial communities from Kellogg Biological Station, Michigan, USA - KBS Switchgrass S3-2 | ecosystem: Host-associated > Plants > Roots > Rhizosphere > Soil ... | reverse complement strand
GCATGAGGGATTCCGGCAGGTAGCGGTGAAGGCGCATCATGTCGAGCGTCTGAACCGCCGGTTCGGCCGAGTGTGGGTGCCCAAAGTGGGCTGGGTGCGCTTCCGCCTGTCGCGGCCGGTCCCCGACGGGGTGAAGTCCTACCGGGTCACCCGCGATCGGGCGGGTCGCTGGCATATTGCGTTCGCCCACATCCCTGATCCGATCGCCGGTCCGGGTGAGGGCAGCGTGGTGGGCATCGATCGTGGCGTTGCGGTGTCGGCGGCGTTGTCGACCGGTGAGCTGCTGCACGATCCTGGCTTGAGTCGCGGTGAGGCCAGGCGGTTGAAGGTGTTGCAGCAGCGCCTGGCCCGCGCTGAGCGCGGGTCCAACCGTCGAGCTCGCACGAAGCTGGCGCTCGCAAGGTTGAGGGCGCGTGAGACAGACAGGCGCAAGGACTGGATCGAAAAGACCTCCACGGACATTGCGCGGTGCTTCGACACGATCCGCATCGAAGCCCTCGACGTGCGTGCGATGACCCGTAGTGCGCGGGGCACCGTCGTGCGGCCCGGCCAGCGGGTCGCACAGAAACGCAGTCTGAATCGTGGTATCCGCCGAAGTGGTTGGGGTCTGCTCGCCGCACGTTTGCAGCACAAGGCTTACGGTCGAGTCGAGCAGGTTCCGGCTGCATACACGTCGCAACGATGCTCCGCGTGCGGGCATATTGCGCCCGGAAACCGCAAGAGCCAAGCGGTTTTCGAGTGCGAAGCCTGCACGGCAGGGCCGTGCAACGCCGACGTGAACGCTGCACGCAACATCGCCGCCGGACGGGCGGTGACAGCACGGGGAGACCTCGGCGCTAGCCGGTCTGCGAACCGTGAACCTCAACTCTGCTCTCCTGCCGCGTAGGTAGTGGGCCGGGTTGGAATCTTCTGGTTTCAGCAGAGGAGGACGTCAATTACATGTGGGTTCCGCCGTCGACACGCAGCTCTGTTCCGGTCACGAAATAGGCGTCCGACGAGGCGAGCATCGCGACGACAGCGGCGACCGCATCCGGCTTGGCGAACATCGCGCCGCCGTCGAGCGGCAGCATCGACATGATCTTGCCGAGGAGAGAATAGTCCGTATCGGCAGGCAGCCCGGGGCCGATGCTCTGCTTGGATTCGCCCGTGCCGTCGGTCATACCGGACGAAATGGATCCCGGCTGAACCGAGTTGAACCGGATTCGCTCCTTGACGAACTCCAGCGCCAGCGCGTGCGTCATCGCCTGGACGCCGCCCTTGGACGCGGCGTAGGCGGCCATGTACGGGTGCGCGAACGAGGCGGAGGTGGAGCTGAAGTTGACGACGGCGGGATCGTTGCCGCTACGCAATGCGGGGATGGCCGCACGGATCACCAGGAAGGTGCCGACGAGGTTGATCCGCAGCACCTGCTCGAAATCGGCGAGTGTGGTGTCGGTGAAATGTGCTGACCGCAGGATACCGGCGGCGTTGACCAGGGCGTCGAGCCCGCTGAGGGTCTCGACCGCGGCCGCGACGCCAGACTGCACCGACTCCTCGCTGGCGACGTCCATGACCACGGTGCTCAGCCGATCGCGATGCGGTTCGGCCTTGGCCACCGTGTCCTTCAACCCGGATTCGCTGATGTCCGCCGCGACCACCGCGCCGCCTTCGTCCAATATGCGCAGCACGGTCGCCTGCCCGATGCCAGAACCACCGCCGGTGATGAGGACACGACGATCCGTGTATCGCTGAAGAGATGCCATGGGGCGATATTCGCGTGAAACGGCGCCGATGTCAGCCGTTTGTCCCACCCTGCGGTCGTGTCGCCGCCATGTGCCTGGCGGCGAGGTGGCTGAACAACATCGACGCGCCGATCGGGATACCGCCGCCTGGATAGACCGTTCCGCTGACCGCGGCCATGGTGTTGCCTGCGGCATAGAGCCCATCGATGGGGATGCCGTCGGTGTCGAGCACGCGAGCGTCGCTGTCCGTAACGAGCCCGCCCTTGGTGCCCAGATCGGAAAGGCCGAACGCGGCGGCGTGGTAGGGCGCGGTGTCGATCGGCGCCATCGGTGACCGACCTCCCGAGAACACGCGGTCGTAGGCCTCGTCGCCCCGCCCGAAGTCCTTGTCGACCCCCGCGGCGGCGAACTCGTTGAACCGCTTCACCGTCGACACCAGATTGTCGGCGTTCACGCCGATCTTCGCCGCCAGTTCGGGCAGTGTGTCCGCGGTGTGCCACAGCCCGGCGTCGACGTATTGCGCAGGCTCGACCATCGAGACGTTCGTCGCCTTCACCGGCGGAACGAGGCCCTCCTGGTCGTCGTAGATCATCCAGAACGGCAACGTCATTGCGCCGCAGGCGATCTGGTCGATGATGGTTTTGCCGATCCGATCGTATGGGCCGGACTCATTGACGAAACGTCTCCCGTCCTGGTTGACGAAGATCCCGCCCGTGAACCACAGCGAGAACGCCGACCGCCCGTCGGGGTGAGTGAACCCGGGCGACCACCAGGCCTGGTCCATCAGATCGATCGCCGCGCCTGCGGCCATCCCGGCCTCCAGCGCCAGTCCGACATTGCCCGGCGCGCCCATCGTGTCCCGAGCATCGCCGGGAACTCCGAAGCGCAGGCGCAGTGCGGGATTGCACTCGAAGCCGCCCGCCGCGAGAAGCACACCGGCCCGGGCGCGGATGGCGCGCCGACGGCCGTCCTGCTCGACAACGGCGCCGACAACGGCGCCGTCGGACGTGACCAACTCCACCAGAGGCGTGTTGAGGTGAAGCGACGCGTGTGGGTAGCTTGTTATCGCAGACAGTAGCCGGCCGATGAGCGCCCGCCCGCCGCTGAGGTACTTCGGTGCCTCCGTGCCGAGTCGCTCCCTATCCAACGGGCCGCGCACCAGATGCGCCAGCCCGCCGAGACGTTCGGCGCGAAGGGGTCTGGACACCGTGTGTCGCATGCCGTCGCGGCGCGCGTAGGGCAACCGGCCGTAGTAGTCCGGCCAGGGCAGCACGTCGAACTCGAAGTGATCGTCTTGCTCGAGGTAACCGATCAGGTCGCTGCCGCCGTACACGTAGGTGCGCTGAAGCTCCACCGGAGTGCGATCGCCGACTGCGGCGTGGTAGTAGGCGAAGGCGGCGTCGAGGGTGTCGTCCGTTCCGGCTCGACGCAGCACCGGATTGCAGGGGAACCACATGCCCCCGCCTCCGGAGTATGCGGTCGTGCCGCCGAACTGGTCGCTGGCCTCGACCACCATGACGGAAAGCCCTTCGCGCGCCGCGGTGTACGCGCCGACCAGCCCACCACCGGATCCGGCGACGATCACGTCGGTTTCGTCGTCCCACACGCCCTCAGTGTGAACAGTCACGCAAGTCCTCCGTAGCCACCGCGATAGAACAGTAGCGGCAGGCGGTCGTTCGATGCGTGCAGCCCGGTTACGCTCGCCACGACGATGGTGTGATCGCCTGCCGCGTGTTCGAATTCAACGCTCGCTTCGATGTTGGCAACGGCGCCGTCGATCATCGGCGCACCGTTCGATGCAGGTCGCCACCGCAAGCCGCCGAACTTGTCAGCCGCCCTGACGGCGAACTGTTTGCAGATGTGGTGCTGGTCGTGGGCCCAGATGTTGACGCACAGCGCTCCGATGTCGCGCATCGTCCGCCGACTGGTTGACGTGCGTGCCGGGCAGAACGAGATATACGGCGGATCGAGCGACACCGACGTCACCGATTGGCAGGTGAAGCCACACTTTCGGGTGCCGTCGCTTGCGGTGATGACGGCTATCCCGGTGCAGAACCGACCGAGGACGTTACGCATGGACGTCGGTGTGGGCGCGCAGCTCGTCATCGGACTCCTTGCATCGTTCTCGACGAAAGTTTTCGCCGCTGCGATGTTCCTCCGCAACAGGATGTCCCGCCCAGTGGTGACTGGCCTGGAGCCTGTGACCTGTGTTGTTAGTCTGAAAACGTGGAAAAGAGCGATCAGCAGGGCAAGCCGAATCTTGCGGCGACCAGCTGGGCGCTGTTGGGCATGCTGTCGTATGAGTACGAGCTTTCCGGCTATGACATGCGGAAGTGGATCGAATGGAGCATGCGGTTCTTCTACGGGAGCCCGGCGTACAGCCAGATCTATTCCGAACTGAAGAAGCTGGAACAACTCGGCTTGGTGACGTCGCGTGTCGAGAACAGCGGCGGCACCCGCAATCGGAGGCTGTACAAGATCACCGAGGCGGGTATGGATGCAGTCACGCGGTGGGCGAACGACGCACCCCTCGACCCCCCGGTGCTCAAGCACACCCCCTTGCTACGAGTGACATTGGGACACCTCACCAATCCGGCCAGACTCAAAGAGATTCTCCAGGAACATTTGGCGTATGCCGACGAGATGCACCGCAACGCGGCCAAGGACGCAAAGTGGGCGGGGGCGGACCCGGCGTGGGCGTACGCGCGGATCGCGCTGCAATGGGCCGAGCGGTATTACGCCAACGAGCGTGAGCTGACCTTGAAAATGATCAAGGAGCTCGATGAAGCGGAGGAAACCTTCCCTCGAGCCGGTGAGGGCGGACGGACGAAAATCCCTTGGCCTGCACCGGAATACTGGTATGAGATCGAAAAGAAGGCCGACGCCGACGACTGACTACTTCGCGGCGGCGTCCCTGGCGGCGATGTAGCCGTACACCAGACCCTGCGCGATCGTCGCACCCGCACCGGGGTAGGTGGTTCCGAATGCGTTGGCCGCGGTGTTGCCGATGGCGTACAGCCCGTCGACGACACTGCCGTCCTCACGCAGCACCCTTGCGTGGCCGTCGGCGCACAGACCACCACAGGTGCCTAGATCACTGAGGGTCATTTTCACGGCGTAGAACGGACCGTTGTCGAGCGCGCGCAGATTCGGGTTGGGGGTGATCGTGGGGTCGCCGTAGTACCGGTCGTACGCGCTTCGCCCGCGATTGAAGTCGGAATCGTCGCCGGCGCGGCACATCTCGTTGAACCGCGACACGGTGGCCAGGAGCTGTGCCTCGGGCACCGTCATCATGCGGGCGAGTTCAGCCAGATCGTCTGACTGGTGGGCGATGCCCGCGTCGTACCACGTCTGCGGAAGACGCATGCGCGGAAACACGTTCGCGGCAAAGACATAACTGTTGCGGTACTGCTGATCGAAGATGATCCACATGGAGTCGACGGGATTTCCGGAGCGTTCCCGCTCGAGCACAGTCTGTCCGAAGGACATGTAATCAGCGGCTTCGTTGGTGATCCGTCTGCCGGCCTGATCAACGATCAGTGAGCCGGGAAGCGACCGCTCGGCCAGCAGGACCAACGGATCTGCCCCTGGCAGTGCTGCCACGGCAGGGAACCACCACGCCTGATCCATGAGTGCGATTCCGGCACCGACATCTTGGGCGATGCGGATCGCGTCGCCCGTGTTGGTCTCTGCGCCGAGGCTCGCGTGCTCACCGAGCGATTCGGACTGAAACTTCCAGCGCATGTCCATGCTGTGGTCGAAACCGCCTGCGGCCAAGACAACTCCGCGCCGCGTGGTGACGGTGATCTCGCGCCCGTCGTGTTCGACGACGGCCCCGGTGACCTTGGCCCCATCGGTGGTCAACCGCACCAACCTGGTTTCCGTCCAGACTCCAACGCCGGCGCGCAATACTCCGGCGAACAATCCGGCGGCCAGCGCCTGACCGCCGGCGGTGTAGTGGCGGCCGAGCAGCAGGCCACCGACCCCCTGGCCAAGCCGCTTGACGATGAGCGGCAGGCCCTTGCGGGGTACCCGGGCCACCAGGTTCATCCACCGGTAGTCCGCACCCGTGGTCGGCATGGGGATCGACGCCTTCATCACTGCGGGGCGCAGTCGCGACCGGTATTGACCGAGCACCGACGTGTTGAACGGTTTGCACTCGCATGTCCGGCCGGCGGCGCTTCCTCCCGGGTCCTCCGGGTGGTAATCGGAGTAGTCCCGCGCCCACATGAACCGCAACGGCGTGGTGCGCCGCAACATCTCCACCGTCTCCCCGAGATGTGCGAGGAATTCCGTGGGCCGCTGTCGGGGTGCGGTGCCTGCCACGACCGAATCCAGATAGGTCCTCGCCTGCGCCATGGTGTCACCCGCGCCGTTCTCGTCGAGGAGCGGACTCGCAGGCAGCCACAGCGCGCCGCCGGACCGTGGATCCGCCGACGTACGCCGACTTCTCCGCGATCAGCACCTTCAGACCACGCTCTGCAGCTGCCAGCGCCGCGGCCATGCCCGTGCCGGAGCCGACCACCAACAGATCCACGGTGGTGTCGCGGACAGCTAGGCCGACGGGGATGCTGCCTGGTCGAGCGGTCGTCATGATTCTCGACAGTAAGTCGCAAGGTCGGGGCCGCGGCGGGTTTTGCCCTGCCAGCGGGACGGTTGGCTCCATTACCGGCGCCGCGGTTGTAGAACAAGGTCATGACGTTGCAGTCAGACACCGATGAAGTTCGGCACATCGAGGCCGAGGCGGCACCGACGAGATTCGCCCGTGGCTGGCACTGTCTGGGGCTGACCAGCGACTTCGGCGACGGCACGCCACACGCCGTGCGCGCCTTCGGGCAGAAGTTGGTGGTGTTCCGCGGCGGCGACGGCAAGATCAATGTGCTCGACGGCTACTGCCGTCACATGGGCGGCGACCTCAGCCAGGGTGAGGTGAAGGGTGACGAGATCGCGTGCCCGTTCCACGACTGGCGGTGGGGCGGTGACGGCCGGTGCAAGAAGGTGCCCTACAGCAAGCGGGTGCCCAGGCTGGCCCGCACCGCGACGTGGACCACGCTCGAACAGGACGGGATGCTGTTCGTGTGGAACGACCCCGAGCGCAAGCCCCCGCCGCCTGAGGTGGCCATTCCCCGGATCGAGGGCGCGACCAGTGACGAGTGGACCGACTGGCATTGGTACACCACCGTCGTCAACACCAACTGCCGCGAGATCATCGACAACGTCGTCGACATGGCGCACTTCTTCTATATCCATGGCTCGCTGCCGACGCACTTCAAGAACATTTTCGAAGGCCATGTCGCGACGCAGTACATGAACGGCGAGGGTCGCCCGGATATCGGCGATCCCGGCGACTCGAAGTTGCTCGGAACCACCTCAGTCGCATCGTATTTCGGTCCATCGTTCATGATCGACGACCTGACCTACCATTATGAGGACGCTGATCACAAGACGGTATTGATCAATTGCCACTATCCGATCGACGCGAATTCCTTTGTGCTGCAGTACGGCATCATCGTCAAGAAGTCGCAGGCACTGCCCGGCGATCTGGCATTGGAGACCGCTGTCGGCCTCGGGGACTTCGTCAAGATGGGCTTCGAGCAGGACGTCGAGATCTGGAAGAACAAGGCGCGCATCGACAATCCACTGCTTTGTGAGGAGGACGGACCGGTCTACCAGCTTCGCCGTTGGTATCAGCAGTTCTACGTCGACGTCGCCGATGTGCAGCCCGACATGGTCGACCGGTTCGAGCACGAGCTCGACACGACCAGCCCGCATGAGGAGTGGATGAAGGTCGTCGAGACCAACCTCGCCGCGGGAACGACGTGATGGCTGTCCGGCCCGACAACCGACTCGCCGACTCCCCGATGGTGCCGGTCGCCTGCAGCCGGTGCGGGGCGCGCGTATTGGCACGCAAGAGCAGTTGGAATCAGACCAGCGTGCAGTGGAATGCCGAGGCGTCGGCGCGGTGCCAGGAGCGGCGCGATGCGCAGAACCTGGCCGCGCACTCGGCACGGGGTCTGTTCCTCGCGTGCTCTGCGCTTGTCGATTCGATTGTCGACGCGGTCTGCAATGGCGATCTGCCGGTCGTCGACGAATCGATGCCGGTCAGCACGTAGCGTCGTACGCGTGACACACAGTGTGCCGCCCGTGGCGGTCGTGACTGGGGCGAGCCGTGGCGCAGGACGCGGCATCGCCGCTGCCCTTGTTGCCGACGGTTGGCGGGTCTATCTGACCGGCAGAACGGTGACCGATCCGGGCGACGGTGGAATTTCGGTGCAGGTCGACCACACTGACGACGCCGCGGTTGGCGCTCTGTTCGCGCGAGTCGAAGGGGAGAGTGGCCGGCTCGATCTGTTGGTGAACAACGCCGCTGCCATTCACGACGATCTGACGAGTCCAAAGCCGTTCTGGGAGAAGACACTCGAACTGGCGGATGTGCTCGACGTTGGGCTGCGGTCGGCGTATGCGGCGTCTTGGCACGCCGCATCTCTGCTGGTGCGTCAGGACCGCGGCCTGATCGCGTTCACGTCGTCACCCGGATCGGTGTGCTACATGCACGGCCCGGCGTACGGCGCGCAGAAGGCAGGCGTGGACAAGCTGGCCGCGGACATGGCAGTGGACTTCCGTGGCACCGGCGTGGCCGCGGTGTCGATCTGGATGGGAATCCTGCTCACAGAACGGTTCCGCAGCGCGTTCGAGGGACATCCTGAGGCCCTCGCAGAGACCGCCAAACACGCCGAAACGCCGGAATTCACTGGGCATTTGATCAACGCGCTGTACCACGACCCCGACCTCGCCGAGCTGTCTGGGCACACCGTGATCGGCGCGGAGCTGGCGCAGCGCTACGGCATCACCGATGAGGGCGGACGGCAGCCACCGTCGCACCGCGAGATGTTGGGCGCGCCGCGGGAGCCCAGTCCGGTGATCGTCCGCTGACCCAGGGCGCTGTCGATCTCGACGGGAACTCAGGCGTACTGCAGCTCGCGGACCGGGCGGGGCGCGGGACGCAGGGGCCGCACCTGCTGCAGCGTCGGCGCGACCCGCTGCGGGCCGTCCTCGACATTGCGCCAGATGCCCATAGCGGTCATCCGCACCGGCGCGGCCAGGCGTTGGTCGAACGCCATCCGGCTCATCGGACCGCATACGGACACCGCCGCGACGGCTTCCCCCGGCTCGCCGATCGGTGCTGCGACACAACCGAATCCGGCGATCGACTCCTCACGGTCGAACGCCACCCCGTGCGCACGAACCTTGGCCAATTCGACGGTCAGTTGGGCAGGCGTGCCGATCGAGTACCTGGTCTTGCGGGTAGCCAGATCGACGACGTCGGCCCGGTCGTTGTACGCAAGCATTGCTTTGCCGACGGCCGCGCAGTGCGCAGGCTGGCGTCCACCGACGCGGGTCGGGATCGCCGCGATCATCCGGTCACCGATTTTCTCCAGGTACACCACGTCCGGGCCGTCCAGGACCGCCAGGTGAACGACCAGTCCTGTGGTGCCGTGCAGATCGTGTAGCAGCGGAGTCGCGGCGCGGTGCAACCGATCTTGGTGTACGGCAAGCGATCCGAGTTCGACTAGCCGCATGCCGAGCTCATACTCGCGGCCGCTTCTGCGCAGCCATCGCAGCTGAACCAAACGCTCGAGCATCCGGTGCGCTGAGGACCGGGGCAGGCCGGTGCGACGCACGATCTGGGCGAGCGTCAGTCGGCCAGGGCCGTCGAAGGCGTCCAACACCAGCGACACCCGATCGATGACGGCACTGGGAGTGGTGGGTTCGACGGTCATGGTCACGACGCCTCCTTGCGCAGTATATGACTAATAGAAATATGACTATTTGTACCTTGCCGAGGTGGTCGCTGTCACACAGACGCGCGAAACACGGCTAACTCAGATGTGCAGCGTTGACCTGCGTGAATGCCGGAGAAGAGGGAGCGATCAGCCCTTGGCGACGGCGCGGCCGGCGCGCCGGCCGTAGAAGCTGCCGTCGCCGAGCGAGATGCCGCTGGCGTAGCCCCACGCCGCCACGCCCGCCGTGCAACGGCCCGCCGCATACAGGCCGGGGATCGGTTCGCCACTGACATGTAACACCTCGGCGTCGAGCGTGGTCTGCAGGCCGCCCAGCGTGAATCCAGCGCAGCTGGCCCGCAGATCGACCGCACCGACGGGTGTGCCGATCGGCTTCAGCCATTCGGATTTTTTGTGTAGCAACGGATCCTCGCCGCGCGCGGCGGCGTCGTTGTACACACTGACCGTGGCCTGCAATGACCCGGCCGGCAGTCCGATCTCGCCTTCGAGTTCGGCGACCGTGTCGCAGACCCACGTCGCAGGCCGTTTGAGGAACGGCGTCGCGGAGGTCGCGGCCATGGCCTCTTCCTGCGCGTCGCCGTCGATGATCAGGTACGCGGTGTCGTCCTGGTGGTAGAGCGTGAGTTGTCCGATGCGACCGGAGTACATGTCCTCAGGGACGTAGCGCTGACCGCGCCCGTTGACGAGGATGCCGCGGGCGGTCTGCTGGGGGTCGATCAGGAAGGCCACCTCGGTGGCGTCCATGTGGGCCAAGTCGGCACCCAACGCCTGGGCCATCCGGATCGCTTGCCCGTCATGCTGTTCGATCGACGCAGCCGGACGCCCGACGAGCCGCGGCGCGTACTGAGCGAGCATTGCGTCGTTGTACGCGAAGCTGCCCGAGGCAAGAACGACGCCCCGTCGTGCGCGAATGGCGAGGGGCTTACCGTACTGACGCGCGATGAGCCCGGCCACGCGGCCGTCGGACTGCACCACCGACGCCGACGCATGGACGTCGTACACGGCCCGCACGCCTAATGACGTGGCGGTGTCGACCAGCGGCTTCATCAGCATGTAGCCGGCACTCGCTTCGCCTGCGCGCTTGTTGGCCATCTGCGGAATATGGCCGCGCGGACAGGGTTTCGCGATGGTGTTGAACGGGAACGCGTTCTCACCACCGGTGAACATCAGGCCTTCGTCCCCGGGTGGCTCCCAGCCGGGCTCGCCCCAGAACACCGGTTTGAACGGCACACCGCACCGCACCAGCCACTCGAAATGATCAACGCTGCCGGCGCAGTAGTCGCCGACTCGGTTCGCATCGGCGCCCGGCCCCATCGCCGCGTTGAGGAACGCGGCCATGTTGTCGACGGAATCGTCAAAGCCGCAGGCCTTTTGCAGCGGTGTCCCGCCGCCGAGGTAAATGAATCCGCCCGCCATGGCGGCCGCCCCACCCCACCCTCCGGTCCGTTCGACGACGAGGACGTCGGCGCCGACCGACGCCGCCTCGACCGCAGCGGCGGCACCGGCGATGCCGTACCCCGCGATCACGACGTCGGCTTCGAGATCCCAACTCTCGATCTGGTCTGTTGATTTGGGGTAGACGTCGGTATCCATCGGCTAGATCCGCATCGCCGCAGGCGGCTCGCCGACCCACTGGTGGCCCCAGTAGCTGTCGGCGGTGATTTCCTCTGCGGTGTAATACCTTTCGTCCACGCGCATGCCGTCGGTGCCGAACTCGATGTCCCAATCGCCGGGTGCGCGGACGTAGAAGGACACCATCTTGTCGTTGGTGTGGCGGCCCAGCGTCGAGGACAACTGGAAACCCTCCGCGTTGACCCGGTCCAGCGCCTGCCCGACTGCGTCGAGGCTGTCGACTTCGACCATGACGTGGACGAGACCGGGCTTGTCTTGGTTCATTGCGGGACAGATGGCCAGGCTGTGGTGCCGTTCGTTGATGCCGAGGAACCGGACGCGTATCGGGCCGAACTCGGGCGGCGCGGGCACCCGGAATGCGCCGCGCGAGCGGAAGCCCAAGACGCCGGTGTAGAAGTCGAACAGGCCGCTTGGATCGATCGCAGGCAGTACCACATGGCCGAGACCCTGATCGCCGGTGACGAACCGCGCCCCGTAGGGTGTGACGACCGGGCTGTGATCGAGCACCGCACCGTGGAACACTTCCAGCGTCGTACCCGCGGGGTCCTCGAACGTGATCACTTCCTCGACCCGGCGCTCGTCTGCCTCGGCGGCCGACAGTTCCTTGAACGCAACACCGGCGGCGTCCAACGTGACCTTGACTTCGTCCAGCGCGGCGTGGTCGCGCACCTCCCATCCGACGGTCAGTACCCGGTCGACGTCGCCGGGGGCCACGATGATGCGGGCCGCGCGCTCGTCCATCCGCAGGTACAGCGCCGACGGGTCGGAACCCTTGCCCTCGGCGAATCCCAGGACACCGAAGGCGAACTGACGCCACCGGTCCATGTCGCTGGCCGCAACGGTGATGTAGCCGAGGCTCTTGATAACGGTCATCAGATCAGCGCTCGCAGGGGACCCTCGGGGTCGACCCCGAACGAGCTCAGCGCGGACGCGTGGTAGGGAGTGCCGGGAATGTGAATCGCGTGAGCAAGACCGGCGTGCGCGTCGCGCCAGAAGCGTTGCAGCGGTTTGTCCATCCGCAACGCGTTGCCGCCCGAGCGCGCGAAGATCTGGTCGACCGCTGTGACAGCGCGCCACGCGGCGCGCACCTGCGTCCGGCGACCTGCGGCGCGGTCCTCGAACGACACTTCCTTGCCGGAGTCGACGATGTCGTAGATGCGGTCGACGTTGGCCAGTAGTTCCTGGCGAGCGGCGTTGATGTCGGCGGCGGCCTCACCGATCGCGTACATGACGTACGGGTCGTCCTTGACAGCGCCGTAGGCTCCGACCCGGTCGCGCTGGTAGTCCAGGTGCGCGCCGAGGGCTCCTTCGGCGATGCCGACCACGGCCGACGTGATTCCCAGTGGGAACATCGTCGACCACGGCATCAGGTACAGCGTCGACGTCATGCCGGCCTTGCGCTGCGCGGTGCCGTCCATCACCTCGGTGGCGTCCATCGTCCGGTAGGTGGGGACGAACGCGTCCTTGACGATGACGTCCTTGGATCCGGTTCCGCGCAGACCGACCACGTTCCACGAGTCTTCGACGATCTCGTAGTCCTTGCGCGGCAGGATCATGTGCAGCATCTGCGGCGGCATCAGCGGCTTGCCGTCGGAATCGCCGAGCATCGCCCCGAGGATGATCCACTCGCATTGGTCGGTTCCCGAGCTGAACTGCCATCGGCCGTTGAAGATGTAGCCGCCATCGACCGGCTTGGCCACCCCCTGCGGTGCGTACGGCGAGGCGACCCAGGTGTCCACGTCGTTGCCCCAGATCTCCTCGGCCACGCGGGGATCGGCGTACGCCAACTGGTAGGGGTGCACACCGACCACACCGTTGATCCACCCCGCAGCAGGGTCGAGCGACGCGGTGGCCATCACGGTTTCGGCGAACTCGCGTGGGTGGACCTCGTAGCCGTTGTACTTGGCGGGCTGCAGCAGCCTGATGTTGCCCGCCGCCTTCATTGCCTTGGTCGTCTGGTCGGTCAACCGGCCGATGGTCTCCGCCTCGGCGGCCTGCTCGCGCAGTTGGCCGGCCATCTCCATCATCCGGTCGATTACCCGCTCGGTCATCGAAGTCTCCTTTGGCTGGAAACCCTGGACTTTAGTCCGGGGAGGAAGCCGATCCCAAGTGGTGCACGCGAGCTCCGACTGGGGATGTCGGTGGTGGCGGTTACGGTGCGGACATGTCGCGGTTTCGGCTGTTGCCGACTATTGACCAGGAGGAAGCCTTGTGGGCGCACTGCCGGGACGCGCGATATGTATGGAATTTGGCGGTGGAGCAGCAACGGCACTGGCAACCGGGCCGCATAGCTCCGGGCTATGTAGAGCAGTCGGCGCAGTTGACTGAGGCGCGCGCCGAGTACGCGTGGCTTCGGGCCGGGAGTCAGACGGTGCAGCAGCAGGCGCTGCGGGATTTCACGCAGGCGATGCGGAACTTCTTCGCCGGGACACACCGGCGCCCGACATGGCGCAAAGCCGGTGTGCACGAAGGCTTTCGGCAGGTCGGGTTGAAACCCCATCACATCGAACGGCTGAATCGCCACGTCGGTCGGGTGTGGGTGCCGAAGGTCGGATGGGCACGGCTCCGCCTGTCGCGACCGGTGCCCGAGGGTGTCAAGTCCTATCGAATTACCCGTGATCGGGCTGGCCGCTGGCATATCGCGTTCGCGCATGTCCCCGACCCGATCTGCGGTCCGAGGGATTGCAGCGTGGTCGGCATTGACCGCGGCGTTGCCGTGTCGGCTGCGCTGTCGACCGGCGAGCTGCTGCATGTACCTGGTTTGACTGCGGGTGAGTCGAAGCGGTTGAAGGTGTTGCAGCAGCGGCTGGGCCGCGGCAAGCGCGGTTCCAATCGCCGCGAGGAGACGAAACGTGCGATCGCGCGACTGAAGGCCCGTCAGAGGGATCGGCGCAAGGACTGGGTCGAGAAGACCACCACCGACCTGGCGCGACGGTTCGAGGTGATCAGGGTCGAGGCTCTTGCCGTGCGGGCGATGACCCGGTCTGCGCGCGGGACCGTCGAGCAACCGGGCACGGGAGTCGCCCAGAAGCGCGGGCTCAACCGCGCAATCATGCGAAGTGGCTGGGGCCAGCTGATCGCACGGCTGCAGCACAAGGCTTTCGGCCGGGTTGAACAGATCCCGGCTGCGTACACGTCGCAACGATGCTCCGTGTGCGGGCACGTCGCACCCGGAAACCGCAAGAGCCAAGCGGTCTTCGAGTGCGAGGCCTGCGATGCTGGCCGGTGCAACGCCGACGTGAACGCTGCACGCAACATCGCCGCCGGACGGGCGGTGACAGCACGGGGAGACCTCGCCGGCGGGCGGTCTGCGAACCGTGAACCTCAACTCTGCCCTCCTGCCGCATAGCAACTGCGTGGGGTTGGAATCCCCTGGCGATGGCCAGGGGAGGACGTCAAGGTCTACCGCAACCGGCGTCATCGGCGCCGCAGCAATCCCGGTCAGCGGAACTAAGGGAGCCATCAAAACTCGATGTGCACGATGTCGGAGACGGGTCCGGACCGGCAGGCCAGGATGAGGCCGGCCTGACGGTCTTCGGGATCGAGTATGTCACTGTGTGCCATGTCGACCTCGCCGGAAACGACGGTGCACACACACGAGCCGCAGCGCCCCTCGCGACATGAGTGGGGCACGTCGATGCCCGCCGCGAGCATCACGTCGACGAGCGTGGACTGGCGCGGCCAACTGATGTGATGCCGACGCCCGTCGAGTTCCACATCGGCGGTGGATTTCAGCGTGTCTTCAGCTATGGACATAGCAAGTCAGTGTGAGGGCGCGGCGGCTGGTGCAGGCGGTGGGCGCCCGATGTCCGGGAAAGTCGACAGTGAACGTCCAGTGACCGGGAAGCGGCGAACGGCGGCCGGCCGACACCACCTACCGTCCCGTTCGTGATCCTTGATGCCGTTGTCGTCGGTGCCGGCTTCGCGGGCCTGTACGCGTTGCACAAGTTGCGCTCGCAGGGGCTCTCGGTGCGGGTGTTCGAGGGGGCACCCGACATTGGCGGCACCTGGTACTTCAACCGCTATCCCGGCGCCCGCTGCGACGTCGAAAGCGTCGACTACTGCTACTCGTTCTCCGATGAACTGCAGCAGGAGTGGAACTGGACCGAGAAGTATGCGACGCAGCCCGAGATCCTGTGCTACCTCAACTGGGTCGCCGACAAACTCGATCTGCGCAGAGACATCACGATCAACACCAAGGTGACGTCGGCCGTGCTCGACGAGCAGACGTTGCGCTGGACGGTGACCACCGACACCGGCGAAACCGTGACCGCGCGGTTCTGCGTGATGGCCACCGGCGCGCTGTCAGCGGCGATCACCCCGAAGTTCAACGGGCTGCAGACATTCGAGGGCGAGCTGTATCACACCGCCCACTGGCCACACGAAGACGTCGACTTCGCAGGCAAGCGGGTCGGCGTCATCGGCACCGGATCGTCAGGGATTCAGTCGATCCCGATCGTCGCTGAACAGGCAG
>Ga0068860_100003747_pt1 | contig 15641 bp, 15 predicted proteins | sample KBSSwiS32_FD_66597 | JGI IMG/M metagenome (GOLD analysis project Ga0068860, IMG submission 66597) | Switchgrass rhizosphere microbial communities from Kellogg Biological Station, Michigan, USA - KBS Switchgrass S3-2 | ecosystem: Host-associated > Plants > Roots > Rhizosphere > Soil ... | reverse complement strand
CGCACGCGGTCACCCCGGCAGATTTCGAAGCGATTCGACGAAGTCTCGACGCGGAAAACATCGAGGACAAGGTTCAACGCTGCCTGGCGTATCCGAATCCGCAAGGCTCGAAGTGGGACCCGGCCGTGGTCAATGCATTCTGCCGATTGTCACGGCCAGAGATATTGAGCATGGCGGAAATCCGGAAAGCACTTGATGAGGGGCGTTCCAAGGACCTCGATCGAGCCTTTTCGTCTTACGAGCAGCGGACCTACGAACCGGGACAGCATGGTTTTCTGACCCGAGCCTATCGTTACACGTTTCAGGAGGGCGACGACGAAACCGGACGTCTGGCCCAGCGCTGGGTCGACCTGGCACCGGGGAGCGCCTTTGCGTTGGTCGCGCGCGGACTGCACAATTCCTCGGCAGCTTACGATGCGCGCGGTGGAAATACCGCGCGCAAAACGGCAGAGGTCAGATTTGCTCGCGCGCACGAAATTGCGAGTGCGGCCCGGGCCGATCTTGAGGAGGCACTTCGGCGTGATCCGCGGCTGATTACGGCGTATCACGGTCTGATGCCCGTCGCACAGTTGATGTCTGATCGCGCCCTCCTCGTCTCAGCAAGGGATCGCGCGCTAGCGCTCGATCCCGCTGATCATTGGGTCTACGACGACTGGCTCAACGCCGCTTCCACGATGTGGGGAGGTTCACCCGCTCTGGTTCAGGAAGCCGTCGATGCGGCCAAGGCGCACGAGAGCGAAAACCCCCTACTCACGCGGGTCGCAGCGCGGCCGATGTGCGACAAGGCCGATTATGTGGGTTGCCCGGAATGCGGCGACCGCAAGTCGGCGAAGCAACGAGCGCAGTATGCGGTGAGCCTATACGAAAGAGCGCTGGTCTCAACGCCTGCTACCTGTGCCCTGCGGGTGGGAGGGTACGCTGCAGAGTGGGCCGGCGACGACCTCGCCCAAGTCCGCATCAATTCGCAGGCGTTTCGCTTCCTCGAGGAAGACGAGTGGATTTTTCGTCGGGCTATCGCGCTTCAGCATCTAGGGAAACCTGACTGGGGCCTGGAGGGGGTCGACAGGATCATTGCCTCGCAGCCGAAGAATATCGAGGCGCTGATGTATCGGGGCTGGGTCCTCGAAGGCGCGCATCGCTTCCGCGAGGCGGAACTGACCTTTCTTTCTGGGTTGAAGATTGATCCATCCCATCCGCAGCCGACGACCGAACTAGTCAACCTGTATATGAAGTCATTGCACGAACCTGAAAAGGCCCGGGCGATCGTAGCGCGCCTGCAAGCTGAGAATCCGCGCAACCCGCGGGCGTGGCTGCTCGAATCGGTGCTTTATCGGCATGAAGAAGAGGCTAGGTGTCGCGAACTGCTGCGGAAATATCTCGCGCTCGTCGACGAGGCAGCGGCAGACCCGTATGAGCAACAGGATATAGACCGGGCGCGGCAGCGATTGGCCGAATTGGAAAAGAAACTTGGTCCCTCAGAAACGAGGTGAACGCCATGCCCGGAGTTCACATCGGCATCGTCGCCGCCTCGGCCGAAGGCGCCGCGCTGTGCTACCGCACGATCTGCATCGAAGGCGCGGCGTTGATGGGTGCGCACGATCATCCGGAAGTGTCGATGCACACGCACTCCCTGGCCGAGTACATGAAGTGCATTTATCGCGACGACTGGGCCGCGGTCGGAAGCCTGATGCTGTCGTCGGCCAACAAGCTGGCCGCCATCGGCGCGCAGTTTCTGGTGTGTCCCGACAATACGATTCATCAGGCATTGCCGCACGTGTTGCCGCGGTCGCCGCTGCCCTGGCTGCACATCGCCGATGTCGTGGCGGCTGAAGCGATGGTGCGAGGATTGCGGCGGATCGGCCTCACCGGCACGCGTTATCTGGTCGAGAGCGAGGTCTATCCGCAGAAGTTGTCGGCACGCGGCCTCGAGTACGTGCGACCGGAACCGGACGAGCGTGAGGAAATCAATCGCATCATCTTCGAAGAACTCGTCTACGGCGTATTCAAGCCGGAAGCGGTCGCGTATTTCCAGCGCGTCATCGACCGGCTGAAAACGCAGGGCTGCGACGCCGTCGTGCTCGGCTGCACCGAGATTCCACTGATCATGAACGACGCAAACTCGCCGCTGCCGACATTGGATTCGACCCGGTTGCTGGCGCGCGCGGCGCTGCTTCGATCGGTTCGTGATACGGCTGCACCGGCCTGATCGAGCCGGGCGCAGCGACTTTCAAGTATGCTGATCTCGTAGACAACCCGTGATGGCGGCGAAGCCTTGTAACCCGTCAGGCCCATCTTGGTTGCTTCGATGCAAGAGCTGCGCTTTCGCGGGAATGACGGCAAGGTGCAGTCGCTCGTGTGTCGCTGCGCGCCAGTTCGCTAGGGCAACGAGACGAACGCCGACAGGAAGTCGCGTGCGGCCGGCGTATCGACGCGGTAGTCCTTGTCGAGGGCCTTGCACTGCGCGTCGCCGGTGATCGTCGTGGCGACGACGATATCGGTTTCGACGCCGTCGAGATGGACGAAATGCGGCCCGCCGGAATCGCCGTAGCAGGTGCCGCCGCTGTCGTTGGCGCCGGTCGGCAGCATGCTGAAATTGACCCAGGCTGACGTCAGCGACCAGAAGCTCTGGTCGGCGTGCTGACGCTCGACGTTGTCGAGAACACCTTGCCAGCCCTTCTGCAGCGACTCGCGCGTCGTGCCGTAGCCGACTGCGGTGAAGCGCGTCGACGACAACGTGTGGTTCGCTTTGAGCGTATCGAGCAGTCCGGCCGTCGGCAGGTGTGCCGGCGTGATCGGCGGCGCCTCGTCGAGCACGATCACCGCCACATCGTGCGGGTCGTCATTGCCGCCGCTGCCGTAGAGCGGATTGGTGTGCGGCGTGCCGGTATAGAACGTGCCGGTCAGCCCGGTCGTGTCGATGACCGGGTCGAACGTGACATAGAACACCGAACCCGGATTGTTTTCAAGGAACGAGTCGACCGGCTGCGTGCAGTGGCTCGCGGTCAGGAACACTTGCGGCGCCACCAGCGTGCCGGAGCACCATTGGAATACACCTTCGTCGGGAATGCTGACGACCATCGAACCGACGAACGGATGAGCGGTGCCGTCCGGCTCGCCGAACGTGATGGCGGACGCCGGTGCCGAAGTGCCGAGAAGAAGCGCGGCGGCCGCACAAAGAGCCCAGGGACGTGCGAAGCCGCGATGCGAAGAAGTCATGGAATCTCTCCTTGAAAAATTGCCAGCAAGTTCTGGCGGGAGGTGGAGGCGCCGCACTCCCGCACGGTGCGACGCCTGCCTTATCGACCAGTTTCGGTTAGCAAGTCGTGAACACACCGATAGCATTTCGATAGCGCAGACGGATCGCCCAGGCCGCGCAGATGCAGGTGGGCGCGCGGGCGGTCAGCCAGCGTCGTTGAGCTCAAGCCGGGTCTGCAGACGGAGCAGCGTCAGACGCGCCGCAGCGCCGGCGTTCCGGTGCTGCGAGTGCGGCAGTTCATGCCGGTGCGGAGACGGCAGCCGGTTGCAGACGCTGGAACTGGCGCCGCAACAGCCACAGGCTGAACAGCGCCTGCAGCGCGACGCTGGCCATCGACAGGATCCAGACCTGATGCAATGCGAAGCCGGGCTGCCGCGACAGCCAGATCGCCGGCAACGCGAACGTTGCGAGGCGCGATGCGCTGCTGATCAGCGACGGCACCGTGTTGCCGAGCGCCTGAAACATGCCGGAACAGGTGAACAGCAGGCCGGAGGCGACGAAATTCCACGAAATGTACCGCAGGAATTCCGAGGCCACGCCGATCACGGCCGGATCGTGCGAGAACGGATGCACGAACCACTCCGGTTTGACCTGGCAGATCAGGGTCAGTCCGAGCATGATGATGCTGCCGATCAGCGCAGCCGAACGGAATGTTTCGCGCACGCGATCGAAGCGCTGCGCGCCGAAATTCTGGCCGGCAACGGGCGACGTGGCGAACGCGATCGCCATCGCCGGCAGGAAGATCGCCTGCATGACGCGGCTGCCGATGCCGAAGCCGGCCTGAGCGGTCGAGCCGAAATCGCGGATCACCATGTAGATCACGCCGAGGTAGATGAACATCAGCGCGAACTCGCCGCCGGCCGGCAGGCCGATGCGCAGGATGCGGCCCCAGGTCTCGAGGCGCGGGCTCCACAGCCGCGGCACGAAGCCGACGAATTTTTCCAGTTTGACGAAGTACAGCGCGAGCAGGACGACGCCGATCGAGATCGAGATCGTGCTGGCGAGTCCGGCGCCGGCGACGCCGAACGCGTGACCCGTGCCCCAGCCGGCGATCAGCACCGGCGCCAGCACGGCATTGATGATCACGGTCAGCATCTGAACGAGCATGGTCGGCTTGGCGATGCCGGTTCCGCGCAGTGCCGAACCCATCGCCACGATCGCGAACTGCAGCGCGAGGCCGGGCAGGTACCAGTTCAGGTAATCGATGCCGGCGGCCTGCGTCGCGGCATCGGCGCCGAGCGTGCGCATGTACGGGGCGATGAAGACGAAGCCGCCGGCCACGGTCAGCAGCGCGCAAGCGGTTGCGATCGCCAGGCTCTGGTTGAACACCAGCGAAGCGTCCTCGTGATCCTTGCGGCCGACCGCCTGCGCGATCAGCGTGACCGTGCCGACGCCGAGCACCTGGGTCAGCGCCATCACGATGAAGGTCAGGTTGCCGGCGGCGCCGACTCCGGCGATCGCCGCGTCGCCGATGCCGGAGACAAAGTACAAGTCGATCAGGAAGTACAGCGTCTGGAACAGCATGCCGACTGCAATCGGAACTGCCAGCTTGACGACGTGGCTGGTGATCGGTCCTTCGGTAAGATCGTGCATGACGCACTCCGCGAGGTTCGCAACGCGCGCAAGGTAACACGTGGATTTTGCCGGCGGCACTGGCAGATCGCAGCCGCGGCGCATGACAGTTGTCATTGCGCGCGCCCATCTCCCCATAGCCGGCGCGCAGGCGTACCATCGGCGCATGATTGACGCCTGCGAAATCCGCCTGGCCCGCGTCGCCGATGCCGAGCGCATCGCCATCATGTCGCGCGACTTCATCGAATACGGCCTTGGCTGGGCCTGGGATGCGCCGCGGGTGGCGCGGCGCATACGCGACCGGAACACCAATGTCGTGGTCGTACAGTCGCGCCATGACATCGTCGGTTTCGCCGCCATGGAGTACAAGGACGTCGAGGCGCACCTGCTGCTGTTCGGTGTCGAGCCGGTCTACCGCAATCGCGGTATCGGCACGAGCCTGCTCGCCTGGCTAGAAGTGACTGCAAGAACAGCCGGTATCGAATTGATTTTCCTCGAAGCACGAGTGTCGAACGCGTCGGCCAGAGCGTTTTACTATGCGCGCGGCTACCGGGAACTGGCGATCATGCGGCGCTACTATGCCGGCCGCGAGGATGCGATTCGCATCGGCAAGGATCTAGTGTCCTGAATCGGAAATTCACATCAATTCTCGCCCGGTCCAAGGCCGCGATCCAGCGTTGCTCGTCGTCGCCGTAGTTCCACTACGACTCGTCCTCGCGCCTTGTCTCGCAGGCTTGTCCCTTCGCGATTTATTGCGCGAATTTTCGACTCAGGACACCCGCTGCCGCGGCAAACCCAGAGCGCAATTTCAGCCGGCTGGCCCGGCGGCCGTTGCCTTACGGTGGGCGATCACTTTGGAGAAAAAACCATGATTCGACGACTCGTTGCGACCGCGGCGCTGATCCTCTTGTCGACGACGGTGCCGGCGGGCCAGCCGGCCGACGATAAGGAACTGATGCGGATCGAAGGCCTGCTCTGTGCGGCGTTCGAGTCGGGCGATGCCGTCACGCTGCGCAAGTACATGGACGCGACGTTCACGCAGACCAGTTCGCGCGGCGAAGTGACCGATTTCGAGCAGAACGCCGGCGAGGTCGCGCGGCGCGAACCGCGCTACGAAGTGTTCCGCAATCACGACCAGAAGCTTCGGCTGTACGGCGATACAGCAATCATCCTCGGGATCACGACGGTCAAAGGGACGGCGGACGGCAAGCCGTTCGAGGCCGACTTCCAGTACACGGACACCTGGCTGCGGCGCAATGGCGTGTGGAAAATTGTGGCGAGCCACGCCAGCCGGCTGCCGCCCAAGCCATAGCGAGCTCAGCGAGCCGACCTCTCACCAAGGGGCCCATTCGGCGACCGCACACAACTCGAAAATTATCTAGAGCTCGACGATCGTCTTGAAGCCGCCCCAGAACATGCGCATGCCGTCGAACGGCAGCTTCTTCGGATTCATCAAGTGGGCCAGGCGCGGATCGGCCATCACCTTCTTCATGATGCTGTCGCGCTGGGTGCGCGACTTGTAGACGATCCAGGAAAATACGACGACCTCGGTCGGCTTGAGATTCACTGCCTGCGGGAACGAGGTGACCTTGCCGGGTTTCACGTCGTCGGCGACGCACTCGACGTATTCGAGAGCGCCGTATTCGCGCCAGACCTTTCCGGCGACCTTGGCCATGCGGCGATAAGCGGGGAGTTTCTTTTTCGGTACCGGTACGACGAAACCGTCTACGTATCTCATGGCTGCTCCTGCTGAGTTGTCGGCGTCCGGCATTACACCACGGTTGCAGTAACGAGTCCGTTCATTCCCCGTGATCGGCCGGTCAGGGAACTGTTGCGGCGCCGCAAGAAACAAGCGGCAGCAGGCCGCGGTTTATCCTTTCAAGCGTTCGATCAAAGCCATTGCCGCGGCGGGATTGCGCTCCTTCGCTGCGCTGATGAAGTAAACATATACGTCACGCGGCTTCGCCGGCGGTTCGCGCTGCGGCTCGATGTGCGGCAGGTCATGCGGATCGCCGCCGCGAGCCCAGCTGTGGGCGCGTTCCGCCCACGACTCGAGTGCGGACGCGGGATAGCCGGCAGGAAGCGATGACTCGCTGCGCATCAGCCGGGCGTATACGAAGTCGCCGGTCAGGTCGGCGAATGAGGGATAGTCTGCCGAGTCGGTGAAGACGGTCGGCAGTCGGCGTTCGCGCATCAGTTCGAGGTATTCGGCGCAGCGGAAACTGTCGTGGCGCACCTCGAGGACATGCCGGAGCGGCACGCCGTTCAACTCGTGCGGCAGCAGATCGATGAAGCCGGCAAAGTGGTCGCGATCGAAAGCGCGGTTCTGCATGAACTGCCAGGAGATCGGGCCGAGCCGGTCGCCGAGTTCGGCCAGCCCGGCGAACACGAAGCGACGAATCGTCTTCGCGGAACTCTCGAGCGAATTGGTCTGCGTCGCGAGGCCCGGCGCCTTCAGCGAGAAAATGAAGCCGTCCGGTGTCTGGCTGCGCCAGTTTGCGTAGGTCGCCGCCGTCTGCGGACGGTAGAACGTGCTGTTGACCTCGATCGCGGTCAGCTGGCGGCTGGCGTATTCGAGCTCGCGCTTCTGCGGCCACTTCTCCGGGTAGAAATTCTTGCGCCACGGCGCGAAATTCCAGCCGCCGATGCCGACCCGGATCGCTCCTGCAGCTGCGCCTGCCGTCGACTTGCGACGCGACTTCGGCTCTGCAGCCATGCTGCGAGGTGGGGTCGATCGAGGCATGCGCTTCCTTTAGTCCTTCCACGGATCGTACGTGCCGAACCACCAGATGTGGCCTTCCGGATCGCGGCAGCCATAGCCGCGCCCGCCGTAATCGCGGTCGCTCAGCGCATCGAACACATCGGCGCCGGCGGCCGTAGCGCGCGCGTGGTGCGCATTGGCGTCTGCCACGACGAGGCAGCAGCACTGCGTCTCGCGCCCGCCGATTTCATCGGGCTGCGCGAGATAAGGATCCCAGCTGCCACCGCTTTGCGCCGAACTCAGCATGATCATGCCGTTGCCGAAGGTCAGCAGCGCATGGTGCACGATATCGCCTTCGGCATGCACGACGCGCTTCTCGAAGCCGAATGCGCGACACAGCCAGTCGATCGCGGCGGGGGCGTCGCGGTAGCGCAGGCTCGGCACGATCGTACAGTTGCGGCGAGGGGCGGGACTGTTCATCGTTTACTCCCGAGGGCGGAACGCAACGCTAGCGCGAACCGGTGTTGCCGTCACGTGAGGATTGTCAGGCGGCGCCCGACGCGATGTTGCGGCGCTTTTGCGCGGGCGCGGCGCCTGGCCTATCCTCGCGCCGTCCACTGCACACGACATCCATGGCCCGGATCATTCTCGCTCCCGCACTCGCACGCTGGTTGCCCGGCGCACCGACGGGCGTTTCGGGCGAAGTCGCGCTGGAACTGCACTCCGACCGCCTCGACCACGTTCTCGAAGCACTGTTCGCGCGCTTTCCGAACCTGCGTGGCTACGTGCTCGACGAGCACGGGGAGGTACGCCACCACGTCGCGATCTTCCTCGACGGAAACGCGATTACGGACAAGAGCCGGCTCGACCAACCGTTGCGGGACGGCTCGGAAATCTACGTCATGCAGGCACTTTCGGGCGGCTGAGACTCGAGGAGCACCGATGAGCGATACGCTGCTGGTCAGCACGCGCAAGGGATTGTTCACCGTCGAGCGCGACGGGGAGGTCGGCTGGCGCATCGCCGCGCGGGCGTTCCTCGGCGACAACGTCGCACTGGCGCTGGCCGATCCGCGCGACGGCAGCTGGTATGCGGTGCTCGACCTCGGCCATTTCGGCAACAAGCTGCAGCGATCGTCCGATCGCGGCGCAACCTGGAATGAAATCGCCGTTCCGGCTTTCGCGCCAGGCGACGAAGTGATTACCGGCGACGGCAAGCCGCCCGTCCCGGCGAAGCTGCGCCTGATCTGGTCACTCGAAGCGGGCGGTGCGTCGCAACCGGGCCGGCTTTGGGCCGGCACGATTCCGGGCGGGCTGTTCCGATCGGATGATTCCGGCGCGTCGTGGCAGCTCGTGCGTACGTTGTGGGATGTGCCGGAACGCAACCAGTGGTTCGGTGGCGGCTTCGACCAACCGGGTATCCATAGCATCTGCGTCGACCCGCGCGATGCGCGCCGCATGAGCGTCGCCATCTCCAGCGGCGGCGTCTGGCGCAGTGACGATGATGGCGCGAGCTGGCGCCAGGACGCGCACGGCATGCGCGCCGCATACATGCCGGCCGAGCGCAGCCGCGATCCGAACGTGCAGGACGTGCATCACATGGTCCAGTGCACCGGATCCCCTGACGCGTTCTGGGCGCAGCACCACAACGGCATATTCCGCCGCGTTGCGAGCCAGGCCGAGTGGACCGAGATCGACAACGTGCCGCCGTCGGTATTCGGTTTCGCCGTTGCCGTGCACCCGCGCGATGCGGACACCGCGTGGTTCGTTCCGGCAACCAAGGACGAGCGGCGCATCCCGGTCGACGGCAAGGTCGTCGTCGCTCGCACGCGCGACGGCGGTCGCAGCTTCGAAACGTTGACGCGCGGTCTACCGCAACAGGATGCCTACGATCTGGTTTACCGGCACGCACTGGCGGTCGATCGCAGCGGCGATCGCCTCGCGTTCGGCTCGACAACCGGCGGCCTGTGGATCAGTGGCGACGGCGGGAACCGGTGGGCGCAACTCGATGCGCGACTGCCGCCGGTATATGCCGTGACGTTCGCCGGATAGCAGCGGCAGAAATTGCTCCTGAAAATTCTGCCGGGCAGGCCGTGAGAGGCTGGCATCACGGCCATCCGAGGCGCGCCGGGCAGGAGCCCACGTGCGGGAGCCTGAGCGCCGCGAAGGCCAGGGATGGCCGTGAGCGGCCCCTAAGGCCATGGGAGGCCGTGAGAGGCCGGCACACCGGCCATCAATGGCGTGGCCGGGCCGAAAAATGCATCCTGCATTTTCGGCATCCCGGCCATCCATGGCCCGCCGGAAATTGCTCCTGCATTTCCGGCATACCGGCCATCCATGGCCATAAAAAAAGCCCGCCTTGCGGCGGGCTTTGCGTTCATGGCGGGCATATGTTGCGCCCGCCTGATGGTTCGGTCAGAGCCTGCATTCCTCGAAGCCGTCGGCAAACACGATGTCCGCGTTGGCTGCGACATTGATATTGCCGTTGGCCGGACTCGATGAATCGTCCGGCGTGGCGTTGATGCTCAGACCGGTGGCCACCGTGTAGAACTTCGGGCCCAGGCCGGTGAAATCGGCCTGGCCGCTGGCCAGGGTCAGCGTGCCGATGACGATACCGGTGTTGCCGCAGCTGTCGTCGACGGTCAGCGTGACCTGGGTCGTGCTGTTCGACGTGATCACGTTGTTCGCACCGTCGAGCAGCTGCACGATCACACCGTTGACCGCTTCGCCTTGCGTCACATCCGGCGGCGGCGTCGGGTTGAACACGAGGTGGTTGCCGACGACGTCGTGGCCGACGGAATCGGAAGACGCCGAGAAATTCAGGTCGCCGCCGTAGGACGCATTGACCGACAGGTTGCCGAAGAAGGTCGAAGTCAGCGAGCACGTGCCGACGGCATGTCCGTCGGGCGCGCCCGAGGCAGACAACGCGGCGTCGCAGGATCCGCCGTTGCTGTCGTCGATATGTACCGATCCAGTTGGCGTCGCATTGCCGCCGGTGTTGTCATAGACCCGGATGAACACGTCGTACGGTACGCCGGTCAGGCTCGGCGTCGCGAAGTCGAGATCGTTGACGATGCCGGTGAACTCGGTGAGGCTCTCGGACTTGACCTTGAAGATGTATGCCGCTCCGGTCGTTGCGCTGTTCGGCGCGCCGACGATGATGCGTCCGGAATCGAAACGTGTGCTCGCGCCGAAGGTGTCGCCCGAGGCGTTGTCGGTCGCTACCAACTGGTTCAGCAGCGAATACGCGCCACCCGACGAGCCCAATTCGTACGCGGCGCCGCCCGGGACTGCACCCGGCGCGCCGGCGGAGAGAATCGTCGACGGCGAGCCCTGGATCGCCACGCTCGAGCCGAACAGGTCGCCGGCGGTATTGCCCGGGTCCGCCACGCTGTCCGTCTGCGTCCACGTCGTGCCGCTGCGTGTGTAGACATACACGACGCCGCGGCTGCCGTTCGTGCCAGGAGCGCCGAACGCCGCGATGTCCTGGAACAGCGAAACGTCGGCGCCGGTAAACGCATTGGCGACGTTGGCCGGACGGATTCTGGCCTGCTGGGTCCAGACGCTGCCATTGTTGACGAAGACGAACATCGCGCCCGAGTTCAGCTTCGTGCCGGTACGGAATCCCGGGGCGCCGACGAGAATCGTGCTGCCCGAAAGCGACACTGCGCTGCCGAAGAGGGCGCCGTTGCGCGCCTGGCCGCCGCTGGGACGGAAAGTCGTGTGCGTCCAGGTCACGCCGCTGTCGTTGGACGTATAAACGATCGTCACGCCGGTATTGATCTTGCCACCCACCGTGGTGGTCGGTGCGCCGGCAGCAACCGTGAAGCCCTGGATCGAAACCGCTGCGCCGAGGCTGCCGCCCGCTAAGGCACCGTCGGTCAGGATCGTTGCGTTCTCGGTCCAGGAACTGCCGCTGCCCGAATAAACGTAGGCGGCGCCGGTACTCGAGCTTGCGCCGGGTGCGCCGACCGCGATGTTGCCGGCATTGATGCTGACCGATTTGCCGAACAGGTCGCCGGATACGCCGTTGCTTGCGCACAGCGTCGCGACCTTGGTCCACACCGTACCGCTGCGCGTGAAGACATATGCCGCGCCGCCGCCGGGTGCACAACCGATCGCATCGCCGGTGTCGCTGGGTGCCCCGACGACGGCAGTGTCACCAAATATTGCCGAGGAAGAACCGGCTTGTGCTGCCGGATTTGCCGTCGGGGAGAGCTTCTGCTCCTCGTTGATGTTGGCGGATGCGAAGCCGGAGAGAACGCTGAGCATGAACAACGCCGCGACGCGGCCGTAAAAGCCCGTACTGAAGATGGAACGCATATGGATGCCCCTGTTGCAGGATAAGACGCGGCAGATGCCTTCCGCCGACCAAAAAGGTGCCAACCGTGACCCGCTCACTTCCAATTATGCGAAGCACGTCCCGTGCCACGCGGCGAGTTGTGACCGCGATCACGATATACCCTTGGCGAGGGGATTGTACATCGGCCGCTTCGCCGCTCGTCTGGCTTTTGCAACCGCCCACCGGCGGCGTTATATGCCGTTCACGGGCAGCTCGTGTTCATAAAATCCGTTCAGAATCAATATGTCGCTTAACAAATCTTTGCAACGCGTCAGAAGTCGGCCATGCGCTTGCGCATCGCTGCCAAATCGCAGTTCAATTCGAAGGGCCCGAGCCGACAAGGTTTGGGCTGTCCCATCCGATCGATCAGAGAGGCGAATGCCATGAGCAAGGGTCTGAACCAGAAAAAAGACGCTAAGAAGAAGCCGACCAAGAGCCTGAAGGAAAAGCGCGCCGAAAAACAGGCCAAGCGTACGGGCAAGTAGCCGGCAAGGTGGTCGTGCGCGCCCGGCGGCGCCGGCGCGTTCGACCTTTCGGCCTGCCAGCGGTCAGTCGGCGAGACTTTTCGATTCCGCGGCGGCGAGCAACTCGCCACGCTCGACCGGCCTTTTGGCGGGCACGATCAGCGGGTGTGCCAGCACCGAAAGCAGGATGATTGCGACGCCGACGTAGAACGATGGCGCCAGTTCGCGTTGCTCGCCGAGCAACGGAATGGCCAGAACGATCGCATAGACCGGTTCCAGATTCGTCGCCAGCTGAACGGCATAGGCGCTGAGCTGGCGCAAGGCGTTCAGCGCGAGCGAGTAGGGCAGCAACGTGCAGCCGAGCGCGAGGGCCAGCAGGTAGGCCGCGTCGCGCGTGTCCGGAATCGGAAGCAGCGGTCCATCGTGCGGCAGCAAGGGTGCGAGCAGCACGAGCAGCACGACGCCGGCGGCCAGCTCGATGCCGGTGACGGTCAATGGATCGGCATGCTCGACCAGGCGCTTGTTCAGCGCGCTGAACAGCGCGACGAGCAGCGCCGACACGACGCCGACGAGTAGCCCGAGTTGCATCGACTGCGGAATGCCGCCGGCGACGAGCACGACACCGGGAATCACCAGCACGCCCAGCAGCAGCTCGCGCGGATCGAAACGGCTTCGCGTGACCAGCGGTTCGATGATCGCGAGGAACACCGGCGCTACGCCCATGCACGTGGCGACGACCGAGGCATTGGCCAGCTTGATCGCCGCATAGAACGTCAGCCAATGCAGCGCGACCAGCACGCCGATGCCGGCGTATGCGGCAACCAGGCGCAGCGGCATGGCGCGCAACGCGCGCCACACCGGCGGGAACAACGCCAGCACGACGACGACGATCAGCATGCGCCACAGCACCAGCGAAAGTGCCGGCAGCGTGATCAGGCGGCCGAAGATGGCCGTGAATCCCCACAGCAACACGCAGAAGTGGATTTGCAGTTGCGCCTTGCTGGTCGGCGACATTCGGGAAGCTCTGAACAAGTTTGCGCAACGGATGCCGATGCGAACGGCGAGTCGAGACGTTACTATCACCCGACCCGCCGACCGCCGTCCAGCAAGGCAATATCGATGAAGCAATGGCTGCTCCCATGTGCCCTACTCGCGCTCGCAGGATGCGCGCAGATCCGCCAAGGACCGTTCGAATCCACTGAGGTTCCGCCCGGCCACGAGGTGTCCAACGTTCCGCGCTACGAGCCGGTGCCCAACCAGGATGCAGCGACCGTTGCCGCTCTGCGTGCTGCGCCCGCGCTGCGCGATCCGGAAACCGCCACCGGCACGACGCCGGCCGCCGACGAGCAATCGCTCAACAGCCGCAGCTTCGCGCGGATCGGCGACGCCTACGTCCCGGCAGCGGCCGGCGACGCACGCGCATGGATCGCCGAACAAGCCCGGCGCGTCGGCGCCGACAAGGTCATGCTGTATGCGCCGGGATCCGACGGAATCACCCATGCGGCGTACTACGTACGCTATCGGCTGCCGTTCGGCGCGACGTTCCGCACCGTGACCGCCGACGAGCGCGAGACGCTCGGTTCCGGCGGCGTGCAGATCGGCGACGTCGTCGGCGGGACTCCGGCGTCCGAAGCGAACCTGCGCAAAGGCGACTTCATCGTCAAGTTCGACGGCCGTGCCTTCGCAGATCGCGCGGCATTCGAAAAACTGCTGCGCGAACATCTCGGCGCGCGCGTGACTCTGACCATCAGCCGTGACGGAAGCGTATTCGACCGCCTCGTCCGGCTCGGCTCGATTGCCCGGCCGGCCGGCGACGGCAAGCAATGATCGGCTGGCGGTGACGACCTGGGGCTTCAGGAGGGAGACGGATGAGCAAACGTATACATTCGCCGGGCAGCCGCATCGCGACGCTGCTGTGCGGACTCTGTGTGCCGCTGTCGCTGCAGGCGGCACGAGGAAATGATGCGCCTGCGGCGAAACCGCCGATCATGAGCGAAGTGCTCGCCGCATCGAAACCTGCGGACTGGCATGCGCTGGATCCCGAGAACACGCTGTACCTCGAACTCGGCGGCGGTCGCGTCGTCATCGAACTGGCGCCGGCGTTCACGCCGCGCCATGCGGCAAACATCAAGGCGCTGGCGCGCGAGAAATATTACGACGGACTTGCCATGTTGCGTTCTCAGGACAATTACGTCGTGCAATGGGGCGATCCGCACGCCGACGCGCGCGCCGAGGACAAGGACCAGCCGCGCGCCATCAAATCGGCGCAGCGCACGCTGAAAGCCGAGTTCACGGTGCCGATCAGCAAGGACCTTCCGTTCACGCGCCTGCCCGATGTCGACGGCTATGCGCCGCAGTCGGGATTTTCCGGCGACTTCTGGTCGGCGCGCGACCCGAAGAAGAATGAGGCCTGGCTGACCCACTGCTACGGTGCGGTCGGCGTCGGCCGAGACCTGGACAGCGATTCCGGCGGCGGCACCGAGTTGTACGTCGTCATCGGCAACGCGCCACGGCATCTCGACCGCAACATCACCGTGGTCGGCCGCGTCGTGCAGGGCATGGAACTGCTGTCCGTTCTGCCGCGGGGCAGCGGCCCGCTCGGCTTCTACGAGAAAGCGGAACAACGCGTGCCGATTTCCTCGATCCGCGTCGCCGCCGACGTTCCCGCGAACGAGCGCACAAACCTCGAAGTGCTGCGCACCGACACCCCGACGTTCACCGCTCTGGTCGAATCGCGGCGCAACCGGCGCGACGACTGGTTCAAGGTGCCGGCGGGATATGTCGAGTTGTGCAATGTGCCGATTCCTGTGCGCGCCGTTGGCGCAGCGTCGAAATGACACACTCGCTGGGCTTTTGGTGAGCGCGTGACGCAGCTCGATTCATCTTGCTCGTCATTTCCGCGCAAGCCGGAATCCGGTTCTTTCTCCTTTTGCCGTCATTCCCGCGCAGGCGGGAATCCATTTTTGCTCTTTCTAGAAGTGCAGTCGCCCTTCGGGCGAGCGGATAGCTTCTATGCTCGTCATTCCAGCGTAAGCTGGAATCCAGTTCCTTGCTCTTCGCTCCTCTATTCAAGTGCAAAGCTTCCACTCGCCCTGCGGGCGAGCGGGTTACTTTCTTTGCTTGTGCAAAGAAAGTAACCAAAGAAACACACCCCCGGTGTCGCGGTCTCCGGGCATCCGGCAACTGCTCCTGCGTTGCTCTACCTCCGGCATCCTGCCGTCGCCTGCCCTCCGACTTCGCGAGCGTGCTCCGGCGGTTCGCTGACGGCACATCCGTGTGCCGACAGCGAACTGGCGCGCCTCCTGCGCG
>Ga0068860_100003740_pt1 | contig 15659 bp, 14 predicted proteins | sample KBSSwiS32_FD_66597 | JGI IMG/M metagenome (GOLD analysis project Ga0068860, IMG submission 66597) | Switchgrass rhizosphere microbial communities from Kellogg Biological Station, Michigan, USA - KBS Switchgrass S3-2 | ecosystem: Host-associated > Plants > Roots > Rhizosphere > Soil ... | reverse complement strand
ATATTTATGAATACAATAAAAATGGAAAGAATGACGGGGGATTTTGGCTTTATGATAAAAGATGAAAACGGGCATATTTTACAAACTGACAGCAGTATTGATAATGGCGGAAGTAATTATGGGTTTCGGCCAATGCAGCTTATTTTATCGGCATTGGGAAGCTGCAGTGCCATAGATATGGTTTCAGTTTTAAAAAAACAAAGGCAAACAATTGAACAATTTAAAATAATAGTAGAGGGGGAAAGAGAACAGGATACTATACCTTCTCTATGGAAGTCCATTAAGGTATCATTTGAATTACACGGAGATATTGATAAAGAAAAAGCGGTAAAAGCAGGAGCATTGTCAATAGAAAAATATTGCTCTGTAGCCGAAACATTACGCAGGGCGGGTACAGAAATCACGTGGGCGGTAAATGTTATAAATTCAGAATCCCTGGTGGCCCGATAATATCTAGAATGAATTATTAGAATGAATACATCATTTTTCAAGCAGCTTCTCAGCAAACAGCAGCAAAAAGAAGCTGTGCCATCCAATGAAATTATCTCCGGATGGGCATTACATCTTACATGTTTATTATATCCTGAATTATCACTTTGCTCGTATTCCACCGTAGCAGAAATAGAAGATGAATATAAAAAGCTGGAGAGTGATCTCGTTAATATTTTAAATGCCACGGTTGCCTGCAAAAATTGTGATAACAAAGAAATAGCAAAACAGTTTTTTGAAAGGGTCCCCCATTTATATGGAATATTAAATACAGATATCTATTCCTTGCTTACCGGGGACCCGGCAGCAAGAATTGAATTTGAGGTAATCCGTGCATATCCCGGATTTTTTGCCCTATGCTTTTATCGGATTGCACATGAGTTGTTAATATTAAATGTTCCCCTCATTCCGCGCATTCTTACAGAACACGCACATTCAAAAACAGGCATTGATATACATCCAGGTGCTGTAATCGGCGACCATTTTTTTATTGATCATGGCACCGGTATAGTAATTGGAGAAACCGCTCAAATCGGCAACCACGTAAAGCTCTACCAGGGCGTTACTCTTGGTGCATTGAGTGTGGATAAATCTTTAAGCTTCCTGAAACGTCATCCTACGGTTCAGGATCATGTAATAATTTATTCGGGGGCCACTATTTTGGGAGGCGAAACTATTATTGGCCATCATAGTGTTATTGGTGGAAATGTATGGCTTACCAAAAGTATTCCTCCGGGCTCACTGGTATATCACAATGCTGAAATCACAGTCGTGGAAGGCAAAATTGTTAATTATTAGAAAATGGCAACTATTTTAGATACCGTTGGCAATACGCCCATGGTTGAACTGCAAAGGCTGAATCCAAATGCCGCCGTAAGAATTTTTGCCAAACTTGAGGGAAATAATCCGGGGGGAAGTGTCAAAGACCGGCCGGCATTAAATATGATCAGGAGCGCTCTTGAACGTGGAGATATTAATAAAAGTTCAAAGCTAATAGAAGCAACCAGCGGTAATACCGGTATTGCAATGGCATTGATGGCGAAACTATTTGAAATTGAAATCGAACTGGTGATGCCCTCGACTTCGACCCGTGAACGTGTTCTCACCATGGAAGCTTTTGGAGCAAAAGTTACCCTATTGGAAAGCATAGAAGCCTGCAGGGATTATGCAGAAGAAAAGGCAGCTACCGGTCAGTTTTATTTGCTCAATCAGTTTGCCAATCCGGATAATTACAAAGCTCATTACAAAACTACGGGCCCTGAAATCTGGAAAGATACCGGCAATGGCCTTACTCACTTTGTAAGCTCAATGGGCACTACCGGGACTATTATGGGTTGCAGCCGTTTTTTTAAAGAACAAAATCCCAACATCCGTATAATTGGTTGCCAGCCAACCGAGGAATCCTCGATACCGGGGATAAGAAGATGGCCGGCAGAATACCTTCCTAAAATTTTCGAGCCGTCAAGGGTTGACAGGATAATGGATGTAACCCAGGCCGAAGCTACAGAAATGACCCGAAAGCTTGCGAAAGTGGAAGGCATCTTTGCAGGTATGAGCAGCGGTGGAGCGGCTTCCGCGGCCATACGGCTTGCAAATGAATTATCGTCAGGAGTTATAGTTTTCATTGCATGTGACCGGGGTGACAGGTACCTCAGCAGCGATTTGTTTGGATGATAAACTCCTTGAATTATATTCAAAGATTTACCCGGGTACTTTTTAAATATTTTAAAGCGTTTTTCTTAACCCTTTTAAACCACTATCTTTTTTTTGACTCATTTAAAACCGAAATTACTATTATGGGATTGGAATTCAGGTTGCTGCTTGCAGTTTTTTTATCGCTACCCCTGGCCGGATTTTCCCAGCAAAAAGACACACTCATAAATAAGCTGGACAGCCTGAATAAAAAAACGGACAGTGCCGGGGAATGGGTAAATAACATCAGCCCAAAAGCATATAATGAAACAACGAAACTTCGGTTCAACAGTTATTTTACTCTCCTTGCAAGCGACCTGAAACAGGAATTTACCAAGCCTTTCCATATGAACAGGAAAGACTGGGGAAGGCTGGGTAAATTTGCTGTAGTAGCCGGGGCATTGGCTTTTGCAGATGAACCGATACAAAAAAGCGCGGTTAAACTTCGCACAAACCATCCGGGATTAAATAATGCAAGTAAATATATAACCAACTTTGGCGGGATATACGAAGCATATACCTTAGCAGCTTTAGGCACTTATGGGATTCTTTTTAAGAATCAAAAAATAAAAACCACTACCTTACTGGCAACGCAAGCTTATATAACCGCCGGTGCACTGGAAAAAGTCTTAAAATTTGCTTCGGGAAGAACCAGGCCATCTGATTATGATCTCAATGTTGAAGCTGAACCAACATTTCTCGGCCCGTTTTCTAAAACGGCCAGGGATGCCAATAACAGGAAAGCATATAGTTCCTTTCCATCAGGGCATACTACGGTAGCCTTTGCTGCCGCAACTGTTTTCGCCCTGGAATATAGGGATAAGCCGATTGTACCCATTATTGCATACAGTGCCGCGAGCCTTATAGGTGTGAGCAGGATTACCGAAAACAAACATTGGTCAACTGATGTATTGGTAGGGGCTGCATTAGGGTTTTTAGCGGGAAAACAAGTAGTTAACAATTACCATCGATATGCAAAATTGAAAGCGCCCGATCAAAGGAAAAATACTGTTTCATTTAACCTGCAATATTATTCAGGGCATGTGGCTCCGGGGATAATTTATACATTCAGGTAAATAATTTAGTTTTAGAACAAAAAGTGCATTTAAAATTCACATTCGAAAATTTAATGATTTTTGAAACACCACCATTAAACTTCTATTTCCTTTTGAATCACGAACCAAATCTCTTCAGAATGTTATCATCGTATTAAGATTCGATAATATGCAACGGAATTTACTAATTTTGCAGTCCGCCCAAACAAATTATCCTTTATTTTAATGAAATCCTATTTTTGCAGGAATCTGATTTCTTTTGATGTGAGAACCTAAAACATTTATTCAACTTAATAGAAATTAAATGCCTTTTACTTTTTCGCACCCTGCAATAGTTCTCCCCTTGACTTATTTGCCCAAAAAATGGTATTCACTCAGCGCGTTAATAGTTGGCAGCATGACTCCTGATTTTGAATATTTTATCAGGATGAAAGATTATAGTAAATATAGTCATACGTGGGGAGGTATATTCTGGTTTGATGTGCCATTGGGACTAATATTGCTTTTTATTTTCCATAATGTAGTACGAAATATACTCATAGTGTATCTGCCTTTCAGTCTGAATATAAGATTTTCATCATTTGCAACTTTTAACTGGAATAAATATTTTCAAAATAATATAATTGTGGTATTGATTTCATTAATTGTTGGTATTGCTTCACATCTTTTTTGGGATAGTTTTACTCATGATGGCGAATTTTTCGCTAAGTCCCTACCCATTTTAAAAGAAGAGATGAATATTTTAAATCACCAGGTTTCGGGTGCTACAATATTTCAATATATAAGTTCGGCTTTCGGCGCAATTGTACTGATGATCATAATATTTAACTTACCTGAGGGAAATAATACCAAACAGGATAATATTCTTAACTTTTGGCTGCTCGTTTCGCTTGTAATGATATCGGTTGTAAACATCAGGTTATATCTTGATACCCTGCTTAATCATCATAAACATGAAGACATAATCGTAACGACGATTTCGGGAGCATTAATAGGAATAACTGGTTTATCATTCCTCTTAAAAGAAAGTAATAAACGACAACGCCAGGCAGTCAAGCATATGAAAAAAATGAGGAATAAGTAAACGAAGACTCAATTGCTTAACCTGGCCATTAACATCTCTAAATTTCGTGTCACCAGCAGAAGTCCTGCCTTTAATGCCTCATAATTCTTAAATAAATTCCGCTGGTAATTGCTGATGCACGTTCAAATTCCTTCAGAAAAATCTAAAATTGAATTTATTTGCCACAATAAATCTTTATTCCATAAAAACGCTTTTTCTTTGCGGTTGTTTATGTCTTTATTTATTACATCATTAAATTCCGGAAGTAATGGCAACTGCTATTACATAGGTAACGAAACAGAGGCTATATTTATCGATGCCGGAATATCATGCGGCGAAATAGAAAAACGAATGAAGCGGCTTGGTTTGAGCATGAAAAAAGTGAAAGCCGTTTTTATATCTCATGAACATACAGATCATATCAACGGTTTAAAGGTATTGACCAAAAAATACCAGCTCCCTGTTTATATAACCAATGCCACGCTCCGCCATGCCAGATTCAGGCTGGAGAAACATCTGATAACGTCTTTCACAGCTTATGAGCAAATTGTCATTGGCGGCCTTACAATTACGCCTTTCCCCAAGTTGCATGATGCAGCAGACCCATGTAGTTTTACAATCTGTTGTAATGAAGTAAAAGTTGGCGTATTTACCGACATTGGTATTCCCTGCAAAAATGTAATTACCCATTTTCAACAATGCCATGCTGCCTTCCTCGAAGCCAACTATGATGAGAAAATGCTGGAACATGGCGGATATCCCTATTCTTTAAAAAGGCGTATCCGGGGAGGCAATGGACACCTGAGCAATCGACAGGCGCTGGAACTTTTTATCGCACATAAGCCTGCTTTTATGAGCCACCTGTTTTTATCGCATCTTTCAAAAAATAATAATTGTCCTGACCTGGTGCAGCAATTATTTAATGAACATAATGGGAGTGTAAAAATGATCATAGCGTCGCGGTATGAAGAAACAGCTGTGTATCATATCCATAATTCAACCAGCAACAATGTGCCGGTAAAACGTCCTGTAGGGCCATCATTACAACTTGCCTTCGCATTTGTTTAATTATTTAACCAGCCGGCACTTTCAGACGGCCCGTCATTGATCCCGGACAATAATTGACAGGGAGTGAATTTATATGAAAATAGAAAAGTGCGCTCAGTGTTAAGCGATTCCGTGGACAACTTTGATACCGGAGTATATGCCAAGGCACGCAGGAGAGCAAAAGAAAACATTCTGCTCATATGGGTGACGAATTGCCCTTTCCCTTTTATGTATCAGCATTCTGCACACAGGATCAATATGAAATGAATTTACATTTTCTATCATTAATTCAAATATGCCTGTTTCTTCACTTAAATTTTTGAAACTATGATTCCCTTTTGAAGAAAAGGTGTATGCAGATATATCCGATAACTTATTCACAAATTCGGCTGAACACCAAAAGGTTCCTTTGTTTGCTTTATTGGCAATACGCGAGGTAAGGTTAACAGGGGAACCAAAATAATGATCATTGCGGTTTAAAACTTTTCCGTAATGCAACCCGCCGTGAAGCTGCAAAAAATAATGTTCTTTTGAACAATTATGAATGAGCGTTGTAGCAGTCTTTACCAGTTGATCGGCCGAAGCTGAAACGATCATTACCTCATCTCCTACGCGTTGATGAAGCTTACTATCGCCCGCAAGCGAATTTTCTACAATAGCCATAAACTGCTCGATCATATCGGCTGCAATGGCAGGTCCGTGGGTTTCAGTGAGAGCAGTGTAACCCGAGAGATCAGCAATCAGTATAGCAAGATTTTGTTCCATGAATTCAGTTAAACCGGGCAAATTTATGATATGCCCCTAGGTGGTATAAAATGATTCTCTGTTATTCTGGTCATTAATAAAGCCGCTCGTAAGAGAGCGGCTCATAGTATTTAGCAGGAACAATTCGCGTCCTTCGGCGGGGTGCCACAGGTGCAATTTTCGCAGGTGCAAACTATACAAGTGCAATTGGGATTTCCGCAAGTCTTTTCGTTTTCGATTGGAGCACTTTGACTCTTTAAAGTTGTCATAATTATATATTTTAATTTGATAACACAAAAATAGGCACATAACCATTCCCGGTTGTTATACAACTTTGGGTAAGGTTTATACAATTTTGTGATTAGATAGAATCGAGCGGTTTACGCATTGTAGCACCTACTTCTTTAAAATAGGACGGGGTAAGGCCGGTAATTTTTTTAAACTGGGCCGAGAGATGTGCTACGCTGCTGTAGTCAAGCTGGTAAGCAATTTCAGACAATGTCATTTGCCCGTATATAAGAAGCTCCTTCGCCTTTTCTATCCGTTGTTCAATGAAGAAATTTTCAATGGTTCTTCCTTCCACTGACGAAAACAAACTACTCAGGTAAGTATATTCATGATGTAGCTTACCAGAAAGATAATTGGAGAGCGTAATCTTATTTTCTTTGTCATCTACGTCATTTCGCGCCCTTTTAATTACATATGCTTTTATCTTTTCGACGAGGCCGCTCAGGTGATTGTCGATAAGCTCAAAACCAATGAACGCAAGCTTTCCTTTCAGTAATTCTTTTTGTCTTTCAGACAATTGGTTGCTTAAATGTATCTCACCAAAAAGAACTTTGGTAAAAGGAATTTCTACATCATGCAAGATATCCTCAACCGCCAATACGCAACGGCGGCAGACCATATTCTTAATAAGAAGAATGTTTGTAGGCATGTGCAAAGATAAAGTTACAGGATGATTAAAGATGCTGCCGGCATTTAACACGAACTTATAAGAATCCAACTATTTTTACAGCAAATATTTGAAATGAACCTATTCATGTTGTTATTAGGATCCACCCCTGAAGGCAGGAATACCGAGCAGCACGACATTTTTTTTGGCATTGCTGAAACACTTAAAGAGCTTGTGCCTGAAATAATTCAAGCCTGGCCAGAAGCCAAAGGAAATATTCATATTGATGCGTGGAGACAGGTTAACTTTGTTGATCAGCATGTTGTAAATGTTTTTGACAGGCAACAGCTGTCTCCAATTGAGGCCGGTAAAAAAAATAAACTCTTTTTCCTGAATCTTGGCGGCTATAAACAAAATGAATTTGAAGAGTATCATTATAAAATGCTGGTGGCCTGCGAAAATAAATCAGTAGCCATACAACAAGCAAAAGCAACGGCATTTTATAAGCATACCGGATTTAAAGGAGCTGCTTCCCATATTGATGACAAATACGGCGTAGACGTGGATGATATTTTTGAGATTGAGGATATTCTACCGGCGCACATAAAAGAAAAATACAAAATCGTGCTCTCACCGACCGATATTTCTACAGAGGACGAGGTAAACCTGGGTTATTTCAGGCTGGAAAAATTATAAGATAATATTTTTATTTTCCGGCATCAACCTGCCTGATGTCTTTTATTGACTGAAGCTTAAAACCAAAGGAAACTTCAACCGCTTCAATACCTTCTATTATAAAGTGTGAATTTTTACAGGAAAACCAAATATCGCCATTCATATATTTCCTGGCAAAATCTTCAGGATAGAGACTATTAAAATCAAGCTTTCCGTAGACCGCGTCATTCCAGTTAATTCCCAGGCTATCAGCCTGCCTTAGAAAAATATGAAAAATTTTTTTATACTCCGGTATGGCTTCATTGTCGTGCCTTGTAAGCATTTCATCTATTGTTGACTGTGGCAACTTAATAATTTTCGCATTAGTCATTAGCCGGGTTAATTCCCTGTATTCAGCATTCGTGGGATACAGTAATACCCACAACGAATCATCCCCTTTTTGAAAAGCTTTAAAGATCTTAAGGCCGAGGTTTTCTTCTGCCGTTGGATTTAATGTATCATTACTTTTATATGTTGACTGCCCGGATGATTTAATACTAAAGAATACAATCAAAAAAATAACAAATATTATATTAAAACAATACTGAACGACTTTCAGTTGGCGGAGGAACCAGCCCGAAAGAAAAATTTTAAAGTATCCTTTTGTATTTGATATTAAAAACACCCAAATGATTTATGAACTCTTAAAAATGCTGTCTTAATTCCTCAAATGCCATGCTTTAGTTTTTACGAAGGCACGTAACCCGGCATGTGAGAGGGTAACTCCAAATCCAGAATGTTGTCTTCCGCTCCATGGAAGAGCCGCGCTTACCCTATCGCAGCAATTCCAATATCCACTTCCTGTATTTATTCGCCGCAAGATTCTTTCTGCTCTCATTCTATCAACGCTATAAACAGCAGCGGTTAATCCATATTCCGTATCCTGCATTAACCGGATTGCCTCTTCATCGTTTTTTACCTTCATAATACCAATGACCGGACCGAAAGACTCTTCTTTCATCGCCAGCATATCATGATTGACATTGGCAAGTACGGTTGGTTCAAAAAAATAACCTTTCCCGTTAATACGCTTTCCTCCTGTTAGGATTATTGCCCCTTTTTGCAATGCATCATTTACCTGTTGTTCGAGTATACTGAGCTGCGCTTTTCTTGTTAAAGGACCAAAAAAAATCCCTGCCTCTATTGGTGATCCTTTTTTCCATGACTCCACTTCACGGACAAATTCACCGACATATTTATCGTAAATTTTTTCGTGCACATAGATTCTTTCAACGGCGCAGCAACTTTGCCCGTTATTATAAAAAGCCCCTTCTGCAGTACTGGCCGCCGTTGCCTTAATATCAGCGATATCATCGGCAACATACAATGGATCTTTCCCGCCCAGTTCGCATTGACATGGCACCATTTTAGGAGCTACTTTTTCATAAATATACTTACCGGTTTTATAAGAGCCAGTAAAAAAATATCCATCAAAAGGAAGGTCCAGCAATAATTCGCCCACATCTTTTGCCCCGGCCGCAACATGAAAAATATTTTCTGGAATACCCGCCTGTTTTAGTAATTTTTCAATTTCTAATCCTGTGAGTGTTGCGTATTCAGAAGGCTTATACATAACAGCATTACCAGCCAGCAGGGCAGGTACAAATACATTCACACCTACCAGGTAGGGATAATTCCATGCCGAGATATTGCAAATTATACCGAGAGACTCATAAGAAATTTTTTCTTCTAATGCTTTATCTAAAGTCATCGTTTCATCTGATAAATATTTCCCGGCGTTTCCTGTAAGCCATTTGATGCGTGTTATAGCGCCATTAATTTCATTGCGGGATTGCTGTAAAGGTTTTCCAACTTCATTTGTGAGGACCAGGGCAAGTTCCTCAATATTTTTTTCCAGCATACCGGAAAACTGCTTAACGATTTCTATTCTTTCTGAAAGCGAAACACATTCCCAGGCGGGTTGAGCCGATTGTAATGATTGAAATTTTTTTACTATACTTTCTTTGGTGTCTTCTTCAATTTCTCCGATAATCTCTTCAGTTGCCGGGTTAATGATTTGCATAATTTGTTATTAAACATTATTTCGAACAGCATCCAAAAAGCTTCGCCTGATGTTTTGTGAAAATATACTTCCCTGGTTTGTCATCCTTTCGGGATGCCACTGAACTAACAGCAGGAATGATTTGCCTTTTGCTTCTATTCTTTCCATGCCCTCAATAACTCCATCCGGCGACATTGCATTTGCTACCAGGCCATAGCCTGGCATATCTACACTTTGATGATGCGCACTATTTATTTCCCCTTTTTCCTGTCCTGCAATTTTATATAATAATGAATTGGTATCTATTTCAATTAGGTGATCCCTGTCTTTACCTTCTTCGAATTTAGAATGATTAAATTTCCCAAATGCGGGAATATCGGGAACCAATGTACCACCAAAAAATACATTTACAAATTGTAGTCCCCTGCAAATGCCTAATATGGGTAGTTGTCTTTCTTCGGTGTGCTGAAGCACTTTCCATTCAAATTCATCCCGCCTTTCATCTATGTCTTTCTGGTGGCAATAGACAAGGTATTCAGGCTGGTTGTATAATCGTGGGTTTATGTCATTTCCCCCGGTTAGCATAATTCCATCGCACCTTTCAACATCACCAGGATTATTTTCATGGTAACTTAGTTTGATGATTTCCACATCCGGTTGTTCCCGGATCCAGCTTTCGTAATGGAAATACTTAGCACAATCAGTAATGCCAATGACAATATTTTTCATTAAAAAATCTTTTAATTCACCTGTTATACATTGCCGGTTTTTTACAATGCTCTTAAATATAATTGTTTAAAATCCTCCCTGGTAACAGCCTTAGGATTATTGGGGTGAGCAAAATCGGCTATCGCGAGGTCAGCTAACGTTTCTATATGTTCACGCTTCACACCAATATCAGCCAGCCTGTGCGGGATATTTATTTTTGAATTTAGCCCGAATAAATACTTTACAACTGCTTCCCCGTTTTCCTGTTTTAATTCCAGTGCTCTGGCGATTCGTTTAAATTTATATTCAAAGCCTTCAATATTGAATTGCATGCCGTATGGAATATTTACAGCATTGGCCAAACCGTGATGCGTATCGAGCAATGATGAAAGCGGATGTGCCAGGGAATGCACTACCCCCAATCCCTTTTGGAAAGCCACAGCTCCCATCAGGGAAGCGATCAGCATCTTACTTCTCGATTCCAGATCAGGTTTGTTTACCGCTTTGTCCAGCGACTCGTTAATTATTGAAATGCCTTCCAATGCTATGCCTTCGCATAAAGGATGGGACATTTTGGCAAGGTATGCTTCCATATTATGCGTTAATGCATCCATACCCGTAGCGGCGGTGATAAAAGATGGTAATTCCATCGTTAATAATGGGTCAGCATAAACAATTCTAGCCAGGAGCTTGGGGGAAAAAAGAATTTTCTTCTGATGTGTTTCATCATCCGAGATGACTGCACTTCTGCCAACCTCGCTTCCAGTACCGGCAGTAGTGGGCACTGTAATAAAATGAGGAACATCATTGGTTACAAATACTTCTCCGCCAATAAGGTCGTCATATTTAAAAAGATCTTCACGATGGTTCACCCGTAATACAATCGCCCTGGCGACATCCAAAGCGGCACCACCCCCAATTCCTATCACAGCGTCCCGGGATGTTGCATCATACACATCCGTTCCTTTATATACATCCGATTTTACTGGGTTCTTATGTATATCCTTAAATATTTCTGTTGAAATATTTTTCTTTTTCAGATCTGTAACAATTTCTTTGAAAAAATCCAGCTGAGCTACCGTTGGATCCGTAACTATCAATGGTTTTGACAACTTATTTTTTAATAAATAATCTCCCAGCTCTTTGCTAACACCTGCTCCAAAGCGAATGGTAGTTGGAAAGTTATATTGATAAATTTGATTGAACATTCTTTTTGGCGTTATTCATTTGTTGAGAAGTGAAATAAAATTCCAAATATCAAAAAACAAGAACCAAATAAATTAAAAAGTTCCAAATCCAAAGAAACAAGAACCAATAAACTAAAAAATAGAATTCCAGATATCCCCAAAAATTTGAGATTCTCATTTAATGACTATTCCCGCTTCTTTAGAATAGTTGTAAATATGAGTATGAATTCCTTAGCTTCCTGTCGCAAATAAGTCCTTATACTTTCCTGTTCGGCTTTCTTATTTTTTTTATTACTTGTTTCTTGTGATTTGTGATTTTGGCCTTTTCTTTTTTGCTATTTGTTTCTTGTAATTTGACATTTTTATTTATATGATTTCAAAATATCTTTTATATTCCCAATCCGTAACTGCTTTTAGATGCTGCCGCCATTCCCATTCACGGGTCTGGATGAAGTGCTCAACAAACTTTTCTCCTAATATTTCTTTCGCCACTTTTGACTGCTTCATCAGCCGGGTTGCTTCATCAAGGGTTTTGGGCAGCGTCCCATTTGAATAATCTTTATACCCATTTCCGCGGGTGGCGGGTTGTTTTAATCTTAAATTATTTTTAATGCCATATAAACCTGAAGCCAGTGAAGCCGCCATGGCCAGGTAAGGATTAACGTCTGAGCCAATCACTCTTGTCTCCAGCCTGCAGGATTTGGCGTTGCCGGATAAAACACGCAAAGCTACCGTCCTGTTATCAATTCCCCAGGTAAGGGTAGTTGGTGCCCAGGCTCCTTCAACCAGGCGTTTATAACTATTAATACCAGGAGCAAACATGGGCAAAATATGCGACAGGCAATATAACTGTCCCGCGATGTAATTTTTCATTAATCCACTCATTTTCATGATATCTTTTTCATTATAAAAAAGATTCTTTTTCCCTTTTTCGTCCCAGAGGCTTTGATGCACATGTCCGCCACACCCCGGAAGGTTTTCATTAATCTTCGCCATGAACGTAGCCATAATACCGTTTTTATAGGCTATTTCCTTTACTGCCGTTTTAAATAATACAGCCCTGTCTGCGGCCTCAACAATTTCAGAATAAGTAATAGCTGCTTCATAAGTACCCGGTCCGGTTTCTGTGTGCAGGCCTTCCAACGGAATATTGAATTTTTTAAGTAAATCAAAAAGGTCAGTAAAATAAGGGTTCTTTAAGGTGCTGCGAAGAACTGAATATCCAAACATTCCCGGTGTGAGCGGGGTAAGATTTTTAAATTGCTTATCTCTAACGGTTTGCGGAGTCTCGGCGAAATTGTACCATTCAAATTCCTGCGAAAAATAAGGCCGGTACCCATCTCCCATTGCGTCATTTAAAACTTTTTTTAATAACTGCCTCGGGCACACAAAAGACGGCCCCCCATCTGCATTCGTCATTTCACCAATGAAAAAAGGAACATCATTTTCCCAGGGAATTTTCCGGAAGGTTGACAAATCTATTTTTGCAGGTGCATCAGGATAACCTGTATGCCAACCAGTAAATTCAACATTGTCATAAGCAACGTCTCCTGCATCCCATCCAAAAATCACATCGCAGAAATTCGTATTGCTCTCTACTACAGAAAGGAATTTTTCTGCTGAAATATATTTGCCACGCAATACGCCATCGATATCAGTTAACGCAATTTTTACTTTCCCTGAAGGATGATTTTTTACATAATCAAGAATTTCTTCGTTAGTCATATAATTCTTTTGATCACAAAATTTATAAATAATTATGTGATTTTATTTTTTAAATACTTTAAAGGCGATGTAACAAATACCCATCAGTAAAAAATAGATAATTGCCAGTTTCAAATTAAAAATGGTCATGGCTACAAATGAAAAAATAGCAATCCCCAACGCTGCACCGGGAAACAACGGGTACCATGGTACTTTAAAAGGTCGTACCAGGAGAGGCTCTTTTTTTCTTAGTTGCAGTAGTGATACCATGGATAAGATATACAACGTTAATGCACCAAATACAGAAATGGTTATAATCTCCGATGTTTTGCCTGTAAGCAATGCAATAATCCCAATAGCCATATTAACGAGCAATGCATTAGATGGCGTTTGAAACTTTGGATGAATTTTGCCAATGAATGGAGGAGCAAATTTTACCCTTCCAAATTCAAAAACAGATCTACCTGCAGCTAAAATAATTCCATGAAAAGAAGCTACCAATCCAAATAAGCCTACTGTAATAAGCAGGTGATACAAATAATTATTGCTCCCGACGATATGCCCTAAAGCCAGTGGCAATGGAGAGTCAGAAGTAGTACCATCCGCTCTGTAAACAATAGCTTCCCACCCCGCCACTCCTATAGAGCATCCAAAAGTTAACACACACAAAATTACCAGTGTAAGAATTGCGGAGCCAAAGCCAAACAAGATGGTACGTTGCGGATGAATAGCTTCTTCCGCTACATTGGCGACGCCTTCAATGGCCAGGAAAAACCATATTGCAAAAGGAATGGAAGCAAACACTCCATACCATCCATGCGGAAAGGCGTTGTGTTGCAAATTTTTTAAATTAAAATAAGGAATAGTTATTCCGGCAAACAATAGCAATTCCCCAACGGCTAAAATCGTGATTGCTAATTCAAAAATAGCTGCCGCTTTTACACCATAAATATTTAAGGCGGTGAAAACAATATAGCCGAAAATAGCTATAGATAAAATGGATATTTGAGGGAAAAATAAATTAAAATAAGCTCCAATGGCAAACGCTATTGCGGGAGGAGCAAAAATAAACTCAATATTCTGTGCCATGCCGGCAATAAACCCGATATCCTTTCCAAGAGCGCGGTTAGCATAGTCGAATGCACCACCGGCTTTCGGTATGGCACAAGCCAGCTCAGCGTAACTGAAAGTAAAGGTAACATACATGATAACGATAAAAAAAGTTGCAATGGCCAGACCCAGTGTGCCACCCTGTTCCAGGCCTAAATTCCACCCGAAGTACATTCCTGAAATAACATAACCCACACCCAGCCCCCACAACATTGCGGGAGTAAGTGTACGTTTTAATTCATTGTGCGGCGCAGAAGGTAACAAGGACATCGCAATTGAACTTTACTTAGCTGTATGGGGTAAATATTAACTAAACATAAAACAAACAGGGAATATGAAGTTACGCAGCCATGACATTTTATTATTTATTTAAACCTGCCGCCGGTAACCTGATTACCTATAGATGATAACATGGAAACGCTGTCAATAGTACCAGGTATTAATAAACAATTCTTCTAATATGCATCTGTCAACGCAAATACAGGCTGACGATACATCCACTGGCCACCCGTAAAATCAGGAAATTCTACTGTTTCATTTCCCAGTTCAATTGACTGCTCACTCAATGGGGTGATGGCGCTCCAGGCAGCAGCATCATATACATCCATTGGTGTAGGTGTTTTACGTTTAATTGATTCAACAAAAGAATGAATCACAAAAAAATCCATACCACCGTGCCCGGCGCCGGCAGTATCCTTACTCCATCTTACCCAAAGCGGATGATCATATTTATCCAACCAGTTTTTTTCGTCATCCCATTCATCATGTTTGGCAGATTTATCCTGGATGTAAATACTCTTGTTTACATCCATCCATAAACCTTCCGTTCCCTGTACCCGGAAACCTAAAGAATAAGGTCTTGGTAAATCCGTGTCGTGTTGCAATAAAATAGTTTCGCCATTGGCACAGTTAATAGAAGTAGTTACTACATCACCTAATTTAAAATTTACTTTTGCATTAGGGTGATTTTCTCCTCCATACTTCACAACGTAATTATGCAACCCTCTTGTTTTAGAAGAAAATGAACACAATGAAAGAAAACGATTGCCACGATTGATATTAATATACTGAGCGATGGGACCAACTCCATGGGTTGGATAAAGATCCCCGTTGCGATGAACAGAATGTTCTGTCCTCCAGTGCGCTTCAGAATAGCCTTTCTCGCCAAATTCCACGCCATGTTCGCGCCCATGACCTCCATCATTAAACTTGATCTCCCGTAAATCGTGCTGGTATCCTCCCTGGAGGT
>Ga0068860_100003737_pt1 | contig 15663 bp, 14 predicted proteins | sample KBSSwiS32_FD_66597 | JGI IMG/M metagenome (GOLD analysis project Ga0068860, IMG submission 66597) | Switchgrass rhizosphere microbial communities from Kellogg Biological Station, Michigan, USA - KBS Switchgrass S3-2 | ecosystem: Host-associated > Plants > Roots > Rhizosphere > Soil ... | reverse complement strand
AAGGTCGAGGACCTGATGCTCGTCAAAGGAATCGGCGAGAAGACCTTCGCCCTCATTCGCCCTTATCTCGCGATCAGCGGCGAAACCACGCTCAAGGAGAAGGTGAAGGGCGCGCGGGCCGAAAAGGCCGCTAGCCGCTGAGCCCGGTCTCCGGGTCGGAGCGGCGAACCGCTCCGACTCGGCCCTCCCGGGAGCCGCCATGAACCTCTTTCCCCTAAGACGTCGTTCCCGATCCCAACTCGGTTTTACCCTGGTCGAGCTGCTCGTGGTTTGCGCGCTCCTGGCGCTTCTGGCAACGGTGTCGATTTCGCCGCTCCATCGGGCGGTGAGCTCGCTTCGCCTTCGCCAGGCCGCCTCGGAGCTGGTCGGCGCTCTACGCCTGGCCCAATCGTTCGCGATACGGCACTCGGCCAACGTGGCCGTCCGCTTCGGCGTCGAACCGAACGGCGGGGTGACTTTTTCGCTCTATCGCGACGGCAATGGCAACGGCGTGTTAAACGCCGACATCCGTGCCGGTGCCGATCCGAAGATCGACGGACCGAGGCGCCTCGGCGGTCTCGGTTTTGGCCTCCGCTTCGGTTTTCCTCCCGGGATTGCCCCGACCGACCCGGGAGATCCAAGCCATCGCCTCGACCGCCTCGACGACCCGGTTCGCTTCAACGACTCCGATCTCGCGTCGTTCGATCCGCTGGGAGGCGCCACCCCCGGCTCGCTTTATCTGACCGACGGCTATCAGGGCCTCGCCGCGATTCGGGTGCTCGGTCGCAGCGGCAGAGTCCGCGTGCTCACCTACAAAGCCGCGACCGGCACCTGGAAATAGCCTCGAGTCGAAGATCTTCGCGGGGGCCGCCAGGCTCCCGCTTTTTCGGCCTCTAGGTCGGGACGGCGTCGAGCGCTTGCAGAAGGTCGCCGCGCAGATCGTCCACATCCTCGATTCCGACCGAAAGCCGGACCAGCCCTTCGGTGATGCCGAGCCGATTGCGCCGTTCGACGGGGATGGAGGCATGGGTCATCGACGCCGGGTGGCTGATCAGGCTCTCGACCCCGCCCAGGCTTTCGGCGAGCGCCCAGAGCCGCATCCGATCAAGCATCGCCTTGGCGTTGTCGTAGCTGCCGAGCTCGATCGAGATCATCGAGCCGAATCCGCTCGCCTGGCGCTTTTGGATCTCGTGACCCGGATGGGTCGCGAGGCCGGGGTAGAGGATTCCGCGAACCGCGCGATGCCCGGCGAGGAAGTCGACGATTCGCTTGGTGTTCTCCTCGTGTCGCGCCATCCGGACGGCGAGGGTCTTGATTCCGCGCATCACGAGAAAGCACTCGAAGGGCGCCAAGATTCCGCCCGCCGACTTCTGCGCCAACGTGAACCACTCGCCGTCCTCCACCGACTTGGAGATCAGCACGCCGCTGATCGAGTCGCTGTGCCCATTCAAAAACTTGGTCGTCGAGTGGACGACGAAGTCGGCGCCTAGCGCGAGCGGTTGCTGAAAGTAGGGCGAGAGAAAGGTGTTGTCGACCGCCACCTTGGCCCCGTGAGCATGGGCGACTTCGGCGACCGCGGCGATGTCGGTGACCTCCATCAACGGGTTCGACGGCGTTTCGAGGTACACCATTCGGGTGGCCGGACCGATCGCGGCTTTTACCCGATCGAGGTCCGTCGTGTCGATCCAGCTGAACGACAAGCCGAACTTCTCGAGGATCCGGGTGAAATAGCGAAACGTCCCGCCGTAGACGTTTTGCGAGACCACCACGTGATCGCCGGCTTTGAGAATGGTCATCAAACAGGAGATCGCCGCCATGCCCGACGCGAAGGCGTGACCCTTGACGCCCCCTTCGAGGGAGGCCACCAGGTCTTCGAGCGCGAAGCGGGTGGGATTCTGGCTGCGGGCGTACTCGAAGCCGGTGTTCTCGCCGAGACGGGCCTGGGAGTAGGTCGAGGTCTGATAGATCGGCACCGTGACCGCGCCGGTCGTCGGGTCGGGAGGCTGGCCGGCGTGAATCGCGCGGGTTGCAAACGCGAGCTCTGCGAGCTCTGAAGGATCACCTTTCAAGCGTTTCCCCTTTTCCGCGGAGCAAGATCTCCGCTTGATCGAATTCTTTCGCCTCTCGCCCCAAGGATCGCGGCGCATTGTAGCAGCCGCCTTTTCGCCCCGGGTAAAGTTCGCCGGATCGACTCCGGTTCCAAGGGAACCGGCGCCCTCCGATCTGGGATTAAGATGGTCTCTGTGAATCCGGACGAGATCTTCTCACCTTTGAGGTGGCGCGACGGCGCGCTCGACCTTCTCGAACAGACGTTGCTGCCGCGGCAGGAGATTTGGCTCCGCTGCGAGCGCCCGGAACAGGTGGCGGACGCGATCTACCGCCTGGCGATCCGCGGCGCGCCCGCGATCGGCGTGGCCGCCGCGTATGGCCTGGCTTTGGGCGTCGCGACGGCGCGCAACGAGCGGGAATCCGAAGAGAGATTTGCTTCCGCGTTCGAGCTTCTAGCGGCGACGCGACCGACGGCGGTCAACCTGCGCTGGGCGCTCGACCGGGGCCGCACGCGTTTCGCGACGAGCGCCGGCCGGCCCGCGGCCGAGCGGGCGGCGGACCTCTTGGCCTGGGCCGAGAAGCTGCACCGGGACGACATCGCCGCCAATCTGCGGATGGGAGAATTCGGCGCGACCCTGTTCGGTCCCGGCGATCGGGTGCTCACCCATTGCAACACCGGCTCTCTCGCGACCGCCGGCTACGGCACGGCCCTCGGCGTGATCCAGTCCGCCTGGCGGCAGGGAAGAGTCGCGAAAGTTTGGGTCGACGAGACCCGCCCGCTGCTTCAAGGCGCGCGGCTCACCGCGTGGGAGCTGAAACAGCTGGGGATCCCTCACACCCTGGCGACCGATTCGAGCGCCGCGACGCTACTGTCGCTCGGCTTGGTCGAACGGGTGATCGTCGGCGCCGACCGGATTGCGGCCAACGGCGACGCGGCGAACAAGATCGGCACCTACCCGCTCGCGGTCCTCGCCGCCCGCCACGGAGTGCCGTTCTACGTCGCGGCCCCCCTCTCGACGATCGACCGAACGCTGCCCGACGGAACCGGAATCCCGATCGAACAGCGCAGCGGCACGGAAGTCACCGAGGTCTTCGGAACCCGCATCGCGCCCGACGACACCGAGGCGATTAATTTCGCGTTCGACGTCACCCCCGCCGAGCTGATCCGCGCGATCGTCACCGACGCCGGAGTGCTCGAAGCGCCCTACGGGCCGAGCATCTCCAAGGCATTCGCCGGCGTCGAGTGACGCTGCGAACAGAACGGTCTTTCAGGTAGGAGCCCCCGGAAGAGGGAGGATGGTGGAGGCGGTGGGAGTCGAACCCACGTCCGGAAAACGCGTCGCGGTGGCATCTACGTGCGTAGCCCTCACTTCTTTTTCACCGCCGCGCTTCGAGTGAAGGCGCCGCGCGCGGCAGTTATCCTCGCTAGTATCTGGGCTCGTCGCGAGGCCTCCGAGCCCATTGACCCGCATTGTCGTCGCCGCGAGGGGCGCCGCGGGTCAGAGCCCCCCTTTAGGCGTCACAGCCGTTTAGGCCGCGAGAGCGAAGTTGTCGTTCGCAGTTAGAAAATCGATTTTACGAGTCGACCTCGACACGCAACCCCCGCACCGCTTTGTTCCCCGTCGAAACCGGTACGCCCCCAGTTTCACGGCTTGCTGCTTTCTTCCGTTGGCAAAGAACGACGCCGCTTGAACAGGCGGCAGGCACGGAAGATAACAGACCTCGTGCCCTGCGGATTCCCCGATCTCTATTCCGGCGCGGGAGAGCCCTTTTGAGCGAGCAGCTCGATGGTGCGCAGGAAATCGGCCGAGCGGGAGGTTCGCAGGCGCGAGATCACCAAGAACCAGCCCGAGAGCGCCAGAACCGCGCCGAACGGGGCCATCGGAATGAGGCCCGGGAAAAACGGCCAAAGGGCGGCGACGATTCCGCCGGCCGCCGAAACGAGCAGGACGACCACCGCGGAGGTCTGGATCTGCCAGTGGGTAGCGATCTCGTGGAGGGTCAACCGGGTGCCGGCCTCGAGCGGCTCCGCCGAGATCTCCGCTTCGACTACGCCCTGCCGGAGCCCCGCGCGAACCGGCAACACGACGCGCGCCCGCCCCGCCTCCAACTGGTGCTCCGCCCCCCATTCCTCGGCCGCCCGCTCGACAAGAGCCAGCGCCTGCTCGACCGACCGATCAACCTCGACCGTGTTTTCGTCCGCCGCCGCCACCTTAGGCCGCCACTTCGAACATCTCGGCGAAGAAGTCTTCGACCGCGGCCAAGAAGCTCGGCACGTCGGGGAGCTGGTTGATCTCCTGGCGCAGCTTGCGCCCGTTCGGCAGCCCGTGGGTGTACCAGCCGGTGAACTTGCGCAGCTTGTGGAGCGCCCAGGTGCCGCCCTCGCGCTCCGCCACCATGCGGAAATGTCCGAGGATCAGATCGCGCCGTTCGGCGAGCGACGGCTCGTGGAAGCGACCGCCGGTCATCCGCGCGGCGATCTGGCGAAACAGCCAGGGATTGCGCGTGGCACCTCGCCCGACCATGACGCCGTCGCAGCCGGTTTCGGCCATCATCTGCAGGGCGTCCTCCGGTTCGTTGACGTCGCCGTTGCCGATCACCGGGATCGACAAGGTCTCTTTGAGCTTCGCCAGATGCGTCCAGTCGGCCTCGCCGGAAAACATCTGCCGCGCGGTGCGGGCGTGCATCGCGACCGCTGCGACGCCGTTGGCCTCGCACATCCGGCCGAGGTCGAGATAGTTGCGGCGGGCGTCGTCGAGGCCGAGGCGGAACTTGACGGTCAGCGGAATCGAGATCGCCTTCTTGACGGAGGAGACGATGTCTTCCGCCAAGGCCAAATCGCCCATCAACGCGGCTCCGGCGCAACCCTTGAGCACTTTGTTGGCGGGGCACCCCATGTTGATGTCGCAGATGTCGGCGCCCAGCTCTTCGACCACCAGCGCCGCCTCGCGCATCGTCGCGGCGTCCGAGCCGTAGATCTGAATCGCGAGCGGACGCTCCTCCTCGCTGAAATACATCAGCTCGCGCGTCCGCGGATTGCCGTTGACGATCGCCTTGGACGAGACGAACTCCATCGACACGACGCCCACGCCGCCGATCCGCCGGACGATCAAACGAAAATCACGGTCGGTGACCCCGGCCATCGGCGCGAGCCAGAGAGGAGGGTCGACGCGAACGTCGTCGAGAAACACGGGTGCCGCCATGGCGCCGATTTTACCCGGGCGACCGGAACTTCTCCTAACCGGCTGGATTTGCGGGCACTTTCCCGTTCGCTTACTTCGCCTGCAGGGTCTCCAAATAGGCGACCAGGTCTCCGATCTTTTTCTGGACGTCCGGGTCCTGCGGCGAATCGCTCCCCGCGACCTGGAACGAATAACCCCAGACCGGCATATCGGACGGGCCATGGGCGGCGACCAGAAAGCGTCCGTCGATTTTGCCCGCGATCTCTTCCCGCGGGAACGTACCGTCCTTCGCCCGCAGGTGCGTCAGGTCGGCCGGCCGGGTCCTAAGCTCCGAAGCGAGCGGCCCGTCCCCCCGAGCTTCGGCGCCGTGGCAGCTGCGGCAGTAGATGCGGAATGTCACCTTACCCCGGGCGACGCGGACCGAGGCTGGTTCCTGCGTCTCGTCGGGGAGGACGGTCGCGGCGGCCAACAAAACGGGCACCGCGACGATCGAAAGGAGGGTGGCGATCAAGGCAAGCGGAGAGCGGGTCATGGCTGGTCCTCTTGGAATCCGAGCGAAGCTTGTTCTCGCGAGAAGCCTAGAGACCCGACGCTCTAGAAACACCCTCCCTTGGGGTAGACCGTCATACCCCACGGGGTAGGGTCCGCCGCTCGACCTCGGGCGGCGTTTGCGCGCACAATCCCGCTAGATGACGATCGAAGATCTCGGCTGGACCCCGACGCACGCCGCGAAGTTTGCGGAATACGAGGCGAAGGGATGCCTGCCCGGCCGGGTGATCGCCCAGCGCGGCATGCTGGTGGTGGCGACCGAGCGCGGCGACGTTCTGGCGACCAGCTCCGGAAGAATGCGTCACGACGCGGAAAGCGCGGGCGAGCTGCCGACGGTCGGAGACTGGGTGGCGATTCAGGTACCGCCTGGGGGAAAGCAGGGGCGCATTCAGGCGGTCCTGCCGAGGAAGAGCGCCTTTTCTCGCAAAGCTGCCGGACGGCGCACGGAAGACCAGGTGGTGGCGGCAAACGTCGACGTCATCTTCTTGCTCTGCGGCCTCGACAACGATTTCAACCTCAGGCGGGTCGAGCGCTACCTCGCCGCGGCGTGGGAAAGCGGGGCGCAGCCGGTTCTTCTGCTCAACAAGGCGGATCTCTGTGACGAGCCCGAGGCGCGGCTCGCCGAGGTCGAAGCGATCGCGTTCGGCGCGCCGGTTCACCTGCTCTCGGCCAAGAAAGGCGACGGCGTCGAGGCGATCTCTCCTTACCTTGCACGGGGAGTGACCGTGGCGCTTCTCGGTTCCTCGGGGGTCGGCAAGTCCACCCTCATCAACCGCCTGCTCGGGCACCAGGCCCAAGCCACGCTCGAAGTTCGAGCGGGGGACGACCGCGGGCGGCACACCACGACCCACCGCGAGATCTTCTTCGCCCCGAGCGGCGCGCTGGTGATCGACACCCCCGGCATGCGCGAAATCCAGCTCTGGGACGCCGAAGAGGGGACCGGCACGGCGTTTTCCGACATCGAGGAGCTGGCCCGTTCCTGCGCGTTCGGCGACTGCGCCCACGAAAGCGAGCCGGGCTGCGCCGTCCGCGAAGCGGCCGAGCGGGGGGAACTTTCCGTGGAGCGCCTGGAAGGCTGGCGCAAGCTTCAAAAAGAGGCCGCAAGCCTCCGTACCCGATCGGACGCCCTGGCGCGCCGGAAGGACAAGGGAAAGATCAAAGCGGTCGAAAAGTCGCTGCGGGAACTCTATAAGCGGAAATACTGACCCAAACACCTTGAAAATCGTAAACACCACCGTTCGATTTTCAAGGTAAATCGTTGCCGACGCCCTCTTCAGGTGACACCCTCAATCCATCCGCAACACGGCCAGAAACGCCTCCTGGGGGATGTCCACGCGGCCCACCCGCTTCATGCGCTTCTTGCCTTCCTTCTGCTTCTCGATCAGCTTGCGCTTGCGGGAAATGTCGCCGCCGTAGCACTTCGCGATGACGTTTTTGGAGATCGCCCGCACGGTCTCGCGCGATATGACCCGGGAGCCGATCGCGGCTTGGAGGACGACCTCGAACATCTGGCGGGGGATCAGATCCTTCATCTTTTCGATCAGCATGCGGCCGCGGGGGTACGCCTTCTCGCGGTGGATGATCAGCGAGAGCGCGTCGACCGGCTCGCCGTTGACCAGGACGTCGAGCTTGACCAGGTCGCTCCGGCGGTAGCCGGCCAACTGGTAATCGAAGCTCGCGTAGCCGCGCGAGCAGGACTTCAGGCGGTCGTAGAAGTCGAGGATCACCTCGCCGAGCGGGAAGTCGTACTGGATCAGGACCCGATCGGTCGACAGATACTGCAAGCTCTTCTGCTCGCCGCGCCGGTCTTCGGCGAGTTGCAGGATCGCGCCCACGTACTCGGCGCGCGAAACGATCGTCGAGGTGATGTAGGGCTCCTCGAGGTAGTCGAGCTTGCTCGGGTCGGGCAGCTTCGCCGGGCTGTCGACCTCGAACTGCTTGCCGTCGGTGGTTTTCGCCCGGTAACGCACGCCCGGCGCGGTGGTGATCAGGTCGAGGTCGAACTCCCGCTCCAGCCGCGCCTGGATGATCTCCATGTGCAGCAGGCCGAGAAAGCCGCAGCGGAACCCGAACCCGAGCGCGCCGGAGCTTTCCGGCTCGAAGCTGAACGAGGCGTCGTTCAAGCGCAGCTTGTCCACCGCGTCGCGCAACCCCTCGTAGTCGTCCGCCGAAACCGGATAGAGGCCGGCGAAGACCACCGGCTTGACCTCTTGAAAGCCGGGAAAAGCCTCCGCCGTCGGGCGTTCGGAATGGGTGACGGTGTCGCCGATCTGCGCCTGGATCAGATCCTTGATTCCGGCATAGAAGAATCCGACCTCGCCCACCGAGAGCGACGCTACCGCGGCCGCTTTCGGGCTGAAGATCCCCAGCTCGTCGACCGCGTAGACCCGCTTGCTCGCCATCAGCTGAATCTTTTCGCCCTTCTTGAGCGTGCCGTCGATCACCCGGATCATGCAGGCGACTCCCCGATACGGGTCGTACCAGGAGTCGAACAGCAGTGCCTTCAAGGGACCGGCCGGGTTCCCCGCCGGCGGCGGGATGTCGCGCACCACCCGCTCGAGCACGTCTTCGATGCCGATTCCGGCTTTCGCCGAAGCGAGCACCGCGTCGTGGGCGTCGATGCCGATCACGTTCTCGATCTGCTCTTTGATCCGCTCCGGATCGGCGGCGGGCAGGTCGATCTTGTTGATCACCGGAACGATGGCGAGCTCGGCATCGACCGCCAGGTAGGCGTTCGCGAGCGTCTGCGCCTCGACCCCCTGGACGGCGTCCACCACCAGAAGGGCTCCCTCGCAGGCGGCGAGGCTACGCGAGACCTCGTAGGCGAAATCGACGTGGCCGGGCGTGTCGATCAGGTTGAATTGGTAGGTCTCGCCATCCGCGGCCTTGAAGTACAGCCGGACCGCGCGGGCCTTGATCGTGATCCCGCGCTCGCGCTCCAGATCCATGTCGTCGAGCAACTGGGCGACCATGTCGCGCGAGGAGACCGAACCGGTCTTTTCGAGAATCCGGTCGGCGAGCGTCGACTTGCCGTGGTCGATGTGGGCGACGATCGAAAAGTTGCGGATGCGTTCGTGGGGAAACATTCGATTCCGACTCCTGCCTTTGCGCCGTTTCTGCGCGAGCCGGGGAGCATACCAGGCCGGCTGTCGGCAGACTGGGGGCGCCCCTCTTGCATCCGGGACCGCCTTTCGGCACTCTCGTCCTCCTGACGCGCCACTTCGGGGAAGCCGATGACCAACTCGATCCGCAAAGCCGCCCGCCCGTTCGCCTTCGCGTTTCTTTGTAGCGCAGCCGCCATTCTCGCCGCGCCGCCGGAAAACGCTTCCCTGACCCAGCTGCCCACCGGGGCGAAGCTCGATCCGGCGGGAGCTCTCTACGATCTGGGCAATCTGCCTATCAACGCGCTGCTCGCCCCGGGCGGCGAGCGGCTGGTCGTGCTTTCCAGCGGCTGGCGCGAGCAGGGCATCCAGGTGGTCGATCGCCATTCCGGGGCGGTGCTTCAGACGCTTCCCCAGACGGCGGCGTTTCTCGGGCTCGCCTTCTCACCCGACGGCAAAACGCTCTACGCCTCCGGCGGCGACGCGGACGTCGTCTATCGCTACGCCTGGGACGGCCACTCCGCGAAGGCTCTGCCGCCGTTCGTCTTGGCGGAGAAAGCGGAAGGAAAAGACGCCACCCGCTACGCCGCGGGCCTCGCATTCTCGCGCGATGGAGCCCGGCTCTACGTCGCCGAAAACATCTCCGACACGCTCGCCGTTCTCGATGCCGCGACCGGCAAGGTGCTCGAACGTCTGGCCACGGGGCTCTACCCGTACGCCGTAGTCGTCGCGCCGAGCGGCGCCGTCTACGTCTCCGCCTGGGGTGGAGACGGCGTCGCGATCTTCCGCCCGGGCAAAGACGGCAAACTTCGGCCCGCGGGCTCGGTTCAAGTCGGGCGTCGTCCCTCGGCGTTGCTCTTGAACGCGAGCGGCTCGCGCCTTTTCGTCGCTTCGGCGAGCACGGACAGGGTGGTCGTGGTCGATACCGCGCATCGGAAGGTGATCGCGACCCTCCTCGATCCGCCGCCGGCCGGCCCGCACGAGGGCTCGACGCCGAACGCCCTCGCGCTTTCGAAGGACGGCCGCCGTCTGTTTGTCGCCGAAGCCGACGCGAACGCCGTCGCGGTCTTCGACCTTACGCCCCGCACGTCGGGGGTGACCGCGAAGAAGGCGAAGGGCAGCGTAGACAAGCTGGCTGGACGCATCCCGGTCGGCTGGTATCCGACCGCGGTGATCTCCGACCGCGGCGACCTGCTGGTGATCGATGCCAAAGGGCGCGGCACCGGGCCGAATCCGGGAATGGAACAGCCCCTGGCCAAGCTTCCCAAGGATTCCCACGACTACACCCTCGGCCAGCTCAACGGCACCCTCTCGGTGATCCCCGAGGCGGCGCTCGGCGACCTGCCCGCGCTCACCGCGCGAGTGGCGCGCGCGAACGGCTGGGACCGCGTCCGTTCCAACGCGGTCTACCCCCCTTTCGAGCACGTCATCTACATCGTCAAGGAGAACCGCACCTACGACCAGGTCTTCGGCGACCTACCTCAAGGCGACGGCGACACTTCGCTCCTGTTCTTCCCGCGCGAGATCTCGCCCAACCACCATGCGCTCGCCGAGCGCTTCGGCCTGTTCGACCGCTTCTTCGTCAACGCCGAGGTCAGCTCGCAGGGACACCCCTGGTCGACCGCCGCCTACGTTACCGACTTCACCGAAAAGACGGTCTCGTCGTTCTACTCCGACCGGCGCCCCGGCCGCGAGGAGGACGGCGACGAAGAAGATTCCGCGAGCGGCTACCTGTGGAACCTGGCGATCGCCAAGCGCGTGAGCCTGCGCGTCTACGGCGAGTACGCCGCGCCGGTCGAAGGCTCGAACCCGACCGTCTACCGCTCGACCAAGGCTTCCTTAAGGCCCTATACCTGCCCCGATTATCCGGCGTTCGACATGAAGATCTCCGACCAGAAACGGTTGGAAGTCTGGCTACGCGAATTCAACGGCTTCGTCGCCTCGGGGAAGATGCCGGCTCTTCAGATCCTTCACCTGCCGAGCGATCACACCTCCGGCGCCCGGCCGGGCCAGATGACGCCGCGCGCCCACATGGCGGACAACGACCTGGCGCTCGGCCGAATCGTCGAGGCGCTCTCGGCCAGCCCGTTCTGGAAGAACACGGTGATCTTCGCGCTCGAAGACGACGCCCAGGCGGGACCCGATCACGTCGATTCGCACCGCAGCGTGATGCTCGCGATCTCGGCCTACAACAAAGGGGGCGTGAGCCACCGCTTCGTCAACACGACCGACGTGTTGGCAACGATCGAGGAAATCCTCCACCTGGGCAACCTCTCGCAGTTCGACCATTACGGCCGGCCGCTGCGCGAGATCTTCGGCTCGCAGGCGGATCTTGCCCCGTACCACCCGCTCGTCCCCCCGGTGCCGCTCGACGAGCTGAACCCCGCCGCGGGACCGGCGGCGCAAGCCTCGGCGAAACTCGACCTCGAAACCGTGGACGCCTCGGACGACGACCTGTTCAACCGCATCCTCTGGCGCGCGATCCGCGGCGAAGGCGTGCCCTACCCGGAACCGAAGCGCGTGTCGGTGAAAGAGCTGACGCTCGCGCGCTGAGGCACATGGTGGCTGAAAAGCCACCACTGCGTCCCGGCGCGAAAAAAGGCGGCGGACGATAGCCCATTCCACAGCGCGTTTTCAAGGGAGTTTTCGAACATAGGCCCTATGTTCGAAAACCCCCTGGTAAGTGCATCTCCCGGTTCTGTAGGGTCCGTTGCGCGATGAACGCAACCGTTCAGCACCCAACCGCTCCGGCCTTGAAGCTCCAATCCCGCCCTGGAGACATTGGCGAGCTGGCTCCCGAATTCCATTTTTCGGCTCCCGAATTCGATTTCGGGACTCGCGAATTCCATTTCGGGAACCTCGAATTCCATTTTCCAGCCCGCGAATTCCATTTCGGGAGTCCCGAATTCCATTACGGGAGTCCCGAATTCCATTACGGGAACGCCGAATTCCATTTTCCAGCTCGCGAATTCGAATTCGGGAATCCCGAATTCCATTTCCTTTCTCCCGAATTGCATTTCGGGACTGCCGAATTCGAATTCGGGGGGCTCGTTACATCCCCCGCCGCGGCTCCTTCACCTGGCGACCCGGAGCCTCGCGAAAAAGAATCTTCGCCGGCCTATCGTTTTCTCGGACATGTGTCCGTTAGGGTCTATCGCGTGAGGAGCGCAACCGCTTCCCTCACCCCCTTACCGGGGTCCGATCGGCACCACCGGGCCGCATTCCGCGGTCCGTTTCTAGAAAGGAGAAGGACATGAGAGACACCAGTTTTGCGGACAAGATCAGTCAGTGCGAGGTCGCGGTACAGAACATCCAGGAGTTGGCCCCCAACATTCCTGGCGGCGATGGACACCTCGCCGAGATCCGGCTGCAGGTCGATGCCCTCCGAACTTCCCAGGAGAGCATTCAGCTGCTGCGCGCCAAGCTCACCGATCTGGTGATCCTGCGACAGCAGCAGAGCAAGAAGGCGAGCGGCGCGTTTCGCCTCCTCGCCGCGGCCGCCCGCTCGCACTACGGCTTCGCCAACCCGCTCCTCGAAAGCTTCAACATCCGCTCCGAGCACCGGGCCAAGCGCGGCCGTAAAAAGAAGGAGGTGAAGCCCGCACCGGAAGTCTGATCTCGCAGGGTGTGCCGTGCGCACCGTCCAAAGGGAGCTCCCGCGGCCTGCAGGCACCGCACACCTGACGAATAAATCGAGATCGAATCGTCGTCGTAGTTAGCCGTTTCGAAGGGTGAGGCTTCGCGGGCCTCACCCTTTTTCGGCCGGACCGGCTCGCCGACGAAGGGCGCGTGCGTAATTATGCCGAGGGGCTCAGTTTCGTAGCCCAGGAGCCAGGAACGATGACCAAGTTGCTCGAGCAAGTCGTCGCACAAGCCGCCACGCTCCCTGAAGCCGATCAGGATTCGCTCTCGGGCCGGTGGATCACCGAGCTCGTCGACGAACGAGACTGGCAGGAACGACTCGCGGGTTCGCAAGAGATTCTTTCCAGGCTGGCCGAGGAAGCCCTCGCCGAGCACCGGGCAGGATTGACCGAGGAGCTGGACCCGGATCGGTTGTGACCTCGAGCGGCGGAGCAGTTCGGCATTTCGCAGCCACGTCCCAGAGACTCAAGAACTACCCCCGGCCGGTTCTCCACCGAGCGGCCGCTTCCCTTCGTGACCCTCCCTCGCGCCATCGCCTGACGGACGGAGCCCCCTCCTCGTAAGAACTCCCCCCGCAGCCGGTTCTCCGCCGAACGGCCGTTTCGGGCTTCGTGACCCCTCCTGGATCCGCGATGTCGAGATCGTCATCCAGACCGAAGGCCAAGATGCGGTGGTTCCTGCCTGTTCGATTTTCAGGCTTACCGACAGCAGGTATCCACAAACCGGGCGTCCACCCGCAAAGCACGTGTTGATACCCATAAATCGAACTCCAATAGATCGAGAGGTTTCCGCTTAAAAGGCAGGAGCGTTCCAGTGAGATTCCCACAGAGATTTCCACAAGAGATGCGGAAAACCCCTTTTTTTTCAATGGTTTGGAGGTTGACCGCGGCCCGCCAATAAGCTACAGTTCTCCCGCCCGCGAGCCAACCTCCGCGGCGGTTTCCAGCCTTAAAGGAGGTGATGATGAATGGCGCGTAGAGCAGCGCGTAAAGACGGACTGACCGAGTGGGACGTTGTCCAGATCGTGTTAGCTGTCCTTGGTGTCCTGGCGGGGCTCCTGGCAGCTATTAACACGTTCACTTAAGACCACGCCCACACCCGGTCAGGGGGAGGTGGCTAACGCCGCCTCCCCTTTTTTGTTTCCCTGAGTCTCCCGTAGCAAACGAAGCCGTAGCCACGTCACTTTGAAGAGACCAGTTGGCAACCTCACGTGTCGAAATCATCAGGCTACTAACATCCTCGTCTCAAGAACAGAGAGTTGGATTATCCGCCCCGATCCCGGGAGGGATCCTTGGCGGCCGGGAAACACACAGAAAATACCATAGTTTGGTCTTTGCTCCCAGCAGCCTTCTTCGTAGCAGCCTTCTTTGCTCCCAGCAGCCTTCTTTGCTCTTGCTCGCAGCAGCTTTCTTGCTGCTCGCTTGCTCGTAGCAGCTTACTTTGCTCGCAGCAGCCTTCTTCGTAGCAACCTTCTTTGCTCCCAGCAGCCTTCTTTGCTCCCAGCAGCCTTCTTTGCTCTTGCTCGCAGCAGCTTTCTTGCTGCTCGCTTGCTCGTAGCAGCTCACTTTGCACCCAGCAGCCTTCTTCGTAGCAACCTTCTTTGCTCTTTGCTCGTAGCAGCCTTCTTTCTGCTCGCTTGCTCGTAGCAGCCTACTTTGCACCCAGCAGCCTTCTTTGCTTTGAGCTCTGCCCTACCGCCGCGGTCGGCGAGGTTGCCGCGAGAGATGTGCCGCCGCCCCCAGCCCCAGATCCGTCGCCCTCGCTCGGGCGGTTGTCGATCCTTCGGGGCAGGCGACCGAACAAGTTTCCCTACCGCCCCTCAAGCCGTCGCAGGCTTCTCGCAGACCGCGGCCGTCGCGATCTCGGCGGGCCGGTCTCTATCCCCCTTCTCCTTCCGAGCAGCGAAGGTGACCAAGGCCACTCCCGCGACGATCACCAGGGCGGCGAGCACGATTCTGGAGGAGATCGCTTCGCCGCCCAGTGCCCAGCCGAGGACGACCGCGACCATCGGGTTGACGTAGGAGTAGGTCGAGGCGACCGTCGGCGGGGCGTTCCTGATCAGCCAGACGAAGGCGGTGTAGGCGACGATCGCTCCGAAGACGATTAGGTAGGCGAGGGCGAGCAGGGAGTGGGTTGAGACCTTCGAGGGATCGAACTTCGCCGGCTCGCCGGTTGCTGCAGCGACCGCCATGAGGACGGCGCCGCCGGTGAGCATCTGAAGCGAGGTCGAGAGGATCGGGGTCGCCGGCAGGGGAACCTTGCGGGAGAACACCGAGCCGGCGGCCCAGGAGATGGCGGAGAGGGTGACCGCTAGCGCGCCGATCGGATCGACGTGCATTGCGCCTCCAGCTCCCGGCGCGACCAGCAGGCAGACTCCGGCAAAGCCGAGAGCCAGGCCGGCGACGGTCTTGAGCGAAGGGGCCTTGCCGCCCGGCATCATCCAGGCGATCAGGACCATCCAGAACGGCATCGTGGTGACCAAGAGAGCGGCGAGACCGGAGTCGATTCGCGTCTCGGCCCAGACGACTCCGCCGTTGCCTCCTACCAGGAGCAGCGTGCCGACCAGGGCCGCTCCGGCCCAATGGCGGGGTTCGGGTTTGCCCTCGCCGCGCAGGCGGGCGATGAAGAAGAGGATCGCTCCGGCGATCAGGAACCGGATGCCGGCCATGGTGAACGGCGGCAGCGTCTCGATCGCGAAGCGAATCGCGAGATAGGTCGAGCCCCAGATCGTGTAGAGGGCGGCGAGCGAGAGGATCAGGTACAGGCGATAACGGCGATCAGCCACGGGAGGATTCCTCGGCGGTAGGCTCGTGGGAGTTTGAAGCGACGGCGGAAGCGGGCTCCGGGGCGGCGGGGGGCGGCTCCAGGGCAAGCCCTTCGAACAGAGTGTGGAGGACGACCGTGGTGCGTGTGGAGGTGACGTTCGGCACCGCGCTGAACCCTTCGTTCAGCAGGCGGCCGAGCGAGCGCGTGTCCTTCGCGCGGACCTTCACCAGGTAGCAGTCCTCTCCCGCGATGTGATGGACCTCTTGCACGCCAGGGATGTGCGCCAAGACCTCGCCGGCGTGCGCCACACCGGGGCGCTCCTCGACTCGGACGAAGATGAAGGCGAGCAGGCCGAGATCGATCGCGTCGGGATCGACCCGGGTCTCGTAGCCGCG
>Ga0068860_100003736_pt1 | contig 15663 bp, 18 predicted proteins | sample KBSSwiS32_FD_66597 | JGI IMG/M metagenome (GOLD analysis project Ga0068860, IMG submission 66597) | Switchgrass rhizosphere microbial communities from Kellogg Biological Station, Michigan, USA - KBS Switchgrass S3-2 | ecosystem: Host-associated > Plants > Roots > Rhizosphere > Soil ... | reverse complement strand
GGACATGGCGCGTTGCGTCGTGGTGCCAGCGTTATTTGCCCGGGTCCTTCTGATCCGGGAATTTGTCGAATTCGACGTTGTACAGTGCGCCGCCGACCTTTTCGACCTTGCGGATGTAGACGGTCTGCACGACGTCGCGCGTTTCGGGATCGATCATGATCTGGCCGCGCGGGCTCGTGAGCTTCAGGCCCTTCAGCGCCGCCATCACCTTGTCGGCATCGGTCGAGCCGCCGGTCGCCTTCAACGCCGCGTAGATCGCGGCCATGCCGTCGTATCCGGCCACCGCCATGAAGTTCGGGCGCAGCTTCGTGCCGTTCGCATCGGCGTACGCCTTGACGAACGCCTTGTTCTCCGGCGAATCGTGCGCCGCCGAATAGTGGAAGCTGGTGGTGAGCCCCAACGTCGCGTCGCCCATCGCTTCGAGCACGCCGTCGTCGGTGATGTCGCCGGTCGCGATCAGCTTGATGCCCTCCTTCGCGAGCCCACGCTCCTGGAAGCCCTTCATGAACGCGATGCCTTGCTCGCCCGCGGGCAGGAACAGGAACACCGCTTCCGGCTTCGCGTCCTTCACACGCTGGATGAACGGCGCGAACTCGGGACTGCGCAGCGGAATGTGCACGCTGCCGGACATCTCGCCGCCGGCCTCCTTGAACGCCTTGGTGAACGCGGCTTCGGCGTCGAGGCCCGGGCCGTAGTCGGAGACCACCGTGTAGACGCTCTTGATGCCGTTCTTCTTCGCCCAGATCGCCATCGGTTGCGTAACCTGCGGCAGCGTCATCGAAACGCGCACGATGTACGGCGACTTGGTCGTGATGATCGACGTCGCCGCATTCATGATGATCATCGGCACCTTCGCTTCGGTGGCGACCGGCGCCACCGCGAGCGCGTTCGGGGTGAGCCCGAAGCCGACGAGGAAGTCGACCTTGTCGCGGGTGACGAGCTCCTGCGCGAGACGCTTGGCGACGTCGGGCGACGGCCCGGTCGTGTCCTTCTGGATCACTTCGATCCGCTTGCCGGCGACCGTATCGCCGTGCTGCTTCATGTACGCCTTCATCCCGTTGTAGATCTGCTCGCCGTATTGCGCGAACGGTCCCGAGAACTCGGCCACGAGCCCGAGCTTGACGACGCCTTGCGCGTGCGCAGACGCGGCCGCGATCAGCATCGCCGTGCCGAGCAGCGCGTTTCCGATCCAACGTTTGGCTTGCATCGCTTCCTCCTTCGTGTGGACCATCTGTGACAGATTCATGCGACCGCGACGAGTCGATCGAGCGTCGCCGCGTCGCCCAGCAGCGATGCGCTGTCCGACGCATGGACGACGCGGCCGCGGTCGAGCGCGATCGCCTGCCGGGTGAGCGACAGTGCGAGACGCGCGTGCTGCTCGACGACGATCACCGCCATGCCGCCGGCGCGGATCAACTCGCCGATTACGCGGACCAGTTCCTGGACGATGATCGGCGCGAGGCCCTCCATCGGCTCGTCCAAGAGTAACAGAGCGGGATTCACGACCAGCGCGCGGGCGATCGCCAGCATCTGCTGCTCGCCGCCCGAGAGCTGATTGCCGTAGTTCGCGCGCCGCTCTTCGAGGCGCGGAAACACCTGGTACGCGCGCTTCACGTCCCACGGTCCGGGCAGTGCGACGGCGGTCAGATGCTCTTCCACCGTCAACGACGGAAACATCCAGCGTTCCTGCGGGACCCAGCCCAGGCCGGCGCGGGCGCGCCGGTGCGTGGGCATCGCCGCGAGATTGCCGCCGCGCCAGCGCAATGCGCCGCGATGCAGCGTGGTGAGCCCCATCAGCGTCATCAGCAGCGTCGACTTGCCGACGCCGTTGCGGCCGAGGAGAGCGAGGCTGTCGCCTTCGCCGAGCGACAGCGACACGTCGTCGAGGACCACCGATTCGCCGTAGCCGGCGGTGACGCCTTCGACGGCGAGGAGGTCAGTCATGCTTCGCCTCGCCCAGGTAAACCTCCTTCACGCGAGGATCGGCGGCGATTTCCGCCGGCGTTCCTTCGACGAGAAAGCGTCCGCCGACGAGCACGGTGATGCGCTCGGCGAAGCGGAACACGATACTCATGTCGTGCTCGATGAAAAGGATCGTCACCTCGCGCGGCAGGTTGGCGATCACGCCGAAGAGCTCGGCGCTCTCCGCCGCGGGAATGCCTGCGGCGGGCTCGTCGAGCAACAGGATCCGCGGCTTCGTCGCGAGCGCGAGCGCAATCTCGACGAGGCGCTGCCGGCCGTACGCGAGGCTTCGCGTCTCGGAATCCGCATCGCGCTCGAGATGCAGCGAGCGCAGGATGCCGAACGCTTCGTCGATCTCGTCCTGCTGCTGCGCGACCGTCCGATGCCAGCGCGCCGCGGTGCCTTTGCGCTCGCAGATCGCGAGCATCACGGATTCGAGTACGGTGAGACCCGGGAACAGCGTGTTGATCTGGAACGTGCGCGTCATGCCGCGTTTCACGCGCACGTGCTGCGGCAGCGCGGTGACGCGCTCTTCGCCGAGGAACACGTCGCCCGACGTCGGCGCGTAGACGCCGGTCAGCAGGTTGATGAACGTGGTCTTGCCGGCGCCATTGGGGCCGATCAACGCGTGCCGCGCGCCGACCGGGAACGCGAGCGAGATTTTGTCGTTGGCCTTGAACGCGCCAAAGTGCTTCGACAGCCCTTGCGTGCGCAGCGCAACCGTCATGACCGGCGCCAATGCCAACGTGCGTAAAGCCGCGAGAGGCCGCCGAGGATGCCGTCGCGCGCGTAAAGCACGACGACGATCAGCAGCAGGCCGATCCAGAATTGCCAGTACACCGGGTTGAGACCGGAGAGGATGTCCTGCGCGATCATGAAGACGGCGGCGCCGATCAGCGCGCCGTACAGCCGGCCCGCGCCGCCGAGTATCAGCATGATCATCAGCTCGGCCGAACGGGGAAACCCGAGCACGTCGAGGCCGACGAATTGCGTCGTTTGCGCGAGCAGCGCGCCCGCCACGCCGGCGATTCCCGCGCTCAACGTGAAGACCGCGATCAACCGCCGGGTGACCGGGGCGCCGATCGCGGGCATCCGCTTGCCACCGTCGCGAATGCCGCGCAGCGAAAGTCCGAATGGAGAGCTGACGAGCCGGCGCAGCACAACGAACAGCACGAAGAGCACGACGAGGCTGTAGAGATACGCGGTGCGCCCGTCGAGGCCGAACGCGAACACGCCGAAGATCTTGCTCATCGTCACGCCCGACAAGCCGTCGACGCCGCCGGTGAAGGGCAGCTTGTTCGCGAGCTCGAACAGCATCAGGCCGATGCCGAGCGTGACCATCAGCCGCGTCAGGTCGCGGCCGCGCACGATCAGGAAACTGGCGGCGAATCCGGCGATGGCCGCTACCACCGCGCCCGCGGCAAGGCCCGACAGCGGCTCGCCCCAGCCGTGTGCGGCGAGCAAGCCCGCTGTGTACGCGCCGAGCCCGAAAAACGCGGCGTGGCCGAGCGACACGATGCCGGCGTAGCCGAGGATCAGATCGAGCGACACGGCGAAGAGGCCGGTAATCAGGATCTGGCTGCCGAGCACCAGGTACTTCGGGAACAGGAAATACGCGGCGATCGGCAGTATCCAGAACGCGATCTCGAGCGCGCGCCAGCGGTCGCTGGGCAGGCGATGGGCGAGTGCCGCACTCACCTGGGCTCCCTTGGCGCTGCGCGCCTTCCCTCCGAGAGGGAGCAATTCGCGCCTTGGGACGGCCCTGCGGCGCTCATGATCATCACGTCTTGCGTCCATAGAGGCCGGCCGGGAAGATCAGCAGCAGCACGACCATCAGCGCGTAGATCACGAACGCGCCGACTTGCGGCACGTAGTACTTGCCGGCGACGTCGAACACGCCGAGGATCAGCGCCGCGATCAGCGGACCGCGGATCGTGCCGGCGCCTCCGACGGCGACGACCAGCAGGAAATACACCATGTACTTGATCGGGAACGTCGGGTCGAGCCCGAGCACGTCGATGCCGAGCGCGCCGCCCAGGCCGGCGAGTCCCGAGCCCAGCGCGAAGGTGAGCGCGAACACGCGATTCACGTTGATGCCGAGGCCGGCGGACGCCTGTGCATTGTCGACCGACGCGCGAATCTGCGCGCCGAAGCGCGTGTGCTCCAGCAGCAACGTCAGGATGACGGTGATCGCGACCACCGTTGCGATCAGGAACAGCCGATAGACACCGAGGTCGAGCCCGAGGACGCGCACCTGGCCCTTCAGGAATGCCGGAATCAGCACCGGCTGCTGTTGCGGCCCGTAAAGCCAGGTGGCGACGGCGATCGCCATGAACGTGAGGCCGATGCTGAACAGCACCTGATCGAGGTGCGTCGCCTTGTAGAGCCGCTGATAGAGCGTGCGCTCGAGCAGCAATCCGACGATCGCCGCCAGCACGAAGGCGATCGGCAGCGCTGCCAGAAAAGGCACGCCGGCGCGCGCCATGATCGTCACGCACGCGTAGCCGCCGACCATCGCGAACGCGCCGTGCGCGAGGTTGACGAAATTCATCAGGCCCATCGTCACCGACAGGCCGATCGCCATCAGGAACAGCAGGCTGCCGTAGGCGACGCCGTCGAACAGGACGCCGATGAAGTTGCCGATCATCGTGCAGCGAACATGCGCGGGGGCGTCAGTACGCGAAGAAGACCGTCTCGTCCTGACCTTGCAACACGATGTTCCACGTAAGCGCGCTCGCCTCGCCGGCGGCCGCTTGCGCGATCAACGTGTCGCGCCGCGCCGGCGGCACGCGCTGCAGCACCGCATCTTCGGCATTCGCCGCGTTCGCTGGAAAATACATCCGCGTGATCAGCTGCTTGAGCAACCCGCGCGCCATCAGCGTGACGTTCAGGTGCGGCGCCTGTAGCGTGCTCTCGGGACCCGGCACGCGACCGGGCTTGATCGTCTTGAGCCGATAGCGCCCCGATTCGTCGGTCATCACCCGCGCGAAGCCGCGGAATTCGGGTTCGACCAGCTTCGCCTGCCGATCTTCGGGATGCGCATAGCGGCCCTGCGAGTTCGCTTGCCAGAATTCGATCACCGCGTCGTTGACCGGATTGCCGTCGGCATCGATCACGCTTCCCTCGATCGTGAAGACTTCGCCGGCAATGCCCGGGCCGGTGAGATCGTCGGTGACGAGCCAGGTGAGCCCGATGTCCAGGTACGGGCCGATGGTTTGCGAGGACGTCGTTTGCAGGCTCATCGGTTTCGCCTCATCGGGGGAGCTTGTTTTCCATCGGCGTCTCATCGCGTCCGCGCAACACGACGTCGAACTTGTAGCCGAGCGCCTGCTCGGGGATCGTCGTGTCCCAGTCGAAGATCGAGATCAGGCGCTTGCGTGCCCGCTCGTCGGGGATGCTCTGGTACATCGGGTCGTAGTCGAGCAGCGGATCGCCGGGGAAGTACATCTGGGTGACGAGGCGCGTCGCGAACGCCGGACCGAACAATGAGAAATGAATGTGCGCCGGCCGCCACGCGTTGTGGTGGTTGCGCCACGGATACTCGCCGGGACGTATGGTGACGAAGCGATAGCGTCCTTCGGCGTCGGTGATCGTGCGTCCGCATCCCGTGAAGTTCGGGTCGGTGGGCGCGTCGTGCTGGTCGCGCCGATGCGGATAGCGCCCGGCAGCGTTCGCCTGCCAGATCTCGATCAGCGTGTTCGCGACCGGTCGCGCGTCGGCGTCGAGCACGCGGCCGCTGACGACGATGCGCTCGCCGATCGGCTCGCCGGCGTGCTGCTTGGTGAGATCGTGATCGTTGGCTTTCAACAGATCGAAGCCGAACAGCGGACCGGTCACTTCGGAGAGCGTCGTCGGCAGCAGCACCAGCGGCTGAGACGGCGAGCGCTTGGTCGTCGACGCGTACGGCGGAAAGAGGTAATCAGGCTGCGTCCCGGCGTCGGGGAGGCGATAGCCGGCGAGCGGCCCGAGTACGGTCTTCGGAGTGGGGGCATTCACAGGCTGTTCCTCGTTCCTTCAAATTCTTTCGATGATCATTGCGATCCCCTGGCCCACGCCGATGCACATCGTGCACAGCGCATAGCGACCGCCGCTGCGGCGCAATTGATAGAGCGCGGTGGTGACGAGCCGCGCACCGCTCGCGCCCAGCGGATGGCCGAGCGAGATCGCGCCGCCGTTCGGGTTGACGCGCGGGTCGTCGTCGGCGAGACCATGATCGCGCGTCACCGCGAGCGCCTGAGCCGCGAAGGCCTCGTTCAATTCGATCACGCTCACGTCGGCGAGCGAGAGCTTCGCCTGCGCGAGCACCTTGCGCATCGCCGGCGCCGGGCCGAAGCCCATGATCCGCGGCGGCACGCCCGCGACCGCGGACGCGACCACGCGGGCTCTCGGCGTGAGACCGTGCTTGCGTGCAGCTTCCTCGGAAGCGAGGATCACGGCGCACGAGCCGTCGTTGACGCCGGATGCGTTGCCGGCAGTGACCGTGCCGTCCGGCCGGACGATACCCTTCAACTTGGCGAGCGACTCGATCGTCGTCGCGCGCGGGTGCTCGTCGCGGTCGACGATGGTCGGATCGCCTTTCTTCCCCGGGATCGTCACCGCGACGATCTCCTCGGCGAGGCGGCCTGCAGCAATGGCGGCCGCCGCGCGCTGCTGGCTGCGCAGCGCGAACGCATCCTGATCGGCGCGCGCGACCTTGAAATCGGCGGCGACGTTCTCGGCGGTCTCCGGCATGCTGTCCACACCGTACTGTGCCTTCATCAACGGGTTGATGAAGCGCCAGCCGATCGTCGTGTCCTCGATCTTCGCCGCGCGCGAAAACGCTTCCGTGGCCTTGGCTTGCACGAACGGTGCGCGGCTCATGCTCTCGACGCCGCCGGCGATCATCAGCGCGGTTTCGCCGCTCTTGATCGCGCGCGCCGCGATGGCGATCGCGTCCATGCTCGAGCCGCAGAGACGATTGACCGTGGTTCCCGGGACGTCCGCTGGAAATCCGGCCAGCAGCAACGCCATCCGGCCGACGTTGCGATTGTCTTCGCCCGCCTGGTTGGCGCAACCGTAGACGACGTCGTCGACCGCGGCCCAGTCGACCTTCGCGTTGCGCTCCATCAAGGCGCGTATCGGCAACGCGGCCAGGTCATCGGTGCGCACCGAGCTGAGCGCGCCGCCATAACGGCCGATCGGGGTGCGTATCGCGTCGCAAATGAAGGCTTCTGGCACTTTCGATCTCCGACAGTGTTCTCAGGCGGGAGGCGCGAGCGGCACGCCGGTCAGCCGCTGCAGTTCGTCGAACGGCAGCCCGTCGACGATCTCGATCACCTGCAATCCTTCCGGCCGAACGTCGATCACCGCGAGGTCCGTGTAGATGCGCGTCACGCAACGCAAGCCCGTGACCGGATAGCTGCACTCGGCGACGATTTTACTTTCACCCGACTTGGTCAGGTGCTCCATCATCACGTAGACGTTCTTCGCGCCGATCGCGAGGTCCATCGCGCCGCCGACGGCGGGGATCGCATCGGGTGCGCCGGTGTGCCAGTTGGCGAGATCGCCCGTGACCGATACCTGGAACGCGCCGAGCACGCAGAAGTCGAGGTGGCCGCCGCGCATCATCGCAAACGAGTCGGCGTGATGAAAGTAGGCGCCGCCGGGCAGCAGCGTTACCGGCTGCTTGCCGGCGTTGATCAGGTCCGGGTCCTCGTGGCCGGCGGCGGGCGCCGGCCCCATGCCGAGCAGGCCGTTCTCGCTGTGCAGGAAGATCTCGCGCTCCTTCGGCAGGAAGTTCGCGACCATCGTCGGCAACCCGATGCCGAGATTGACGTACGCGCCTTCCGGGATGTCCTGCGCCACGCGCGTGGCCATCTGCTCGCGGGTGTATCGCTTCATCTCGTCACTCCGTCACGCTTCGGCCTGCGGCCGCGCCGTTCGGTCCGCAAGGTCGATCGCCACGACGCGCCGGACGAAGATGCCGGGGGTGACGATGTTCTCGGGGTCGAGGCTGCCGAGCGGCACGACCTTGCGCACCTGCGCTATGGTCGTGGCGGCGGCCGATGCCATGATCGGCCCGAAATTGCGCGCGGTCTTGCGATAGACGAGGTTGCCCCAGCGATCGCCGCACTCGGCCTTGATCAGCGCGTAGTCGGCCCGAATGGGGTATTCGAGCACGTAGTTGCGGCCGTCGATCACGCGTGTTTCCTTCCCGGCGGCGAGCTGCGTGCCGTAGCCCGTCGGCGTGAAGAACGCGCCGATGCCTGCGCCCGCGGCGCGAATGCGCTCGGCCAGGTTGCCCTGCGGCACCAGCTCGAGCTCGATGTCGCCCGAGCGATAGAGGCCGTCGAAGACCTGCGAATCGACCTGGCGCGGAAACGAGCAGATGATCTTGCGAACGCGTTTCGCCTTGAGCAGCGCCGCGAGCCCGGTTTCGCCGTTGCCCGCGTTGTTGTTGACGATCGTCAGATCGCGCGCGCCCTGGGCGATCAGCGCGTCGATCAGCTCGGAAGGCATGCCGGCGGTGCCGAAGCCTCCGATCATCACCGTGGCGCCGTCGTGGATGCCCGCGACCGCGGCGGCGGACGTGGGAACGGTCTTGTCGATCACGGGTGAAGGGACTCCAGAAGTTTTTGGGTCGCGACGAGCAGACGCCGAGCGCGCTCGGTCGGACCCATCGTCTTGGCCAGGCGATCGTTCGGTGCTTCGACGCTGACCGGAAGGTCCCGCGGCAGCGCGCCGAAAATCCCCTTCAGATCGAGGCCGCCTTCGCCGGGCATCAGCCGCTCGCAGCGCGCCTGAAACAGAAGCTCGACGAGATCCTTCGGTCGTTGCGCGGGGGCGTCGCAGATTTGCGCGTAGCGAAAGCGCGATGCCGGCACGGCGGCGATGTCGGCGATCTTGCTGTCGGCGCGATCGAAATGGATCGGATCGATCAGTACGCCGCCGTTGGGCCGCGCGGCCGCGTCGACGACGCGCGCACCTTGCACGATGTCGCGCACATCGGTCCACGGCATCGGCTCGAGACTGGGCGCGATGCCGTACTCTGCCGCGAGATCGCAGAATTCGGCGAAGCTGTCGATCAACCGCAGCTCATCGGGATCGTTGCCGGCGACCAGCGCCTGCGACGCCCCGAAGAGCGCGCCGGTTTCGAGCATCGGCCGGTAATCCTCGACGCGCGTATCGGGCTTCAGTCGGAAGATCTCGATGTCGAGCACCTTGACGCCGGTATCCTTCAATCGCGCGGCGGTCTCGCGCACGAGCGCGGTGTCGCCGACGATGTCGTGGCGCACCTCGTCCGGCGTTGCCGGAATCAGGCGGATGCCGACGTGCGAGTAGCCGGCGTCCGCCGCTGTGGAAACCATCTGCGGCGGCGTCAGCTCGAGGACCGTCAGCGCGGCGAGTCCGATCGGGCGTTGCATGTTCTCATCTGCGTTGAGGAGCCATTGAGCGTAAGCGGCGATGCGGACAGCGTCAATGCCGATAATCGAAATTGTGTGCGATAATCGCCCAGCTATGGCCAAGCCAGCGCCACGCACGAAGCCGCGAACTCCCGATGCAACGGTCGGGGCCGTTTCGTACGCGGGCGACCCGAACTTCATGGCATCGCTCGCCCGCGGCCTTACGGTGATCCGCGGGTTTTCGCAGCAGCGCAGCCGGATGTCGGTGGCGCAGCTCTCGTTGCGCACCGGTATCCCGCGCGCCGCCGTGCGCCGCGTGCTCTACACGCTTTCGGCGCTCGGCTATGCCGGCACCGACGACGGCCGCACGTTCACGCTGCGGCCGCAGATACTGGCGCTCGGACATGCGTACCTGTCTTCCACGCCGCTCGTCATGTCCGCGCAACCCTTGCTCGATCAGGTCAGCGCATCCGTGCACGAGTCCTGCTCGATGGCCGTGCTCGACGGCGATGAAATCCTCTACGTCGCGCGCTCGTCGTCGAGCAGGCGGATCATGTCGATCGATCTCGGCATCGGCAGCCGCCTGCCGGCTTACTGCACGTCGATGGGGCGCGTGCTGCTCGCGCATCTGCCGCCGTCGGAGCTTGCCGCCTACTTGCGACGCTTAAAGCTGGTCGCGCTGACGGAGAAGACGCAGCTCGCGAAAGACAAGCTCGCGGCGATTCTCGAAGCCGTGCGCATCGCCGGTTACGCGGTGGTCGACCAGGAACTGGAGATCGGCCTGCGGTCGATCTCCGTGCCCGTCGCCGATCCTTCGGGCCGCGTTGCGGCGGCGGTGAACGTCAGCGCGCAGGCCGGGCGGATCAGTGTTGCCGCGATGGAAAAGACCTTCCTGCCGCCGCTGCGAGCGGTGGCGAGGGATCTCGGGATGCTGCTCTAGGAGCCGATCAACTTGTAGGGATTGTAAGGCTTCTCCGCCAGCAGTTCCTGTCGTCTCGAGATCAGCGAATATTGACGGAGCTCGGTCAGCCGATCCTGCGCCTGCTGGCAGGGTCCATCGGACGTCACCCAGAGAGTCGGATCGATCCGGCGCATGTCGAACGGCAGCGAATACCCGCGCAACGTGCGGCGCCAGCGCGTGTCCCGGTACTCGTGAAAGTAGGACATCGCGAGCTCGCGCAGGCTTCGATAGACCGGATCGCGGTACCGCAATCCAGGCTCGCGGCTCTTGGAAATCGCACCCCAGCATCGTTCCGCCTTGAAGAGCGCGACGACGTGAGGATAGTCGCTGATCGAGCAATCCAGGTACATGACCAGCGGCGGTTTTCCGTGGACCCAGAGCGCGCAGGCTGCAGCGAATGCACCCTCGATGCAGTGGGCTCTGCGCTCCGCCAGCACCCGGCGGACCGACAGGATCGTCTCGCCGCCGACCTCGTAGTTGTACTCGACGTCGTCGTCGAGGAAGCTCTGAACGTGCCGGGGCGTGCGCAGGCGTGCGAGCACCGCATACTCGCGGCCCGCCAACGCGAGGTCATCGCGGTCGGCGACCCGCTTGCGTGCCAGCCTGGTCAACGTTGCCATCGGACGCTAGCGCCGTTTCGCTTGTCCGCTTGGCGTGGATGGCGCTACGCCGCGCTCATGCCCCGCGTGTCGTTGCCGCGGCGCGCGCCCGGTTTCGCGCCGGCAAGCTGCGTCGCGGCACCTGGCTCACCAGATAGCGCACCGATCGGCGCGCGCGCTCGGCGACGGTTGCGAGCGGCATCTGCACGTAATCGTCGTTGAACACCTCGAAGCTGTAGTCGCCGCGATAGCCGATGTCGTCGAGCCGTCGCACGAGTGCCGTGATCTCGGCGCTGTGCACCCCTTCGCCGGGAAACACCCGGAAATGCCGCGCGGTGTTCATTCGCTCGTCGGGAGAGCGAACCTCCTGCCACATGAAGTCGGCGAGCTGCACGAACAGGATCTTGTCGGGATCCACGTCGTCGAGCGCGTCGAGCGGCGTGCGCATCGCGAGCATGTGATACGAATCTACGGCGAGCCCGAGGTTCGAGCGATTCGCGCGGCGCACGATGTCCCACGCCTGCGGCATCTCATTGATGTTGCGCCCCCACGACAGCGCCTCGAACGCGATCCGGATGTTGAACGGCACGGCCAGCATCGCGAGCTTGGACAGATCGCGGACGAACGCGTCGCGATCGTTCTCCGCGTGCGTCGACGTCGACGAGCAGCACAGCAGCACCTTCGAGCCGAGCGCGTGGCACATCGACAGCATCGCGCGCGCGATGTCGATCTTGTAGTCGTGCAAATGGCCGGTCAGGCCCTCGAAATCGCGCAGCACCTGAAAGCCGGTGACGCGCAGGCCGCTCGCGCGCACGGCGTCGATCGCCGCCTGCTCGCCGCCGGGGTGGCCGGCGATGTCGCGGGCCTGCAGCATGATCTGCGTGAAACCCGCTTCCTTCACCGCGCGAAGCTTGCCTTCGAGCGGGCCGGCCAGCGTGATCGTGTCCATCCCGTATTGGTCGATGTTCATCCGGCTCTCACTTGGCGACTAATGCGTTACAGGATAGCGCAACGGCCGCAGCGTCATCCATTCGTGCCGGCGCGAGATCAGTGGGTAGTGTCGCAACGCCGCCAGCCGGTCGTGTGCCCGCTGGCACGGCCCGTCGGAGGTTACCCAAAGCGGCGCTGCGATGCGGCGCATGTCGAACGCGACCGAGTAGGTGCGCAACGTCCGCCGGCCACGCTTGTCCGTGTACGCGGGAAAGTACGACATCGCGAGCTCGCGCAGATCGCGATAGACCGGATCGCGAAAGCGCAGGCCGGACGTGCGGCTCTTCGACACCGCGCCCCAGCATCCGCGGTCGCTGAACAGCGCAACGACGTGTGGATAGTCGCAGGTGTCGCAGTCGAGATGCATGACCAGCGGCACCTTGCCGTGCACCCAGAATGCGCACGCGGCGACGAACGCGGCTTCGATGCAATGCGCGCGGCGCTGATGCAGCACCTGACGGACCGAAAGGATGGTCTCGCCGTCTTCCTCAAGGTTGCTGACGACGTCGTCGTCGAGAAAGTGCTGAATGCGCTCGGGCGTGGAGAGCCGCGCCAGCGCGCGATATTCACCTCCCGTCAACGCCAGATCGTTCCGGCCGGCAGCGCGCCTGTGTGCGAGTCCGGACATCGCGGGCGGTCATCCGCCGATTAGCCGCTCATCGCGCGGCTTCCGCCTTCTCGTTCAGATGGCTCACGACGAGCTCGAACGTGACGCCGCCGAGGTAGATCTGCGTCAGCGCGCCCTTGTCGCTCGGCTGGACCGGGTCGCGATCGACGAAGACCACGCCGCGCTCTTTCAGCACCTTGACCGCGGCACGAACGTCGGGCGCGCCGAGGCCGAGCCGCACGAGGCGCTCTTCCCAGTCGACGTCTTCCGCGGAGGGCGGCGGCTCGAGCATTTGCAGGTAGAACTTGTGGCACGGGGATTCGAGCAGCGTGCCCTTGGGCAGGATGCCGAAATACTGCCCGCCGGGCAGCACCGAGAAGCCGAGGATCTGCGTGTAATAGTCGATCCAGTCGTCGGTGCGGTCGTCGTCGATCGTTTGCACCACGCCGAAGAAATGCAATCCCGCGAGCGCCGGCGGATGGCGCTCGACACCCGGCAAGTAGACGAAGTCGACGTCGTAGATCGAGAAGTCGCGGTACCGGTCGACGAAATAGATCAGGCTGTCGCCCACGCCGTGGATGCCGGGGATGTTGAGCTCCATCGCCGAAGCGCGCGTCGGCATCTCCCATGCGCCCAGGTCGAGCGCGCGGTGATACGCGAAATCGGCGTCGCGCACGCGAAACGCCATCGCCGACAGCGCGGGCGTGGCATTCGGCGCGGACATGCCGGGCAGCACGTCGGGATGCGCGTTGACGATCACGTTCATCCCGCCCTGCCGATAGAGCATCACCTCGCGCGAACGATGGCGCGCCACCGGCATGAAGCCGTGCATCTGCAGCACGGCGCCGAGGGCCTGCGGCTGCGTCGTCGCGTACTCGACGAACTCGATTCCGTTCATCCCCAGCGGATTGCTGGGCTCGGGGTTGTGCTCGTGGACGGGCATCGGCGCTGTCTCCGAAGAAAGAGTCGTTCGGCGCGGGCAGCGGAAAACGCGTTCGTTACTTCGGCCAGTGTACGTACGCGTAGATCAGGATCATCGCGCCGAGGATCGAGAAGATCCATCCTGCGGGATGGAAACGGCCATCAGGGGACTTCCAGATCAGGCCGCTGATCAAGCCGCCGACGATCGAGCCGGCGATGCCGAGCAACATCGTCATCCACCAGACCATCGGCACCGCGCCGGGATAGAACCAGCGCGCCAGGACGCCCACGATCAGGCCGACGATGATGGTCGAGATGATCCCCATGATTCCCATGATGTGCTCCTCCAGATGATGGATACGCGTGGTTCTCGCTTTGAATTCGTCGCGCGAGCAATCGATGCGGCCTTCGGCTGGCGAAGGTTCGGCGATGCTAGCACAGCGGCTTGACGGCGACGTTGCCGTCGCGAATGGCGTAAGCTTTCCTGGCGGCGAACCGACTAAGGCCTGTTAACGCTATGGACGCAAACGCGAACGGGCGGCGCGGCGCGCCAATCGCGACAGCCGACGATGCCAAGACTGGCGGTCTTGGCGAGGAGAGCAACAAAGAGTGGCGTGCCGCGCCGCCCGTTCCCTTCGGGTTGCTGCCGAAAACGCCCATCGCGGCGTTGCAAAGGCTCGCCGGGTGCCCGACCCGCCTTCGCCTTCGCGCCTTGCGCTGGACGTTTTCGGCCCTGCAACGCGTTTGTGTCCATAGCGTTAACAGGCCCTATCACGACCAGGAGGTCTCCATGCCCAACCGCCCCGTTTCCCCTCGATTGATCGCCGCCCTGGCGCTCGTGTTTGCGGGCAATACCGCAACGGCTGCGAACCTCCCCGCCTGCACCGCCGTCAGCGGCCAGAAAACCGCGGCGTTGGTGGAGCTCTACACATCGGAGGGCTGCAACAGTTGCCCGCCGGCCGATCGCTGGCTGGCGACCACGTTCCCGGCCACCGCGGAAGGCGCAACCACGATCCCGCTCGCGTTCCACGTCGATTACTGGGACCGTCTCGGCTGGAAGGATCGCTTTGCGACGCCGCAATACACCGAGCGCCAGCACCAGGTGATGCAGGCCACTCGCGGCCGCTTCGTCTACACGCCGCAGGTGGTGATCCAGGGCAAGGATTTTCCCGGTTGGCAGGGCTCGGCGCGCGCGGCAGGCGCCGCGATCGCCGCGGCCAACACCAAGCCGGCGCGCGCGCAGATCACGCTCGGCGTCGCGCCGCAGCCGGGAGCGCTCGCCGTGAATGCGAAAGTCGACGTGGCGAACGCGGCCGATCGCAACGGCGCGACGCTCTACGTCGCGCTCGAAGAGAGCATGCTCGTTTCCGATGTGAAGGCCGGCGAGAACAGCGGCGCGCGCCTGACGCACGATCACGTCGTGCGCGTGTTGCGCGACGCGGGCACGGTCGATCGCAATGGGGCGATCGTCGCCGATCTTTCGCTGCCGCTGCCGAAGGAAGCGGGAAAGGCAACGACGCTCGTCGCCTTCGTCCAGAACCGCGACACCGGCGACGTGCTGCAAGCGCTCGCGTTGCCGCTCACCGGAGGCGTCTGTACCATCGCCAGGTGATCGAATCGTCGCGACGCTGGCTGCGGCAACTGGGTCCCGGCCTCATCACCGGCGCGGCCGACGACGATCCCAGCGGCATCGCCACCTACGCGCAAGCCGGCGCGCAATTCGGCTATCAGCTCGGCTGGACGGTCGTCCTGACGTACCCGCTGATGGTCGGCATCCAGCTGGTCAGCGCGCGCATCGGGCGCGTCACCGGTCACGGCCTCGCCGCCAATATTCGCCGCCGTTTTCCGCGGCCGGTGCTCTACGCGGTCGTGCTGATGCTCGTCGTCGCGAACACGATCAACGTCGCCGCCGACATCGCGGCGATGGGCGAGGCGCTGCAACTGATCGTCGGCGGCCCGGAGCACGGTCACGCGCTGATCTTCGGTGTGCTATGCCTGTTGCTGCAGGTGTTCATGCCGTACCAGCGCTACGTCCGCTATCTCAAATGGCTGACGCTCGCGCTGCTCGCATACGTCGCCGTGCTGTTCGCGATCGCGGTGCCGTGGCGCGACGTGCTGCTCGGCATCGTTTGGCCGAAGATCGCGCTGACCGGCGCCACGCTGACGGTGATCGTCGCGGTGTTCGGCACGACGATCAGCCCGTATCTGTTCTTCTGGCAGGCGGCGCAGGAAGTCGAGGAG
>Ga0068860_100003727_pt1 | contig 15676 bp, 16 predicted proteins | sample KBSSwiS32_FD_66597 | JGI IMG/M metagenome (GOLD analysis project Ga0068860, IMG submission 66597) | Switchgrass rhizosphere microbial communities from Kellogg Biological Station, Michigan, USA - KBS Switchgrass S3-2 | ecosystem: Host-associated > Plants > Roots > Rhizosphere > Soil ... | reverse complement strand
TTATACTTTTTGTGATCGCACAAATTTTCAAGAGAGGAATTGAAATTCAAACTGAAAACGAATTAACTGTATAACTATGCCGATTATTGTAAACCTTGATGTGATGATGGCTAAACGCAAAATGTCGCTGAACGAACTCTCAGAAAAAGTCGGCCTCACACTATCCAATCTTTCCATACTAAAAACCGGCAAAGCAAAAGCGATCCGGTTCAGTACACTTGAAGCCATCTGCAAAGTGCTGGATTGTCAGCCTTCAGATATTTTAGAATACAAAGAATAATGCTACAAATGACACTTTAATTTTCTTAACCATTTAATGATTTTAAACATGAAAAAGCAAAACAACTTTTTGCACAGTACTTCTATTGCCTTTATTTTATTGGGAATACTTTTGGGCTGGCCTGGTTGCAAACAAGGAAATGCGCAAGATAACACCCATCAAATCGCTGCAAAAAACGCTACTCCCGGAATCGATATTCATACGGCAATTGTTACCGGCAATATGTCTGTACTTAAGCAATATATAGCTGGCGGCGTCAACCTAAATGAAAAGGAGCCAATCGGTGGTTCAAGTCCGTTAATAACCGCTTGCCTGTTTGGTAGGTCAGAAATGGCAAAACTTTTAATACATGCCGGGGTTGAATTGAATTTTCAAAATAATGATGGTTCTACTCCATTGCATACAGCCGCATTTTTTTGTAGGCCGGAAATTGTACAGCTATTACTTGCAAAAGGTGCTGACAAAACAATAAAAAATAAATACGGTCAGACCGCTTATGAAACAGTAGCGGGAGAATTTACCAAAGTTAAAACTGTATATGAGACCATAGGTAAAATGCTTGCACCCATGGGTCTGAAACTGGATAATGCGTACATAGAAAAAACCCGGCCGCAGATTGCAGGGATGCTCAAATAATTCAATTAATTACAATCATAAACAATAATAATTACTGCCATGAATAGAAGATATGATATTGATTGGTTGAGAGTGATTGCCATTGGATTACTATTGGTATACCATACAGCCATTGCTTTTCAGCCGTGGGGCTTTATGCTCGGATTTATTACAAACGACAAACCATGGGAGTCATTATGGCTCGCGATGTCGATGATCAATGTGTGGAGAATACCACTGCTGTTTTTTATCTCAGGGATGGGAGTTTATTTCGCCATGCAAAAGAGGAATTGGAAACAATTGTTGCAGGATCGTGCAAAGAGAATACTAATACCATTTGTTTTTGGAATTTTCTGCATTGTTCCGGTGCAGGTATTCATTGCGCAACGCTATTACCTGCAGCCCATAGACTATATTCCAAATCCGGCACATCTGTGGTTTTTGGGAAATATTTTTACGTATGTGTTGTTGCTCGTACCAATTTTCTACTACCCGGTAAAAAATGAAAAAGGAAAATTTGTTTGCTGGATAAGAAAGATATTAAGTAATCCCCTGAGCCTGCTTATTGTAACAGCAGCTTTCATAAGCGAAACAATGCTATTAAACCCGGTGCTATACGAATTATATGCTATGACCTGGCACGGCTTTTACATTGGGCTTTTGGCATTTTTTTCCGGTTTTTGTTTTATGCTTGCCGGTACATCTTTCTGGAAAATGTTATTGAAATGGCGATGGTTATTTTTGATGATGGCAATCGCATTGTATGTTCATCGCCTGTTGCAAGTGCAAATGAAAGTTCCTAATATCGCACTGGCTATTGAGTCGAACTGCTGGATATTTTCAATATTTGCATTTGGTTATAAATATTTAAATCACCCTGGAAAAGCACTTCGTTATTTAAGTCCCGCAGCCTATCCAATCTACATCATTCACATGTTTTTTTTATATCTGGCATCATTGTTACTACTTCCTTTGAACATCGAAGTTTACCTAAAGTTTGTTCTTGTCTGGATTTTTACTGTTGCCGGGTGTTTAGCTACGTATCACCTTATTATAAGGCGGATAAACTTTATTAGGATCCTTTTTGGACTGAAAGGCTTAGGTAGACCTTCAATAAAAAATAATACTAAATCAGCAGACCTTTCCTACGAGGTGCGTGAAGTATTCCACTAGAGGGAAGACAATGTGTAGCAAGAGTTTTAGAAAACCTTACAAATGAAACTGTTTCAAAACAGAACACCATCTGTTCGCTTTTACAACTTAAGCGTTCGTATCCGGTGCGGAAAATCTGAGCGAGTGCTGTTATGCTATTAGTAGAATAAGTGGGTTTAATTGTCAAGAAAATGGTTCGAGGAATGTTCAGTAAGGGGCGCTAAACCGAGCACCAGTTTTTTCGGAGCTTTTTTATTGGATAATATTTTTTATATTAGTATTGACGAAACACTATTTCGGCGGGATAGCTGTACTCACTTCGTAAAATCCCTTTCATCCTCTTGACCAATGTAAAAAATAATGTCCTGCTTACCGGGCATCGTGATTGAAGTTTTATTGACTCGTAAATACATCGTATAATCTGTAGCTATAAAAATTTTTCGTGTCGTCGATTTGTAGGGTAGTGTAATGCAAATTGATGAAATATGCAGATGCAACTTAATGGGCATATGCAATTGTAGGCAGCGCGATAGATGATTCAGTAAACGGCTATTTCAACGGTATTGTCAGTTTTTAATTTTGTTAATTTCTATATGATTTCTGACGAATTATTATTTCTCACCAAAAAATCTACAATTCATGAAACCCTTATTAATTATTGCTACTGCGATTTCAATTGTTGCATTATCATGTAACAACAGTTCAACAGGTACAACAGCCACGGATACTACTTCAACCACTCCGGTTGTCGCTAAAACAGATCTTGCTGAAAAGAATAAACAAGTTGCGCTCGCCTCTATGGAAGGCATAAACAATCACAACGTTGGCCAGGTTTTTAAAGATGCTGCAAATGATATCGTAGATTATGGAAACGGTGGCGGCCATGAGATAAAGGGGATAGATTCAGTCAAAAAAAATCTGCAGGATTTTTTAAATTCCTTTCCGGATCTCAAAGGCGAAAATTTGATGGCGCTCGCCGACGGAAATCATGTTGCTGTTTTTGGAGATTGGTCAGGAACTTTTAAGAAAGAGATGATGGGGATGAAACCTACAGGCAAATCATTTAAGATGAAAGACGTCGATCTATTTACATTTAACGCAGATGGGAAAATTACAGAACATCATTCCATACAATCAGCGGAATATATGATGATGCAGATAGGAACTGGAAATGAAAAGGGGAAGAAATAGTTCGAAGGTGCGTGAGACATCTTCACAACGTGGAAGTCCCGCGGTATCTGTGTGATGTGGTAAGGGCGTGTGCGGTGACTCCGCCGCGACCCAATGAAATAAGTAGGTTTAAATCATCAAGAAATTGGTTCGAAAAATGTCCAGTGAGGGGCACGTAACTGGACAATTGAAATTTTTTCATTTACTTCTCCGCCGAGTCTCCGCAGTAGCGACCAAAGCAATTAGCGCGTTTCGCGGGACTCGGCGGCGATAATCATCCACCGAAGTTAAATTTGCATTTGGATGATTGCAATTCAATGAAGATAATAAGATCGCTTTATTACCACGGCGAGTCCCGCAGTAACTTTCTGTTATTTGATGTCCCGAACGCGGAGACTCGCCTGGGAACCAAAAGAAAATATTTTTACAATTGAAAGGCCGCAAAAAAGTAACAGTTATCTAGGTCCATCACATGCTTTTAATTTTCTCTTCTTCCAGGTCAATTAAATAAATTTGGTTCCTGATTACTTCTTCATCTAAATCAGGATCTTTATTTCGGTCGATTAAAAAATTACGCTGGTGCTGCAATAGTTCAAGATATATTCTTCGGTGTTCAACATCCATTTTTTCATCGTCTACCATTTGCATTTTATCTTCCCATTGGCTCAGCGTGGCTGCTAACGAAGGCCTTTGCGCAAGATATTCGGCATAATTGTTCTTAAGCACATTCACCGAGTGCGCATACAATTCCCTCCTGATTTTTTTTGTAACCTTTTCTGCATCATCTTCAAAATTCATAAATGCAGCGGTGCGTTTTAGAATATATGGCAATGTCAGTCCCTGTAATAGTAGTGTAAGCACAATGACCACAAACGTTATAAACAGGATGAGGTTTCTCTGCGGAAAATCCTGGCCATTGTTTAATTGCACCGGGATAGCAAGCGCCGCGGCGAGTGAAACAACACCTCTCATTCCCGTCCAGCCTAACACAAAAGGTCTTTTCCACATGCCCTCGCGATTCATGGTGTTAAAAGTTTGCCGCCTGAACAAATACGTAGCGAATAGTGCGAAGAAGGAAGAAATAATTCTTACAACAATCAGCAGTATGCTAACCCATACGCCATATTGAATAGCTGTAGAAAGAGGAATTCCTTTTTCACGTAAACCTGCCAGGATCTCGGGCATATCAAGGCCTATCAGCAAAAACACCAGTCCGTTTAAAATAAAAACAAAACTTTCCCACACGCTGTATCCTTTTATTCTGCTGGTACTGTTTAAAAAAACCAGTCGGTGATTCGATAGATAAAGACCGCCAAAAACAACTGCGAGAATGCCGGAACTATGCAGGTGTTCCCCAATCCAATATAAAATGTATGGCTCTATCAATGTAAAAGCAATATCGGAAGGTGCATCCGTTGGCAATTTTCTGTGCGCCTGTAAGAAAACCCAGCCCAGTACTAACCCGATCAAAGCTCCTCCTAACACCATCCAGCTGAAGGAAAAGATGGCCTCTTTCCAAATGAACTGCCCTGTAGCCACTGCAACCATCGCAAAGCGAAAAATAATTAATGATGACGCATCGTTCAATAAACTTTCACCTTCCAATATCGAAGCGACAGACTTCTGCACTTTTACAAATTTCAAAATAGCACCTGCGCTGACAGCATCAGGCGGAGATACGATTCCACCCAATAAAAAACCGAGCGCCAGCGAAAAACCAGGAATAAAATAATTTGTAAAGATGGCGACAGATACCGCGGTAAAGAAAACTACGAGGAAAGCAAAACTGCCGATGATCCTATACCAGTTTTTGAGTTGTTTTAAGGAAATGGACCATGCGGCTTCAAACAGAAGCGGTGGTAGAAAAATAAAAAATATCGTGTTCGGGTTAATGCGGATGACCGGCAAGCCCGGTATAAAACTAATAGCAAGGCCGGCAATCACTAGTAAAATCGGATATGCGATCCTGATCTTATTGGCAAGCATCTCGATCAAAACAATGATAGCGATAAGCGCTAATACAAATGGTAACGATTCATGCATCTATCAAAAATAGCCATCAAATCTTAGAGAAAAAAACCTGTGCCCACTTGCTTTTCAAATGAAATCATTTCACCTTGCCTGAACTATTTTCTAACACCAAATTGGAAAATATTGCAGTATCTGTCGTTGTTGGAAGATGTGAACAAAAGCCGATACCAACATAAAATGGTGCATCAAAATTCAATTGTATCGGGTCGCCTAGTTGTTGCATCGCGCCTCCGTCCACACTTACAAAAAGTGAAAAGGAATTACCATGTTTCTCGATCCCGATACGGGTCACGTGCCCGGTTATCAAATCCGGGAGTCCCTTCCCGCGATGATTAATCCTTGTTTCCTGCATCATCTGGCCTTTGTCAGCTCTCCAGGCGAGGTGTAGCAGTCCAGCCCAGTGTATAGCAACGACGACTTCTTTGGAATCATCATCAAGATTTTGCCGGATGATTACAAAGCCTTTGCTGTCACCGTAACCGGCCTTGTTGGGAAAATTTACATCCGTCGCCAGTGACACGTCGCCGGACATTTTCTTCCACAGGTATCGAAATTCATCCCGGGTATACCAAACATTATATCCTGCAGAGGTGACAGTATATTTCCTGGCAGCCTTGTCATAACTGGAAGAACCGGGAGCAAGCGCCGCTCCGACATCACTCTGGCCATCAAATATTCCAATCATCGTATTATCAGTCCGCGTTGCCCGATGGAAATCCGCCGGAGGTGAAACTTGCTTGTGCGTTGCGGATCCCGGCAGCGCCCAGTCCGGCACATCTACGTTCCCGGATGGATTTTGTGCAGACATAGTGTACGATTGAAGAAATAATATCAGAAGGGTCGACAAAACATTACGTGCTATCTTCAATTGACGTGTACATTTTGCAATTGACTTTACGGCTGGAATGGATCTCTTTTTGAAATGCATTGTATTTTTTTTGCAGTGTTGATGAATGAAGCGAGAAAAAGGAAAAGCAAATATTACATTTAATAAAAGCTCAAATCAAGAACCAACGATCAATTATGGTCAATGATGTAGAACTGATGTAGTAAAATTGATCCGCTAAATTTTCGTGAAGTAGTCCTGAAGTAGTAAATCTTATCTTAAACAGGGATTTTTGTCCAAAGTTTTAAATATGAAAACGAAGAGGGTCACGTTGATTTTTGTGGAGGAATCATCCATGTATCAAAACCGCACAGGTCATGTAATGAAAACGAACCGGCTTGCTGAAATGCTATAACAAATTTATTGTAAATCACTTCGTTCACTTCCGGCATCTTGTTTGGGGTTTTCGCCCCGGTTAAAAGTTTGCGTTGTAGGAAACAATTCTAAAATTTATACGACTTTCTATTATGTTTAAAAACTATTTCAAAACAGCATTCAGAAGCCTACTGCGTAATAGAATTTATTCCCTGATCAATATTGTAGGGTTAAGTCTTGGATTGGCATGTGCCATGCTCATCATGTTATATGTAAATGACGAAGTAAGCTTTGACCGGTTTCATAAAAATGTGAGCCAGATTTATCGACTAGATAAGCAAACCACAAAAGATAATGGCGACCTCCATTACAATAGTTACACGGGATATTTTCCTGGTCCGCGTTTCTCTGCAAGAATCCCGGAGATAAAAAGTTTTGTGAGATTTCAGCCAGGCGAGACAGAGATCAAAACTCAAATTGATGTTCAGTCGCAAGGAATATCTTATGTGGATTCCAATTTCTTCTCAGTATTTAGTTTTCCCTTATCAAAAGGCAGCCCATCAAAAGCTTTATCACAACCTAATTCGATTGTACTTACTGAGGACATGGCTAAAAAATATTTTGGCAAGACCGAGGCGATGGGGAAAACAATGTTGCTTAAAAATGGAGAAAAGTTTAATTCATTTGTTGTGACCGGCATCGCAAAAAACTGCCCGGAAAATTCGTCAATAAAATTTAATGTGTTGCTGCCTTTAAAAGTATCTGTGGAAGATGAGAACAATAACGGCAATTGGTTCAATTCTTTTCTTAGCACATTCATTGTCCTTGCGCCAAACGCCGATATAAAAACCGTTCAGCACAAAATGGATAAAGTGTTTGAAGCCGATGCCAGTGCGACTATTAACGAAATGCGAAGTAAATATGGCATTACTAACATAGGGATTTCATATGTGCTTGAACCGTTGACGACGATCCATCTTGGCAGAGAAGTGGAAGCACGCGATGAAGTACTTGCAGATAAAAGCAGTGCGACTTATTCTTATATTCTTTCCGGCATTGCACTTTTTATTTTGCTGATCGCCTGTATCAATTTTATAAATCTTACAGTGGCGCGTTCTGTAAAACGCGCGAGGGAAATAGGCATTCGCAAAGTAATCGGCGGCACACGAAAACAATTAATGATGCAATTTCTTAGCGAATCGTTTGTGCTCTGCCTGATAGCCTTCGCGTTCGCAATTATTTTTGTTATCATGGTGCTGCCATTATTTAATCAACTTTCAAATAAAGCGCTTTCATTCTCTTACCTGCTTAATGCGGATCTTATTGTTGGCTTCACTATAGTTTTTGTGATCACAAGTCTGCTGGCTGGATTTTATCCTGCAGCGGTGTTATCAAATTATAACCCTGTTCAAACATTATATAGCCGATTTATCGTAGCAGGTAAAGATTACCTACAAAAGTCGCTCGTAGTATTCCAATTTACGCTGGCATCGTTTTTAATCATAGGCACGCTTGCAATTTATTTGCAGTTCAATTATCTCACCACGCAAAGCCTGGGTTATGATGACAGTCATCTAATCACCGTTGGAAAATCTCAACTAACCCGCAGTGAAGCAGCCTTACTAAGGCAAACTTTAATGAATAACCCGAACATAATCGACGTTGCACCTAAAAGTGGTGGTTTTAATAATAACACAGTTAAACTTAGTGGTGATAAGCAAATAAATGTTGTTATCGAAACGATTGACCCATTGTATTTGCCACTGATAAAAGTTCCGATCACTAGAGGGAGGAATTTCTCTCCTGACTTTCCATCAAATGCGACACAAAATATTTTAGTGAATGAGGCTTTTGTACAACAGGCAGGCTGGAAGCAACCGTTAAATCAGCAGGTAACAAGCTTTGCAGATGGTAAAACGTATGCAGTCGTTGGTGTTGTTAAAGATTATCACTTCAAGCCATTGACGGAACAAATAACCCCGCAGATATTTACGATGAGTCCTGCGAACAATTATGGGATGGTCTTTATAAAAATAAAACCGGGTGCTGCAGTTTCAAGCCTGCAACATATTGCGAGCACTTTTAGAAATTTATTTCCGCTAAGCCCATTCGCATACAATTTTATGCAAGAGCAAAATGAACGAAGCTATGCCGCTGAGGCCAGGTGGAAACAAATTATTTTATTTAGTGCTTTGCTAACCATTTTTATTTCCTGCATCGGTTTGTTTGGGTTATCCGTTTTATCGGCGGAAAAAAGAACAAAGGAAATCGGCATACGCAAAGTGTTGGGAGCTTCTGTAAGTAGCATCGTTACTATTCTCTCATCAGATTTTTTGAAGTTGATTTTTATTTCTTTGATTCTGTCGATACCGCTTGCGTGGATGGCAACAAACAAGTGGCTTGAAAATTATCCTTATCGTGTTGCGCTTAGGTGGTGGTTGTTTGCGTCATCTGGACTGTTGGTGATATTGATTGCTTTAATTACAATTAGTTTTCAATCCATCAAAGCAGCTATTGCAAACCCGGTGAAGAGTTTGAGAACGGAATGAAACCATTTGAAAGAAATAATTCGCGAAATGTCCAGTGAAGAAAGGCCATGGGAACAATTTGAATAAATCTGTTTCATTTTGTTTCCAATTAGTTTGTGGGTATCAAATTTGGATTGAACGCAATCTCCCAGAGATGCCCATCGGGATCTTTAAAGTATCCACTATACCCGCCCCAAAAAGTTTTCTGCGCTGGTCTGGCTATTGTTGCCCCGGCTTTTTTTGCATGTGCCAGGAGGCTGTCAACTTCGGCTTCATTTCTTGTCGTATATCCGATCGAAAATTCTGTCGATGAGCGTTGGCCTTTTTGTAAGTGTGAGTCCCAGGCTAAATTATCTCTCGAGTATAAAGCCAGTATGGTTCCGTTTTTTAAATCAAAGAAAGCCACATCGCCGTGCTCAAACTCTTTTCCGACGATACCTTTGGAAGGCAAACCCAATCCTTCGTGATAAAACTTGAACGCCTTCTCTAAGTCATCTACTCCTAAAGTTAAAACTGTAAATCTTGGTTCCATTTTGTTTGTAGATTTTTGATGCGCTGCAAATGCCATGAGCAACAACAAAACAAGCGCAACACTTATTTTATTTATCTGTTTCATATTGCGTGTAAAATTAATTGCCGTTTCAACCTGGTCTTTGGAAAAATGCGACAAAATTAAAATAGAGAAGGAGCGATTCCATTGTAGCGCGTTAACTCATTTGTAAGATGAGCGTGGTCATAATACCCACATTCAATGGCGATGGAAAGCAATGATTGCCCCGTTTTTCTATTTTGAAGAGCAGCCATTGCGGATTGATAGCGAACAACGCTGATAAACTCTTTTGGACTGATGCCTATGTACTGTTTAAAACGTCTCTCAAGTTGTCGGACAGTTGTATAATGTTGGCAGGCTAATGTTTCTACTTTTATTTGTCCGCTGTGCCTCTTAATTGTATTAACAATGTCTAATAAAAATATATTTTCGCTGTTTAATCTATTTGTGAAGTAGTTGTTCAGATATTCTACCGGTTTGCTGTACATCTTTTGCAAATCAAAGCTGAATGATTTTTCAAGGTCAATGGTTTGATTCGTTAACTCGTGCATGGAAGTAAACTTGTAGAAAGCCGAAAATGCACCGGGCTTAAAACGAATACCGAATAGATTAGTATCCGCGTCCATGATTGTTTCCTTAAACGTGGTCATGGTTCCTACAAAATACATTTTCTCGCTCTGCATAAGGAATGTGCCGTTGTCGGTTTTGCAATCATGCCCGAGGTTAAAAATTATATCAACGCAGCCATCAGGAAGAATTTTCTCTACGGCCGGCTGAGACGATTTGCCCTGGGCGTTCCAAAAAGCTTCGATGTAATTTGAAATTGAAGCATCTGGTAAAAATTCTTCGTAATGCATATTTTTATTTGATTGCTAATTTCATTTTCGAAATCATCAGCTATCTGCTTTCATGCGATCCAAAAATCTATCCTAAAAGTACGTTATATAGCATCATCGTGCGATTGTGAAGGTTCACCAGGATATGATCATTTTATTCCTAAAATGCGCCCGGGGATTTTCCTGTCCATCTCTTAAAAGCTCTTGAAAAAGCACTCGGTTCGTTATAGCCAAGGATATCTGAAATTTCTTTTAGTTGATAATTGCCGGTGGTTAGGTAGTGTTCCGCCAGTGACTTTTTCACTGTATTTGAAATTTCCTGGAAAGCAGTTCCTTCTTCCTGAAGTTTACGCTGCAGACTTCTTGGACTCATATTAAAGTTTGAGGCAACTTCTTCAAGTGAAAGAATTCCTAAATAGGCGTTCGAGAGCAAATAGCTTTGAATGTGATCCATTAGGTTAGTGCGCTTCATTTTCGTAGCGACTGAATTGATTTTTTGCAAAAGCAAAATTTGTAGTTCGTAGTTTGCGGTAATGATGGGTTCATTCCAATAGGCTATCGGAAATTCAACCGAGCACTCTTTGCTCTTTAATGGCTTACAGCGGAGAACCCGTTCGTATTCGTCAGCATATTCCTTCTGAAACGATAGTTTCACGGATACGGGCTCTATTTTTTTCAACATCAAGCCATCGAGTTCGTGGATGGTAAACACCATGAGAAAATCACGGATCTGCATATTTACAAATGATTGTTCAGGTTTGTCATTTGATAACTGGAACTGGGTTAAAAAAGTTTTTCGCTTAACAGTGGTATTCATATTAAAACGCCCGGTAATCAGGTTAACTATGGTGCATGCTTGTGTAATTGCTGCTCCTACGGTAAGACTGGATTTAATAAGTTCTCCGACAATTCCCAATGCCGATAACTGCAGGGACTCGCCAAAATGCAAACTAAACAGGGGATCTTTAGTCAGGTAGCTCGCATTGATCCAAAGATCATCGAGTTGTTTTTCGGTGAGATCAGGATGGGTACCACGCTGCAGTTTTTTTAAATCTATGCCGCACGCCGAACAAAGCCTTTCTGCAGAGAGGTTCCGTTGCACAGCATAAGCCAGCATGCTTAATACAAATTGTTTTGTGTTTTCATTCATGATGACAAAGGTCGGCGTGTTTTGTATTGCAAAATCAGCTTGTCGTAAAATGACATTCAATTGGCGCGTTCCGATAACTAAGATAAATACTGCCAATAATAAATTTGCTTAATCAAAATTTAAATATATGAAGTCATTAAAAAACACAATGTTCGTAAACGGGATAACGTCGGGATTGACGGGGATCGCGTTGATTCTTTTTTCGCAATTCTTCTCTAATTTATTCCAGGTTACCACCGCGTATCCTTTTGTAGCCACAGGTGTATTCTTGGCGTTATTCGCCGGGCTTGTTATTTGGATTGCAGGATTTGGATTGGATCAGAAAAGAAAGATTGAATTAGTAGTGGCCCTTGATTCCATTTGGAGTATTGTCAGTATTTTGTTTGTGATTTTTTTTAACCATGAAGTCTCGATGGTTGGAAACGTGTTGATAGTTTCGGTCGCACTATGGGTAGCTGCTATGGCATTTCTTCAAAACAGGGGACTCAAACAAATTTCCCTTTCAAAAATTTAATCATGAAAAACTTAATTTTTATTTTAGTTATGATCATTTCTTCATCGACACATGCACAATCGATCGCGACTGCACCTGAGAGCGTCGTAAATCAATTTTTCGATGCGTATAAAAACAGGCAGCATGAGCAGTTGGAGTCATTACTTCATCCGGATGTTATTTGGATTCAACCAGGCAACAATAGAATTGCCGGTGTCAAGAAGTCCCGTGTTGAAGTATTGGCAATGGGCAAATCAATGGCTGAACTTTCTGCAAAAACGATAAAACTGGCAGAATTAAAGATTTTAGACGCAAATGGCAATAGCGTTGCATGTTTGCTAAGATGGAAGGCTACGCAACCCGGGGGAAATACTTTGGATGTTGAGAACGTAGATATCTACACAGTTGAGAATAATAAAATTGTAAGCGTAAAAGTATATTCTGCCAATATTGAGATGGAGGATAAGTTTTGGGGTAAATAGATCACGGATTACGCGGATTTTGAAACGGATTACGCGGATGCTCCAATCGGATACTAACCGTTTGTTCAACGTTGATCCTAATGGTCCATCCGCGTAATCCGTTTCAAAATCCGCGCAATCCGCGATAAAAAAAATTTGCGTAGTCGAATACCTACACATATATTTGTAGTCAAATACCTACATATTCAGCATGGAAATAAGGAGAGACGTTTTTCAGGCCATTGCAGATCCCACTCGCAGAAGCATCATCAAGCTCGTGGCGAAGAAGCCGCTTAACTTGAATGCGATCGCTGAGAATTTTGATCAGGCAAGGCCGACCATTTCACAGCATATAAAAATTTTGACAGAGTGTGGACTGATCACAATCAGGCAGCAGGGTAGGGAACGATATTGCGAAGCAAGGCTCGAACAACTTAACGAAGTGTCGGACTGGGTTGATGAATCCAAGAAGATCTGGGCACAGCAATTTAAATCCCTGGAGAAATTTTTGTCAGATATACAATCGAATAAATCTTCCAAACATAAAAAAAAGAAAAATGTCAAAAGAAAATAACAAAAGAGATGTGGTCATCTCTCACGTATTTCATGCAAAACCCGAACTTGTATTCAAAGCATGGACGAAAGCGGAATATTTGGAGCAATGGTATGCACCAGATGGATGTACCGTCGTGATCAAGAATATGAATGCTCGTCTCGGTGGAACGTTTCAGTTCAGTATCAGGAACCCAAAAAATTATGGGTGCTGGTGTATTGGGGAATATCTTGAATTCAACAAGCCTGGTAAATTGGTGTTCTCACTCACCTTGTCGGATGAAAACGGGAATCCGGTAGAGGCAAAGGATATCGGGATGGATCCCGAGATGCCTCAAACAACTATCGTGTCGATCACTTTTGAAAAACATCCTGACGGAACGATGATGACACTTCATCAAACCGTCGACGAATCACTTGCAAAAAGGACGGGTGCATATCCAAGCTGGATCCAAATGTTCAATCGTCTCAATACGATTCTTTTAAAGGAAAAATCAATACATGTAGAAGGATAGTCCCGTTAAATATTTATTATATGACGTATAAACGAATGATGACGATGATAATCATTTTACTAATGGTATCAACTCAATCAATTATCGCACAAACGACTAATATGGAGAAAGCAAACAGCAGCGGCTATGCGCCGGTGAACGGTATCAAGATGTATTATGAGATTTATGGCGATGGAAAGATTCCACTCGTACTGATTCACGGCGGCGGCTCAACCATCGAGAGTAGTTTTGGAAATATGATTCCGCTGCTTTCTGATTATGGAAAATTAATTGGCGTCGAGTTGCAGGCACATGGACGCACAAGTGATCGTAATGGTCCGGAAACTTTTGAGCAGGATGCAGACGATGTTGCTGCGCTTCTCAAATATCTCAAGATCGATAAAGCAAATTTTCTTGGGTTCAGCAATGGCGGAACAACAACCACGCAAATAGCCATCCGGCATCCTGAGATCGTCAATAAAATTGTCGTCGTCTCGTCCAATTTGAAACGCGATGGAATGATACCAGGATTTTTTGACGGAATGAAGACAGCAACATTACAAAATATGCCGAAAGGATTGCAGGAAGCATATTTGAAAGTGACACCCGACAAAAACGGTTTGCAAAAAATGTTCGAAAAAGATCGCGACCGCATGATAAATTACAAAGATATTCCTGATGATTTGATTCGTTCGATTAAAGCGCCCGCCTTACTAATGGTCGCTGACCATGATGTTGTTACGACTGAACATGTACTAAAAATGTCACACCTCATTCCCGGCGCGCGATTCGCCGCATTTCCCGGTGTACATGGTTCATTTATAGGAGAAGCCGAGACAGCAGTTCAAGGAAGCAAAATGCCGGAGATGACAGCTATGCTTGTCAAAGAGTTTTTGAATGAATAGAATTTCTCGTATGCGCCTACTGTGCCTATGTAGTAATCTTTTTTTACCACATAGACACAGCAGGCACACAGAAAGAATTATTTCTCCATACCAACCCTGTATTCACCCTTTCTTGCGGCTGAATTTAGCTTCGCGCGATGGTACAATGCTTCCTGCGCCTTCTTTATATTCTCATCTTTGCCACCCCAGATTTCAATTGCGGGGTATTCAATGGCACGAGAAAATGAAAACGTAACAACCCAAGGCAATTTATTTTTATACCGAAAATGCATTTCATTGAGATGTTGCGATGCAAGTTGTGATGATTGCCCGCCTGATAAGAAAGCAATACCCGGTACAGCCGCGGGAACACTTTCTAAAAAACATTTGATCGTTGCATCGGCCACTTCCTGCACGCTGCTTTTCTTTTTATGATCGGTTCCTTCGATAATCATGTTCGGTTTCAAGATCATTCCCTCTAGTATGATTCGCTGAAGATATAGTTGCTGAAATAATTTCTTTAATACTTTTTCAGTCACTTCAGAACATCGATCCAAAGAATGATTGCCATCCATCAATACTTCCGGCTCAACGATCGGCACAATATCCGCTTCCTGGCATAACGCAGCATATCTTCCCAATGCGTGTGCATTCGCATAAATGCAACCATCTGTTGGAATTTTTTCATCGATCTTGATAACGGCTCGCCATTTTGCAAACCTTGCTCCAAATTTTTTGTATTCTTGCAGGCGTTGACGAAGCCCATCGAGACCTTCTGTAATTTCTTCATCCGGGAACGCCGGCATGGGTACCGCGCCTTCATCCACTTTTATTCCCGGCAGAATTCCGGCTCTCTTTAGAATATCGGCAAATAAAATATTTTCGTCTGACCGTTGCCGTATGGTTTCGTCAAACAATATGGCGCCGCTAATGCTTTCATTTAGACCAGGCGTTGTGACGATCCACTGCCTGAACTTTTGCCGCATCTCAACCGTTTGCGGAATATTTAAAGCCGCAAATCTTTTATTGCATGTACTGGTGCTTTCATCCATCGCCAGTAAACCTTTTCCTTCGGCCATCATTGCATTTACAGTGTCGGTTAGTACCTCGATGTTCATGATCTTAATTTTTCCATTTCCAATTTTTTACTTCGGGCATGTCTTCTCCGTTTTCGCGGATATAATTTTTATGATGAATAAGTTTATCCTGCATTTCTTGTTTCAGCCACGCTGCTTTATCGCCAAGCTGCGGGATCCTGTCGATCGTATCCTCAACCAGG
>Ga0068860_100003726_pt1 | contig 15677 bp, 12 predicted proteins | sample KBSSwiS32_FD_66597 | JGI IMG/M metagenome (GOLD analysis project Ga0068860, IMG submission 66597) | Switchgrass rhizosphere microbial communities from Kellogg Biological Station, Michigan, USA - KBS Switchgrass S3-2 | ecosystem: Host-associated > Plants > Roots > Rhizosphere > Soil ... | reverse complement strand
CGCGATCGAGGCGCCGCCGAAAGTGAAGGCTCCGGAATCGCGCGAGGCGGCAACGATCGCCCTCCTGCGGGGCCGGCTCTCCGCCCTCGGGCCGGTCACCGTCGAAGCGCTCGGCGCTCCCCTCGGGCTCGCCTTCGGCGAGACCGCTGCGGCGCTCGCCGCACTCGAAGGGGAAGGAAGCGCGATGCGCGGCCGGTTCACTCCCGGAGCGCCAAGCGAGGAGTGGTGCGACCGGCGGCTCCTGGCGCGCATCCACCGGGCGACGATCGAGCGGTTGCGGCGCGAGATCGAGCCGGTCTCCGCGGCGGATCTTCTCCGCTTCCTGCCCCAATGGCAGCGGGCGGCGCCGGGGATGAGAGCGCGCGGCGCGGAGGGGCTCGCCGCGGTGCTCGCGCAACTCGAAGGGTTCGAGGCGCCCGCGGGAGCCTGGGAGAGCGAGATCCTTCCCGCCCGTGTCGAAGGGTACGACCCGGCTTGGCTCGACGCGCTCTGTTTCTCCGGCCGCCTGCTCTGGCGCCGGGCGAGCCCGCCCGCAACTTCCGCCGCAAAGCCCCGGGCAACCGGACGCGGCGGACCGATCCGCGCGACGCCGATCGCGTTCTTCGCCCGCGAGACGGCGCCCACGTGGGAAGCTCAACTTGAGGTGTCCGGAGCGGAGAGCCCGGAAGGCGCCGAGGAGATCGCGAGCCTGTCGAACGAGGCGCAGGCGCTGTACGCCGCGCTCGAACGGAGGGGCGCCTCGTTTTCCGCCGACCTGGTTCGCGCAACGGGGCTCTTGCCCTCGCGGGTCGACGCCGCCCTCGGCGAGCTGGTCGCGCGGGGTCTCGCCGCGGCGGATGGCTTCGCCGGACTGCGTTCTCTGATCGGCCCGGCCGACTCCCGAATCGCGGCGGCGAAGCGAAGGAACGGCCACGGTCATTCCCTCGGAACCGGACCTCTAGGGGCAGCCGGCCGCTGGGCGCTGTTGTGTCCGGCGGCCACGGATTCCACTGGGCACGATCCGAAAGACGCCGCGGCCGAGATCGCCGCGCGGACTTTGCTTTCGCGCTACGGCGTGGTGCTCCGAAAGATCCTGGAGCGCGAGTCGCTCGCCCCGCCCTGGCGTTCGCTGCTGCGCGCGCTCCATCGCCTGGAGGCCCGGGGAGAGATCCGCGGAGGCCGGTTCGTCCACGGATTTTCCGGCGAGCAGTTCGCGCTCCCGGAAGCGGTCGGCCAACTGCGGAGGATGCGTAGAGAAGAGCCAACCGGCGCGCTCGTCGCGATCAGCGCGGCCGATCCGCTGAACCTCGCCGGCATTCTCACCCCCGGCGAGCGGATCTCGGCGGTGGCCGGCCAGCGAATTCTGCTGCACGACGGGTTACCCGTCGCCCACCTCGCCGGGCGCGAGGTCCGCTATCTGATCGAAGGGATGGAGATCGACGCCGCGGAGGCCTGGCGCATCGAAGACGCGCTGCGACGGCCGTCCGCCACCAGGCCGATCTCAGGACCGGGAAATCGGGGGGGCACGGGCCTCCGCGGCTCCCGGAAAGTTCCGCGTTCGGTCCCGGCGTCGGCTCCGTCCGTCGCGGTATAGAAAAGTCAGCGCTTCTTGGCGGAAGACTTTGAGGCGAGAGGTTCGGGCGTCAAGGCCGCGCGCAAGGGCTGCGCTCTCTGAGTCGTCGGCACCGCTTGGGACGGTTGAGCGGTGCAGGGGCGATGGGGCTGGACGCGGGCTCGGTGGTGGGAGCCGCCGCTGATGGCAGCGAAAATGGGGAGCCAGACGAGTGCGGCCGTCAAGAGGACCCGGCGACGCCTAGAGATCTCTTTTAGGTCCGTTAAGTCCATGGACGCGCTCCTTCCTGCGAACGATTCGAAGCGACCTATCGCGTGGACTTAGTGTAATCCGGATCTCCTGTCCCGGGCGCTACAATCGCTCGGATCATGCCCTCCTCGAATCATCCGCTCAAAATCCTCCTCTTCGGCGCCACCGGCTCGGCCGGCGGCAGCGTGCTCCGCGTCTGCCTCGCGGCCCCGTTCGTCACGGAAGTCCGCGCCATCGTTCGCCGCCCGCCGGACTTGGAGGCAGGAATCGACCGCGAAAAGCTGCGAGTGATTCTCCACGCCGATTTTCTCGACTACGCCGCGGTCGAAGAGGCTTTCGCCGGAGTCGACGCCTGCCTCTACTGCCTCGGCATCTCGGTCACTCAAGTCTCGGGAGAGCCGGAGTATCGAAAGATCACCCACGATTTCGCCCTCGCCGCTGCGCGGACCTTGAAGGCGAAGAGCCCGGAGGCGGTCTTTCACTTCATCAGCGGCCAAGCCGCAAGCCTCGACAGCCGGATGATGTGGGCGCGGGTGAAAGCCGAGACCGAGCGCGACCTCCTGGCGCTCGACCCGAACACCTGCTGCTGGCGCCCGGCCGCGATCGACGGCATTCCTTCGAAGAGCGAGCCGCGGATCTACAAGATTTTTCGTCCGCTCTACCCCCTGCTGAGCCCGATCCGCGGCCTTTACATCTCGGGGAAGGATCTGGGGAAGGCGATGCTTGAGGGAGCGCAGGAGAACTTGCGCGGCCAGGTGATCGAAAACCGCGCGATTCGCGATCTGGCGGACCGGGCGGGGTAGGAATCATTCGGCGAAGATTGCCAAGATTGCCAGGATTTCCTCTCGAAGAAGGGCGGCGGAAGCAGGTCGGCCCGGAGGGCCGCCCGAAAGGGCCGCAGACGGTACCCCACCTCGGTGCACTAATTCAAAGGGCAAAATCCGGCATAGGCCCTTATCCGTGATTTGCGCTGGAAAATGCATCTCCCGGTTCTGTAGGGTCTGTCGCGTGATGAACGCCGCTCCGTACTCGCCGATCGTGGAGAACGAAATCCGGCCCGCCGAAATTGGCGAGTTGGTTCCCGAATTCCATTTCGGGAGTCCCGAATTCCATTTTCTAGCTCCCGAATTCGATTTCGGGGCTCACGAATTCCATTTCGGGAACCCCGAATTCCATATTCCGGCCCGCGAATTCCATTTCGGGAGTCCCGAATTGCATTTCGGGAACGCCGAATTCCATTTTCCAGCTCGCGAATTCGAATTCGGGAGTCCCGAATTCCATTTTCTCTCTCCCGAATTCCATTTCGGGATTGCCGAATTCGAATTCGGGGGTCGTTTCACCCCCTTTGCCGCCGCTCTTTTGCCAGGCGACCCAGAGCCTCGCGAAAAAGAATCTTCGCCGACCTATCGTTTTCTCGGACGGGTGTCCGTTAGGGTTTGTCGCGTGGGGACCGCAGCCCGCCTCACCAAGATTCCATCGGCACCACCGGGCCGCATTCCGCGGTCCGTTTTCTACAAGGAGAAGGACATGTTGAGAGACACCAGTTTTGCCAACCGGATCAACCAGTGCGACGTCGCGGTACAAAACATCGAAGAGTTGGCCCCTACCATTCCGGGCGGCGAAGGACACCTCGCCGAAATCCGGCAGCAGGTCGATGCACTCCGCACTTCCCAGGAGAGCATTCAGCTTTTGCGCGCCAAGCTCACGGATCTGGTGATCCTGCGCCAGCAGCAGAACAAAAAGGCCGGCGCGGCCTTCCGCCTTTTCGCGGCGGCCGCCCGCTCGCACTACGGCTTCTCCAACCCGCTACTCGAAAGCTTCAACATCCGCTCCGAGCACCGGGCCAAGCGCGGCCGTAAGAAGAAGGAGGTCAAGCCCGCACCGGAAGTCTGATCTCGCAGGGTGTGCCGTGCGCACCGTCCAAAGGGAGCTCCCGCGGCCTGCAGGCAGGACACACCCAACGAAGTGAGTCGAGATCGGAACTGTCGCTGAAGTTTGAAGTTCGAGGGTGGGGCTTCGCGGGCCTCACCCTCTTTTCCGACAAGACCGCCCCTCTTTCGTTTCAGGGCAGCACTTTCTTGGTCGAGGGGACGCAGAGGAGGTCGGGCTGCAGAACCGTGAATCGTTGCCCCCCGAACTGGTTGCGAATGAGCACCTTGCGGGTTTTGAACTGGGAGTTCGGTCGGACCTTGTAGCAGAGGAAATGGTCCTTGACGCAGTTGCTCTGGACCCGGCAGACGGCATTCAACATCAGAGTCTCGTCTTCGATCGAACGCTGACACGACGCGCCGGATGAACAGTTCCGCGGATTTTCCAGCGGCTGCCAGTCGCCGAAGTCGGTGAAGAACGGGACTACCACGCCGTCATCGACGCAGGCCGTGCCGACCACCCGGTCCTTCGCTCCGTCGTTGTTCAAGTCGGAATTGCTTCGGGCCACCCGGTCGATGAGAGGGTCCAAAGTACTTTCCTGAGGAATCCTGAACACGCCGATCGGATCGCCCGAACAATTCCACGTCGAGGGCAGACCGGTTGCCAGGGCGTTCGCCGGGCTCGTTACGTTGATAGTACTGCCACCGCAGACGGTCAAAGGTTCTTCGAGGGGCCGACGGGAAATCTGACAAACGCACGGCGACGACTGTTTGGGCAGCGCGGTTTCAAAGGGTGCGCTTACGTTGCGTGGTCCGAGAGAGGAGAAGAGCATGGTGAAGCTACCCGAACAGATCGCCCTGGAATGGCTGGAGCGGTCGCGGCGAAGCGGAAGCATAGAGGCGCAGGAAGAGGGTGTGCGCGCCGCAGCGATGAAGTGCGCCGGTTCGATCGAAGGAGAGAACCCCGAACGTGCCGGGAATGCTCGCCCCATAGTTCGCGCCCGAATTGCCAGGCGCCACGGGAGGTAACCCATCCCGCTCCGAAGAGAGTCGTGAGAACCGGCCCGGCGATCGTAGCGAGGAATTGAAATTCCTCGCTAGGTTACGGCGTCCCTGGCGGGACGCGCCTTGTTCGAACCGGTCGTGCTCGAACCTTTGATTGTGATGTTTCGGAGAGGTCGGCTTGAGCCCGCGGAGTCGTTCCGCGAGCGAACATTTCCGGAGTCAGCTCGGGGATATCGCTCGTGTCGATGTCCTCGTCGGTCATCGCATCGAGTCGCGCGAAATCAGTGCCTGAGTTGCGAGAGGTAGATTTTCTTTTCATGGCTCATCGCTCTTCGTGCTGAGATGATCTCAGTCATCCATCGGGCGCCGTACCTCGGCAAGGTACTTGTCGACGTTTTCTGACCAATCCGGTGGACCTTCGAGCTGCATACTCAACGCGGTATCTAGAAATGACTCGGTCGCGGTGGCGGCCTCTGGGGTTTCCACGGTGAGCGTGACTCGAGTGTTGGGACGGAGCGCCCCCCCCAAACTCCAGCCCGCGACAACCCCCTCCCCACCCGCCCGTCGAAACTGCAGCAGATACGTTCCCGCCGGGGACTCCAACCGCCGCTCGAACGTCGCCCCGTCCAACTCCGCGATCAGTTCCTTCAACGCATGGAAGCTCGGCCGGCGCCTCAGTTTCCCGCCGTCCTCCCGGTCCACCAGCCCATACCCCCGAGCGATCATCTGCCACCAGTAGACCCTCTCGGTCATTCCGGAAGCCAGGGCCAGCAAGTAATACCGCGAGAGGTAGGCGGCCTGCGTCTGCTCATCGACCGAGACGGATTTTCCGGCGGGGGAGTGGGGACCTTCCCAGAGGGGCCAGTTGACTTCGGTGACCCAGGAGCGGCGGCGGCCCGCGAATTCCTTGACGTTCTTGGCGGTCTCGGCGATCGCTCGGAGGAGGCGGAGCTTGCCTACGGTGTCGAGGCCCATTTGGGGATTTTCGGGGGCTCCTCGGCGGTCTACGTAGAGGAGGCTCGCTACCGCGTCGAAGCGGAGGCCGGGGGCTCGGGCGTTCAGGGCCGAGGCGGTGGCGTAGAGCTCGAAGTCGATCACGGCGGGACCGAGCAGCTCGACCGGTTGGCCGTTTCCCGCCGGGCGGGCTCGGAGCACGTCGGAGGCGATCTTGGCGAGATCTAAATATTCGCCGAGGGTCCAGATGCCCCATTTGCTGCGGTTGATCGCTTGGCCGATCTGGAAGCGGTGGCCATAGGGGAGGAAGGTCTCGGCGATCTTTTCGAGGCTTGCGCGCCAGCGGGCGGGGTCTCGGACGAGGTCGCGATTTTGGGGGAGGGCGAAGAGGAGGTCGCAGCCTCGGGCAGCGAGCGATTTGGCCAGTTCCTTTTCCGCTTTGTGTTCTTCCTGCCAGGGGTGAAGGCGCAGGAGGATGTTCTTGCAGCCCAGCTCGTCCACCAGGGCGAGGAGGCCTTCCGGATCTTCCGGCTCGGGGCGGAGTCCGATGCCGATGCCGTCAAACGGCCGCGGTCCCTGGAACAGCTCCGACTCCAGCTCCTTGAAACGGCGGCGGATTCGCGGCGCGGCGAGCAGAGCGGCAGATGCCGAATAGAAGTGCGAAGGGGCGTCGGCCAGGCGGACGGTGAGCTTTTCGAACCGGCCTGCGTGTTGGTGGGGTTGGTCGGACAGGCGATCCCAGACCACCTTGTCGCGCGCCGCGGCCCCTTCCGGCGCGGGGGGGATGTGGGGATGCGCACGCCGCGGGCGGAGTGCGGAGAGGGCGGCGCGCAGTGTGGTTCGCACGCCTCGGAAGGCGCGCTTCGTTCGGTTCTTCGACTCGAAGGCGTTTTGATAGAAGGTGAGGAGTCCGCGCTCGGTGGCGGTGGGTGTGCGGCCGAAGTAGCCGGCGAGGAGCAGTTCCCGATGCTCCGGTCGGAAAAGCGCCAAGCGGGAAAACTCGCGCATCCGGGCCGGTAGGTTGAGCGTCACCCCCAGGCGCGCGCGGTTCAGATCGAGCAGCGAAAGGAGCGGCGGTTCGCCCTCTGCGCCGGGCCGGGCGAGAAGGTTGCCCACCGAAAGATCGCGGTGGCGAATCCCCGCTTCGTGCAGGCGCCGGGCGAGGCGGCCTATTTCCTGGAGCACTTGGGGCAGATCGAGATCGGGGAACTCTTCGCGCTCTTTACCTACGGCGGCGGCGCGGAACAGAAGGCGGACTTCGATCCCTTCGACCCGACGGCAAATGTAGAAGGAGACGCCGCTGTTGCCTTTCGCATCGAGCCAGAGGATCGGCTCGGGTGTGGGCGCTCCGGCACCGAGCACGGCGCGCGCCGCCTGGAAGCTTCGCTCCGCTTTCGAGCCCCGGCGCGCTTTTCTGCGGCGGGCGATCCAGCTCTCTTCCCGGAACTGTTTGACCACCACCTCCGAGGGCGAGCCCGGGAAATGCGTGGCGTAGAGGTAATTCCGGCCCCAGTGGAGCGTCTGCGTGGCAGCCCCGGGGTCGGTCAGGTGAGCGAGCGCAGCGGGAAGATCGGCGGGAAGAAACTCTTTGGCGATCTCGCCGCGCCAGGCCGGAAGGTCGATCGGCCCGAGAGGTCCGAGAGGCGGCAAGGCTGGGCCCGCCACTCTTAGACCTCCAGGATGGCGAACCGCTCGTGGTGAAGCTCGGGGTCGCTTTGGATCAGGATCTTCGCGCCGAGCGAGCGTTCGACCTCTTCGTGGATCGATCGCTCCTCCTGCTGGAGCGCGCGCGAGACCTCCGGATGGACGCGCAGCAGAAGCTCCGAGGGGTGGGTGCGGTCGCGCAGCCGGAGCAGCTCTTTCCGGATGTTCAGGCAGATCGTCGCGATCGATTTGATCCGGCCGCGCCCGGCGCAATAGGGGCAGGTCTGGGTGAGCAGCCGCTCCAGGTTCGAGCGGCTCCGCTTGCGCGTCACCTCGACCAGGCCGAACTCCGAGATGTTCAGCACCTTGGTCTTCGCCCGGTCCTTGCGGATCTCGGTCTCCAGGCGGGCGAACACCTGCTCGCGGTTCGCCGTTTCGATCATGTCGATCAGGTCGATGACGATGATGCCGCCCAGGTCGCGCAGGCGGATCTGGCGGACGATTTCGCCCACCGCTTCGAGGTTGGTCTGGAGGACCGTGTCTTCCAAGTTGCTTTCGCCGACGAACCGGCCGGTATTGACGTCGATCGCGACCAGCGCCTCGGTCGGGTTGATCACGATGTAGCCGCCCGACTTCAACCAGACCTTGCTCTTGAGCGCGCCCTCGATCTGCTCCTCGATGCCGAACTGCTCGAACAGGGTGTTGTTCTGGCGGAACAGGCGCACCTTGCCCACCAGGTTCGGCTGCACCTGGTCGAGGAACTCGACGATCCGGGTGTAGGTCTCCTCGCCGTCCACCCAGAGTACGCTGTAATCGGAGGTCAGCAGATCGCGCACGATGCGGAGCGCGAGATCGAGATCTTGGTGCAGCAGCGTCGGGGCCGCGACCCGGCCGGAGCGGTGGCGGGTCTTTTCCCAGAGCTTCGAAAGGTAGGCGAGGTCGGTCTCGAACTCCTCACGGCCCCGGCCCTCGCCCACCGTGCGGACGATCAGGCCGTCGCCGGAGGTCGGCAGGTCGGCGAGCACGCCGAGCAGGCGCTCGCGTTCCGCTTCATCCTCGATCCGGCGCGAGACGCCGAAATGGCGAACCGTCGGGAGCAGCACCAGGTAGCGGCCCGGAAGGGTGACGTGGGTCGAGATCCGCGCGCCCTTGCTCGGCAGAGGGTCCTTGACCACTTGGACGATGATCTCCTGGCCCGCCTTGAGCAGGTCGTCGATCGACGGCATCGGGTGGGCGCCGGCGGAGCTGTCGTCCGGGCGCGGCTCGTCCAGGTCGAGCTCGATCGGGTCGGATTCCTCGATCGCCTCGACGTCGGGGGCCACGTCGCTGACGTAGAGGAACGCGTCGCGTTCGAGCCCGATGTCGACGAAGGCGGCCTGCATGCCCGGCAACACCCGCGTGACGCGACCCTTGTAGACGTTGCCCACCAGGCCGCGATGGCGGTGGCGTTCGACGAAGATCTCGGTGAGCCGATCGTCTTCGAGGACCGCGATCCGGGTCTGGTGAGGATCGCTTTCGACCAGGAGCTTGTTCGCCATGGAACGGGAAGTATGGCTCAACGGTTCACGTAGCGGCGCAGGTCGACGCCGAGGATGATCCCGGTGGCGGTGAAGTTGTAGAGCATGAAGGTACCGCCGTACGACAGGAAGGGGAGCGGAATCCCGGTGATCGGCAGGAATCCGATCACCATCGCGGAGTTGTAGAGGACGTGGAAACAGAACACCGAGAGCAGGCCGACGACCACCAGAATGCCCGACCGGTCGCGGGCGCGCATGGCGATTCGCGCCCCGCTTCGAATGTAGAGGGCGAAGAGGCCGAGGACGGTGGCGACCCCTAGGAAACCCCACTCCTCGGCGAGCACGGCGAGGATGAAGTCCGTGTGGCGCGCCGGGAGGAATCGCAGCTGGCTCTGCGTGCCCTGCATGTACCCCTTGCCCACCAGCTGCCCCGAGCCGACCGCGATCTTGCTCTGATGAATGTGGTAGCCGGAGCCGAGCGGATCGCGCTCCGGCTGCAGGAAGGTGATCACCCGCTCGCGCTGATACTCCTGCATGCCGAACGTCCAGAGGCCGAAGCCGACGCTGGTCGCGACCACCGCGGCGATCAACAGATAGCGCAGCTTGACCCCCGCGATCAGCAGCATGCCCGCCAGCAGCGGCACGAACATCGCGGCGCCGCCCATGTCGGGCTCGACCACGATCAAGAGCATCGGCGCCGCGACGATCCCGACCACGGTCGCGATCTGGCGCAGGGTGAGCACCGGCTGGTCGATTTCGGACAAGAAGCGGGCCACGAACAGCGTGGTCGCCAGTTTTGCCAACTCCGAAGGTTGGAACTGCCAGGGGCCGACCACGAACCAACTGCGCGCGCCGCCCCGGACGTCGCCGAGCACGAGAACCAAGCCGAGCAGGATCAGGCTGAATATGTAGAGCGTGAGCGACAGGTCGAGCAGCACCCGGTAGTCGATGCTCATGGCGGCGAGCAGCAAGACCAGGCCGATCCCCACCCAGATGGCCTGGCGCGGCAGGTAGTCGACCGCCAGCTCGGAGCTTGCGCTGTGGACGGTGGCGAGACCCACCGCCGCGAGCAGGAGCGCGGCGAACGCGAGGCCGCCGTCGATCGCCGCGAGGTGGGCGAGCGGCTGCCGCTCCTCGGGGCTAGCGGCGTTGCTTAGCGGTCGAGAAATATTTGGCAAGGACGGCCTTTGCGATCGGCGCCGCCGCCTTCGAGCCCGAGCCGCCATGCTCGACGAAGGCGACGACCACGATCTCCGGATGATCGACCGGAGCGAACGAGGTGAACCAACCGTGATCCCGGAAACGGAACGGCAGAGCGTTGGGATTGGTCCGCGCCGCCTGGCCGATGACCTGCACCGTGCCGGTCTTGCCGGCGACGCGGACGTTGGGAAGCCGGGCGGTGCGGGCCGTGCCGCCGGGATCGTTGACCACCGCGTCCATCCCTTCGCGCACGGCTTCAAGCGCGCGCGGCGGCAGCGCCGGCCGATCGGCGGCCGGAGCTTCGACCTCCTCGCCCTGGATCAGATGCGGGCGGATCGGCCTGCCGCCGTTGGCGATCAAGGCGGTCACCGCGGCGATCTGGAGCGGCGAGGTGAGAACGGGACCTTGACCGATCGCGACCGAGATCGTCTCGCCCAGGAACCAGGGGTGCTTGCGCGCCGCGAGACTCCAAGCCGAGTCGGGCACCAGGCCGGCGTTTTCGCCGTGCAGCTCGATGCCGGTCTTCGATCCGAGTCCGAACATCCGCGAGTAGCGGGCGATTCGCTCGATTCCGAGGCGCTGGCCCAGGTGGTAGAAATAGACGTCGCAGGAGTGCTCCAGCGCGTCGTGGAGATTCACCCGGCCGTGCCCCCCCTTGCTCCAGCAGCGGAAGCGATGACCGTAGATGCTCGCCGAGCCGTCGCACCAGACCGAGTCGTTCTCGTTGACGATGCCTTCCGCGAGGCCGGCCGCGGCCATCATGATCTTGAACACCGAGCCGGGCGAATAGGTGTTCTGGATCGCTCGATCGCGCATCGGGTCGTGGGGCGCGCTGATCAGCGCGTTCCACTCCTCTTGGCCGAGGCGGCGAGCGAACAGGTTGGGGTCGTACGAAGGGGCCGAGACGAGCGCGAGAATTTCGCCGTTCCGCGGATCCAAGGCGACCACCGAACCGACCGCGTCGGCCCCCTCGAACTGGCGGATCGCCTCCTGCTGGAGGTCCAGGTCGAGCGTCAGACGGAGCGGCCGGCCGGCCGCGACCGGCGTGCGGCCGTACTCGTCGAGCAACTTGCCGCGGCTGTCCACGACCACCACCCGCTCGCCGTCGCGCCCGCGGAGAATCTTGTCGAACACCTGCTCGATGCCGCGCTTGCCGACCAGATCGCCGACCGCGTACGAGCCGTCGGAGCGATCGACCTCCCCTTGCGTCACCTCGCCCAGGTAGCCGAGGACGTGGGCGGTCTGCGGGCCGTGGCGATAGAGGCGGAGGTTCTGCACCTCGACCTCGAACTCCGGGAACTCGCGCCCGCGCACCGAGACCGCCGCCACCTGTTCGAGAGTCAGGTGCTCGGCCAGGAGGACCGGCTTGAAGTCCGGGGTGGAGCGAACCCGCTCCAGAATCGCGGCGAGCTCGGGTACCGGCCGGCCGAGGATCCTCGCGACGAAGCGAATCGCCGCTTGGAGGTCGTCGCTCCGGCTCCGGTCGACCAACAGGTTGTAGCTCGGGATGTTCTCGACCAGCAGCTGGCCGTTGCGATCGAAGATCAGGCCGCGCGGCGCCTTGATCGGCAGCTTGCGCAGCCGGTTGTTCTCGGCCAGCTCGCGATAGTGCTCCCCCTCGACGATCTGGGCGAACCAGTAGGCGCAGGTGATCGCCACGAGCAGCCCGGTCACCAGGGCGTTCAGCAGCCAGATCCGGCCGATCAAATCTTGGCGCAGCTCGCGGACGATTTTCATTTCGTGGCATCCATGCGCAGGCGGGAGAGGCGCTGTTTGCGGTGGCTCTCGGCCGCTTTGCGGAAGCGATCGGAACCCGAGTAGATCAACATTCCGACCAAACCGGTCGAAAGCGCGCGCACCACCACCCAGAACGGCTCGGGCACGCTCGCCTGGGGGAGCAGGAAAAGCGACAGCGCGATCAGAATGACCTGCTGGAGCGCCGAGGCGAAGCTCGCGATCGCGAAGACTCCGACCGCGCGCTGGATCACCAGGCGCTGCGCCAGCCGGGCGGTGGCGTAGCCCACGACGGTATCGGCGAAACCATGAAGTCCGTAGAGACCGCCGGTCAAGCCGTCCTGCAGCAGCCCGGCCGCGAGCCCGCCGGCGATTCCCGCGAACGACGATCCGGAAAGCGCGAGCAGCACCAGCACGGGCAGGAACCAGTCGATCGCCTGCGGCAGGTTTGGGTGGATTCGGGCGCCGATCAAGTGCAGCAGCAGGGCCGCGCCGAGCGCGGCCAGGTACCTAAGGGCGGCCATCGGCTACCGCCTCCTCGAGATTCTTCGGCACGGGCTTCCAGTCGAGCAGGTAGACCTGGTCGAGCGTGCCCAGGTCGACCGCGGGGGCCACTCGGATTTCGTGGAACAGCTGGCCCAGCTGTTTGACCGAAACCACGGTGCCCACCGGGATGCCGCGCGGAAAAATCCCGTCGATCCCGGCGGTGAGCACCCGGTCGCCCGCGCGGACGTCGGCCTGGATCGGAATGTATTCGAGGTCGAGGGTGCCGCTTCCGGCCCCGCGCAAAACACCCTGCCGCCGGGTGCGGACGATCAAAGCGCCGACGCTCGCCGCCCGGTCGGTCAGCAGCTGCACCTTGGCGTACGGGGAGGCGACCTCCACCACCCGGCCGACCAGTCCGGTCGGCGCGAGCACCACCTGATCGACCTTGACCGGCGGCCCCCCGGCATAGATCACCAAGGTCGTCAACCAGGAGGAAAAATCGAGATAGACCACGTCGGCCGCGCGCAGGTCGCCGATCGGCGGCGGCGCATAGCGCAGCGCCGCGGCCAGCCGGGCGGCCTCGCTCCGCACGTCCTCGAACTGCAACAGGCGCAAATGCAGATCCTCCACCTCGTGGCGCAGGCGGCGGTTTTCCGCGACCAGGCGCTGCTGGAAGCGCAGGTTCTCGGTCGAGTCGCCGATCGTGCGCGAAGCACCCGTGATGCCGCGGGCGAACGGTCCGATCACCCGCAATCCGAGCACCCCCAGAAAGGTCCCCTTGCCGCCTGCCCCCGGGACCTGAAGGCCGAGCAGGGCGAGCTGCGCCACCAGGGTGACGAGCAACAACCAGCCGGCACGCTTCTCGTCCACGCTATTCCGCCCGGTTCGCTCCGGCGTCCGCCCCGACGGGCAAGACGTCAGCGGATCGAGACCTTGCGCAGAAGGTCGATGTCCTGGAGCACCCGGCCGGTCCCGAGCACCACCGAGCAGAGCGGATCCTCGGCGAGCAGGACAGGCAGCCCGGTCTCGTCGCGCAGCCGCTGGTCGAGCGCGCGCAACAGCGCCCCGCCGCCCGACAGGACGATTCCTTTGTCCATGATGTCGGCCGACAGCTCCGGCGGCGTCCGTTCGAGCGCCATGCGGACCGCTTCGACGATCGCCGCCACCGGCTCGGCGAGCGCCTCGCGGATCTCCTCGTCGGAGATGGTGAGCGTCTTCGGCACGCCCTCGACCAGATCGCGCCCCTTGATCTCCATCCGGATCTCTTCTTTGAGCGGGTAGGCGGAGCCGATCTCGATCTTGATCTGTTCGGCGGTCCGCTCGCCGATCAGCAAGTTGTACTTGCGCTTCAGGTACTGGATGATGCCGAGGTCCATCTCGTTGCCCGCGACCCGCACCGAACGGCTGTAGACGATGCCGGCAAGCGAGATCACCGCGACGTCCGTGGTGCCGCCGCCGATGTCGACGATCATGTTGCCCGACGGCTCGGTGATCGGCAGGCCCGCGCCGATCGCCGCCATCATCGCCTGTTCGACCAGGAACACCTCGGAGGCTCCGGCGCGCATCGCCGAGTCGCGCACCGCGCGTTTTTCGACCTGGGTGATCTCGGACGGCACGCCGATCACGATCCGCGGATGGACGTACATCTTGCGACCGTGGGCTTTTTTGATGAAGTGTTCGAGCATCCGCTCGGTCACTTCGAAGTCGGCGATCACGCCGTCTTTCATCGGCCGTATCGATTCGATGTTGCCGGGGGTGCGGCCGAGCATTTCTTTCGCCTCGGCCCCCACCGCCTCGATTCGATTGGTCAGTTTATTGATGACGACGACCGAGGGCTCGCGCACCACGATGCCCTGACCCTGAGCGTAGATCAGGGTGTTCGCGGTCCCCAGGTCGATGGCTAGATCCTTGGAAAAGTAACGCAGAAGAGAGGCGAGAGGCACTCCGTTTTTTCCTTTCCCGACGAGCCAGAAAGGCGCCGTCGCGATTCTTCAAGGCTTAAAGCCGAGTCTTTTGGCGAGCATTCAGGAGGCGCCGACGAAAACCTTGCGATGGAGGACGTTCGGGTTGCCTTCCGAGTCCACCGCTCGTATTTCGAGGGTGCTCCATCCTTCGCGGTTCATTTGAATCGCTTTGTTGAACGAGCCGTCGAGATCGACCTCCACCGGTTCGCCGTTGATCGAAACCCGCGCACCCGGCTCGGTCTTGCCGCCGACGATCAGCACCGTACCGTACGGTTTGACGTCTTCGAGGTCAAGCTGCGGCGGTGTTTTATCGTGCGGCGAGCCGCCGGCCGAGCCGCTCCCCCCGGCCCCGGAGATCGCCGCGACGCGAAACTTGCGGTGCTCGCTCCACGGTCCCTGCACGCCGTCGCGGTCGATCGCGGCGACGCGCCAAACGAAATTTCCCTCGCCGCGGATCCCCAGCGTGGCCGTGGTCTTGGTCCGCGAGGCGACGTCGATCACGTTGTCGACGAACAGGTGGTTGCGCCCGACCTGAAGGGCGTAGCGCGCGGCGCCCGAAACCGGTTCCCAGCCGAGCGCGAGCTTGCCCGCGGCGCGCCGATCGAGCGCGGGATCGAACTCGACTTCCGCCAGATCCACCGGCTCGGAGAGGCGCGGCACGCCCGGCAGCCGCTCCGCCGCCGAGAGCTGGCCACCCGATTGGACTACTTGCTCGAGCTCGCCGACGCTGCGTTTCAACCCGTTCGAAGCGGCGAGATCGAGACCGCCGCGCACCGCGCCGAACCGCCCCTGCCCGGCCGTCCGATCGTAGGAAACGAACGCTTCGGAGCTTTCGCGCACGTGCGCCTCCACCCCCGGGGTGGCGACCTGGCTCGGCTTGGCGCGGGTCGACAGATCGACCCAGCCGTAATCCATGCGGATCGACTGCCCCTCGCCGCCGTCCGCTCCGCGCACCGAGGCGACGATGAACTGGGTGTTTGCGCGGACGGTGTAGAACGTGCCATCGGCGAACACGATTTCGGCCGAGCCCGAAGAGGTCCGGACGTAGTCGCCGGGCTCCAGCGATACGCGGCTCTTGGCCGCCTGCCAGTCGCCGGCCTCGCCGCGACGGTACTCGACCGTTCCCTGGACCGTGACGAAATTCGCGGCCCCCTTGCCGGAGCCCGCGCCGCCGCCCAGCGCGGCGCCAAGGGCGAAACGCGCCCTCCTGGCGCTTTCGATCGCGGCGCGGTAGTTGGCTTTCAAATACGCGGCCTCGGCCGCGGCGATGTCGATGCGGGCCTGGTCCAACACCTTTCGCAGGGCCGCTCCGGCGAGCGGTTCGGCCGCGTCCAGCTTGCCGCGCGCATCGTCGATGACGCGGCTCGCCTCCCGCGCCAAGGCTTTCTGCTCCCACTGGTGAAAATAGCGGGCGCCCACGATCAAGAGACCGGCCGCGACGATCAACACCCCAAAAGTCCGCAGGGTGTCGACGGAAATGCTGTACCAATTGCGCCGGGGGTCT
>Ga0068860_100003722_pt1 | contig 15682 bp, 12 predicted proteins | sample KBSSwiS32_FD_66597 | JGI IMG/M metagenome (GOLD analysis project Ga0068860, IMG submission 66597) | Switchgrass rhizosphere microbial communities from Kellogg Biological Station, Michigan, USA - KBS Switchgrass S3-2 | ecosystem: Host-associated > Plants > Roots > Rhizosphere > Soil ... | reverse complement strand
GACGCAAAAGGAGAGGCGAAACAATGAAACTGTACAGGGGGTTTTTCGTTTTGGTGTCGTGTCTGTCGCTCGCATGGACTGCCGCGGCTGCGGCAGAAAGCACCGTGGCGAAGAAAAAACCACGCAACGCCGCGATCGCGGCGCCGACGAGGTCTTGCCCGGGCAACTCGCGTTGCCTCGACAAGGTCAAACACACTTCCGGCCGGACGATCTATGCGGTACAGGGCACTACCGGCAAGCATTATCTGATCCATCCGTCCGGACAGCCCAAGGCAGTGCCGGCGATCGGCGTGAAGAGCGCGGATTCGTTTGACACCTATGGGATAGTCACGCTCGAGGAATCGCCCACCGGCACGCGTTGTACGGCCGATCCTGCCGCCTTGGTCGAGGGCGGAACGAAGCTGTTTGTTCAGAAGGACGGCGGCGACCCCATGCTGTATCTGATCAAGGGTGGCAGAAGCGCCGAACTCGCGCTCAAGGCGGTTCATGTCAACCCTGCCGATCCAGCCAGCGACGTCCTCTGGATGCAGGCATCCTCTCCGGCCGGATTCGACTACTTCGTGTTCCTGCATGACGCGCGCTGCAGTTCCGGTGCGTTCGGAAAAGTGGTCCGTGTCGAGGCATTTCCGAGTGCAGACACGCCGCAGAATCACCAATGCTTCGCCGAACGTCCCGATCAGCCCAACGGCTGGGCGCTGAACACGAGCCCGCCGGGCACGGTGTGCGAAGTCGGCAGTGGTGGCAACGGTGATCCGGACCATCCGCACTGACCCAATGTGATTCATGCATGCCGCGCGCTGCTCCTGCCGGGCCTGCTTCTCGCGATGGAAGCGGGTGCCGGTGAGGCTTCGCTCGGCTGCGCGTCGGCGCCGCACAATTTTCCGTTGCGAGGAGAACCGCCGGAACTGACGCTTCGCCCCGAAGATGCCGGCTGGCTCGAGGTCATTGAGGCGGGGCAATCCGTCGCCGTCGCGCGCGCCGGCGACGGCGATGTCATGACGATTCCACAGCCGCTGCGCTACGGCTGGCACTGGCTCGAAGCGGGCAAGGGCAGCGAAGTCACCATACGTTATCGCGACGCGGGCCAGCGAGCGCGCGGCAGTGTCGATGCGATCCTGCATTGCGAGCGCACGCCGCAGCTGTCGGCGCGACTGACCTGGCTGAAACACGCCGCGCAGATAGGCCGGGATCTCGAAACGCCGGTGAATCTGGAGCGCCTCGCTGCCCGGCTCGATGCGATCGGCGCGCTCGAAGCGGACGCCAGCGATGCAGTGCAGAGAGCGACTGCGCGCCACTATCGCGCTCAGGCGCTCGGCGCCAACAATCGCAGCGAAGAAGCCAGTCGTGCGTTCGAAGAGGCCGAAACGCTGTGGGCGGCAGTGCACGACGACCGGCGGGCGCTGGCCGCGCACCTCGGCTGGATCGAGGAACTGCAGGCGATCGATGCCCACGACAAGGTCCTAGCACTGACGCCCGACGTGTCGAGCCTGCACGGCGCACAGACCTACTTCTCGACGCGCCTGCTCAACTCGCGCTGCCTGAGCCTGCAGACGGTCGGCCGCCTCGGCGAAGCCGAAGCGTGTTTTCGCTGGATGCTCGACAGCTACCAGACACTGGACGAGCGCGCCGAATATGTCGTGGCGGCGCAGTCGCTCGCCGGACTGCTGCGCGATCGCGGCAATCTCGATGAAGCCGAGAAGATCGGAGTCAGCAGCCTGCCGATGGCTGGCGGACCGATCGCCGCGCAGGTTCGCGGCCGCCTGCGCCTGATGCTCGCCGACATCGCCCTGCGCCGAGGCGCGGTCCCGCAGGCATTGACCCACTTCGACCAGGCGCTGCGGGAGTTCGACCAGCCGCTGCCCGGGTCCAAGCGCTGGATCGTCAACGCCTACCTGATGATCGCGATCATGTACGAGGAACTCGGAGCGCTCGACGAGTCCTACTCGGCGCTGGCGCGCGCGATTGCGCAGCTGACGACGATCGATGCACCGTCGCGCATGGCCCTGGCGATGCTGGTCTATGCCGATCTGGAGATCGATGCCGGACACGTGGAATCGGCGCTGTGGTGGCGGCGCGTCGCCGAGGAAACCTACTCGGGCGTCGGCGCCACGCCGTCCGCCGATGCCGCGAGGGCGATGCGTCTGCTCGAGCAACTCGACGCCGGTGATGCTGCCGGCATTGCCGCCGCGCTGGCCGGCCACGTTCCCGGTCAGCCGCGCGTCGAGTTGCGCTGGCAGCTGCTCGCGGCGGCGTTCGCACTCACCCAGAACCGCCTGCCCGAAGCGCAGGCGGCGGTGAGCGCGTTGCGCCAGTTCCGCCTGCCGTTGCGCGAACAGACCCGCCTGGCGGCGTTCGAAGCCGGCTTCTGGTTGCGCAGTGGCGACAGCGCGCGATCGCTCCAGGTGCTGTTCGAATCGGCAAAGGCAATCGGCGCATTGGCCGCGGGGGCCGGCAACCTGACCGTGCGCTACGCCGTACAGCGCCAGCAAATTCCGCTGCGCCAACAGGCGTTCGAACAGCTGCTGGACTCGCCGCGCGGCGTGCGCCTGCCGGCCGATCGCATCGAGTCGCTTTTTGCCTGGCTGGCGTTGCAGCAGGACTATGCGTCGAATGCACGCGGCGCGTCGGCGTCGGATACGGCGTTCGCGCAGGCCGTGGCAACCGAGTTGCTCGCGCCGGCAGCGTCGGTCAAAGCCGCGGCCGAGTCGACGGCGCAGCGCCAGCTGCTGTCGATCCTCGCGCAGCGCGGCAACGAAACCGCTGCGAAGGCCGAGCCCTCCGCGAGCGGGGCGCCGACCTTGGCCGGTGTGCAGCAGGCGCTGGCGCCCGATGCCGCGCTGGTCGCCTACCTGGATGGCGGAGCGCGAGGTGCGTTGCTCTGGATCACGCGCGATGCGGCGAATGTGTTCGCCGCCGCGGCGCCCGACGAGGTCAGGAACGCACAACTTGCATTGCGCGACCTGCTGCGCTCGCCGGCTTCTCCGGTCGCCGCCATCGATGCCGCACAACGGCGTCTGTCGAAGGCGCTGTTCGGGCACGCACCGCCGGCACCGCCACAGCGGTTGTACGTGCTCGGCGACGATGCGACCGACGGCGTGGCGTGGGCCGCGCTGCGCTGGCCGGGGCAAGCCGAGCCGGTGATTGCGTCGACTGCGGTCAGCATCGTCCAGTTCGATCCGCTGGCGGCCGCGCCTACGCCGCACCCGGCATCGGTCAAAGTCATCGTCGCCGAACAGCGCGGTGGCAACGATGCGTCGCTGCCGCGGCTCGCCGCAGCCGGCGTCGAAGCGCGCCAGATGGCGCCGGTGCTGGCGGGACACGACATGCGCGTCGAGGAGGACGCCGTCGCGACACGCGCCTCGGTTCTCGCTGCGCTGGCGCAGCCGGGCGGCTGGGTGCACATAGCCGCGCACGGCGTGGCGCAGCCGCAGCGCATCGGCTACGCCGGCATCTGGCTCGAACCGGCAGCGGGCGACAGCACGCCGCCGTTCTTGAGCTGGCTCGACGTGCTCGACGTCGGTGCCCGCGCCGATCTGGTCGTCTTGAATGCGTGCCGCCTCGGCGACGGCGGCAACGTCGTGGGCGCGAACTTCAGTTTTGCCACGGCCGTTGCGCGCGCCGGTGCGCGGCACGTCGTCGCTGCGCAATGGCCGGTCAGCGATGCAGCGTCGGCGCTGTGGGTACCGGTGTTCTACGCGGCGCTCGTCGAGGACCGCGGCAACGATCCGGCGCGCGCGCTGCGCGCCGCGCAACTGCGCCTGCGCGACAGCAGGGAATTCCGCCACCCGTATTTCTGGGCGGGTCTGCAGACGATCGAACGCCTGCCGGTCGCAGCCGCTGCGCCTGCGGCGCGCTGACCGCCCGCTTTCGCCGCGGTAGAGCGTTACAAAATTTAACTCAGTGCTGCGACGAAGTGTTGCTTTCGACACGGTGCTTCGGCGTGGCTGCCGCGGCATACTCTCGCGTCCGCCGCATTCGCCTCTTGCCGGGAACCTTGCATGAAAACCACGACAGCCTTCGCCGCATTGCTGGCCGCACTGATTCCTGCGGCGACGTTCGCCGCCGCCGACCGCGACGACGCCGCCAAGCACGAGGAGAAATCCGAGGCGGAAAAAACCGCGGCGCATGAGCGCGCCGAAGCGATCGCGGAAAAATCGGTCGTGACCTCGCACAGCGTGCAGCTCGGCGGACGCGCCATCGGCTACAAGGCCACGGCCGGCACGCTGCTGATCCGCGACGACAAGGGCAAGCCCGACGCCAGCGTGTTCTACATCGCGTACACGGCCGACGGCGAGCGCGACGCCAGCAAGCGGCCGCTGACGTTCCTGTACAACGGCGGGCCCGGTTCGGCCAGCATCTGGCTGCACATGGGCTCGTACGGTCCGGTGCGCATCGTCACCTCGAGTCCGGATCCGACCGCGCCGGCGCCGTACAACGTCGTGCCGAATCCGGACAGCCTGCTCGACAAGTCCGATCTGGTCTTCGTCGATGCGATCGGCACCGGCTATTCGAAAGGCCTGAGCAAGGACGAGAAGAGCGACAAGGGCGACAAAGGCGGCGACAAGGACAAGGACGACAATCCGAACAAGCGCTTCTGGGGCACCGACCAGGACATCGACGCGTTCGGCAGGTTCATCGCGCGTTACATCACGGTCAACAAGCGCTGGAACTCGCCGAAGTTCCTGTTCGGCGAATCGTACGGCACGCCGCGCTCGGCCGGCCTCGCCAAGTATCTCGAGGAAAAGGGCATCGCGTTGAACGGGGTGGTGCTGCTGTCGTCGATCCTCAACTACGGCTCGCGCCTGCCGGGCCTCGACAACGACTACGTCAATCTACTGCCGTCGTACGCGGCGATCGCCTGGTACCACAACAAGGTCGCCAACAAGGCGGCGACGCTGGAGCCGTTCCTGACCGAAGTGCGCACGTTCGCACGCGGCGACTATGCGGTCGCGCTGGCCAAGGGCCAGGACCTGACCGCGGCCGAGCGCGACGCGATCGCCGAGCGCATGGCGAAGTACACGGGCCTGAGCGCGACGTATCTGAAGGAGGCGAACCTGCGCGTCAGCCAGCCGCGCTTCCGCAAGGAACTGCTGCGCGACGAGCGGCGCACGCTCGGCCGCTACGACGGCCGCTTCGAGGGCATCGACATGGATGCCGCCGGCGAAAACCCCGAGACCGATCCGGCCGACACGGCGATCCGCGGCGCATTCACGGCCGCGTTCAACGACTACATCGTGCGCGAACTGAATTACACCAGCGACGTGCCGTACCTGACCAGCGCGGGCTCGGCGATCCGCGACTGGGACTGGAAGCACGCGTTGCGCGGGCAGATGCGCCCGGTGCCGCTGCCGATCACGGTGCCGGACCTGAGCGAGGCGATGCGCACGAATCCGCACCTGAAGGTGCTGTCGGCGAACGGCTGGTTCGACCTCGCGACGCCGTTCTCCGCGACCGAGTACGACCTTGCCCACATGGACATCGACCCGAAGCTGCGCGGCAACCTGAGCTTCACCTATTACCCGAGCGGGCACATGGTGTATCTCAATCTCGAAGCGGCGAAGCAGTTCAAGGCTGACCTCGCGAAGTTCTACGACAGCGCGACCGCGCGCTGAGGCGGCGCTAGTCGTCTTCGGCGTCGGACGAATCGGCGCCGCGCACCTCGGGCTTGCTGTAGTCGTCGTAGTACTCCTGCAGGAAGAACGCCTCGTTCTTGCCGAGCGGCTGGTCTAGCGTTTCCGATTGGGACGCGATGCGCCGGCCGTCGTGGCGCAGCGTCCACGACATCGCCGCGCCGGGCTTCGGTGCGTCGGCCTCGAACTCGATGTAGCCGCCGGCATTGCGCGGCACCTCGACCGACCATGAGTGGGTGCCGGGGCCGACCTTCTCGAGCGTGGTCATGCGGCGCCCGCCGTCGCGGCGTTCGCTGAAGCCGATCGACAGCGTGGCGTCGACGTTCGTATCGACATCGATGGCGATCGTGCCGCCGCCGCCGTCCCAGACCTTGGTCGGGACCGTGTTGACGACCTGTTCCGGAGGGGCGTGGCTGCCGCGAATCGTCCACCACGCCAGCATGACGAGCACACCGAGCAGACTCGACAGGATCTTCTTCAGCACGGGAACCCCCAACGCCGCCGCCACCGTTACCGTGTTCAAACGGAATTTCCGGGCAAATGCGACATTCGCCAGGCGGCGCCATGCCCGCCGCCGCTTCGATGCGGTAGGCTCGGCCGATGAGCACGAATGACACGCCGACCGCGGCCTGCTTCGCCTGCGGCGGCCGCTTCGCCGACATCGACGGGCCGACGCACCGCTACATGGATTCCACGCCGGGCTGCTGGGCCGCGTTCGGCCGCGTGCTCGAGCGCGAATACAGCGACACGCGCTACTTCGGCGTGCACCGGCTGACCGTCGACACCTACGCGGTCCAGCACCCGGGCCAGCCTTCGGCGCAAAGCATCCAGTCGGTTGGCGTGCACCTGATCCGGCTGCACCTGTTCCTCGAGCGGGGCTTGAGCGCCGAACAGGCCAACGACGCGATGCTCGACGCCGCGCGCTTCAAGAAATCCTTCGTCCGGCTCGAACCGCCGCTGCACTATGCGATGACCGTCGCCGATGTGTTCGCGGCGTCGGCGCCCGAGCAGCACCAGCAGCTCGTCCGGGCATGGGCACAGTCGGCGTGGCAGGCCTGGTCCGCCCATCACGATGTCGTGCGGCAGTGGGCGGAGCGGTCCGGAGCCGCCGCTTCGATGCGGACGCGCTGAGTCGGTCCGTCAGGCGGACCAAGACGCCGGATCCTTGCAGCGGCGTCAGCAACCGCGCGAGTCGCGCCGTGTCCGTCCCGTGACTTGCCCGGAAATTTGGCCGATACTGTTCGGCGAACGTCCGGGCAGGGGGCTTCATGATGGGCGCAGGTCCGCGCGAACGGATTGCTGTCGCTTTCCTCGCAGGCTCGCCGTGAACGCCGCGGCGGACGCGCAGCGTTATTTCGCCTTCATCAGCTACAGCCACCAGGACGAAATCTGGGCGCAGTGGCTGCACAAGGCGCTGGAAACCTGGCGCGTGCCGAGCCGCCTGGTCGGCCAGACCACGGGCGCCGGCGCGATTCCGAGCCGGCTGCTGCCGATCTTCCGCGATCGTGAAGAACTGGCCAGTGCGACCGATCTCGGCCGCACCGTCAATGCCGCGCTCGCAAGGTCGAAGAACCTGATCGTGATCTGCTCGCCGAACTCGGCGAAATCGCGTTGGGTCGACGAGGAAGTGCTGGCGTTCAAGCGCCTCGGCAATGCCGAACGCATCTTCTGCCTGATCGTCGGCGGCCAGCCGAACGCGAGCGATCTTGCCGGCCGCGAGACCGAAGAATGCTTTGCCCCGGCACTGCGCTTCGAGCTCGGCGCCGATGGACGGCCCGCCTCGCAGCGCACCGAACCTATCGCGGCCGACGCGCGCGAAGGCAAGGACGGCAAGGCCAATGCCAAGCTCAAATTGATTGCCGGCCTGCTCGACGTCGGCTTCGACACGCTCAAGCAGCGCGAGTTGCAGCGGCGCAACCGGCGCCTCGCGGCGCTGTCGATCGCAGCGCTGTTTGTCATGGCCGTGACAACGACCCTCGCAATCACCGCAGTGATCGCGCGCGGCGATGCCGAGCGGCGGCAGAAGCAGGCGGAGGATCTGGTCGGGTTCATGCTCGGCGACCTCAACGACAAGCTGCGCGAGGTCAAGCGGGTCGACATCCTGCAGGTTGTCGATGACAAGGCCATGGCCTACTTCGCTTCGCTGCCGACGAAGGATGTCACCGACGACTCGTTGGCTCAACGAGTTACCGCGTTGGAGAAGATCGGCAATGTTCGTTCAGACCAGGGGAACAACGCAGCTGCTCTCGAATCCTACGAAGCAGCCGCGAATCTGGCCGCCGAAATTCTGAAGCGCAATCCGGACGATGCCGATCGGCAGGCAGATTACGCGGATGCGTTGAAATGGGTCGGACAGGCGTACTGGTATCAAGGCGATCTCGATCACGCGCTGCAGAAATTCGAGGAGGCCGTCGGCATCCTGCAGCGTGCCACTGGAGCGAGACCTGGTGCCAACGAACTGGCATTCAAGCTGGCTGCCGCGCGGAACAATGCTGGCCACGTCCTGGAAGCGCGCGGCAAGTTCGGCGCGGCGGCGGAGCATTACCAGGCGGTACTGAAAATATACGAGCGTCTTGCCGAACGCGAGCCGAACAATCCGCGCTGGCGCTCCTATCTGGGCGACGCTTACAACAATCTCGGGAAACTGACGTTGGAACAAGGCCGGCTTGTTTCGGCAATATCCAGCTATCAGGCCGATGTCCGGATCAAGGAGTCCATAGCGGCAAGCGAGCCGAACAACAATGACGCCAGGGAAAATCTGCTGGTCAGCAGAGCGATTCTTGGCAGGACCCTTGGTCTATGCGGAGAACTCGAGTCGGCCGAACGCTATACCCGGCAGGCGGTCGATAGTGCGAGAGCGCTGATGGTCTTTGATCCGACCAACATCAATTGGCAGGAATACTTCGCGCTCTATGGCCAGCAGCTCGGCGGGCTCCTGCGGCAGCAGCTGCGCCTGCAAGAAGCCGCAGCCATCGATGCCGAATCCGTGAGCACATTTCAGGCGCTGGTTGCCAGGGATGCCAACCATTCGGATTGGCGGCAGGAGCTTGCTCAAAGCCAGCTCGAGCACGCGCGGCTGCATCTGGCACAGACCGATGGCGCTGCGGCTGCCGCGCTCGGAAAAGCGGCGCACGAAACAATAGAAGAACTTCTGGCGAAGGACCCGGACAATCGGCCGCTGATTCTTCTGAATGCACACGCCAATACTCTGTTGGGTCAACTTGCCGCGGCGCGAAACGATCTGGCCGACGCGCGCGAATACTGGACGCGCGCGCGCGACGCGATCGCCCCCGTCGCACAATCCGGTGATGGTCCAGGCTTCCTGGCGGCGTGGGCGACATTGTTGCTGCTCCTCGACGATGTGGAACATGCGACACCGGTGATTGGCAAATTGGCGGCGATGGGTTATCGCACACCCGACTTTGCCGCGCTGGTAGAAAGCAGGCATTTGACCTATCCGGACACCACCCAGATTTCGAAGCGGATTGCCGAAACCGTCAAGTAAGCATCCAGAACCTCAAGACGCTCTCTCTTTTCGCTTCGGAGGCGACACGACGCGCCAACAATACAGACGTCTGCACCAACCAACAGGAGTCAACGATGGCCATCGAAGTCAAGCTCAATACCGCGAACAATCCGCCGGTAACGGTCCAGCCGCAGATTCATTCCGTCAACCAGGGCAATCACACGATAAGCTGGGTGCCGTTTGCCCAGGAGAATTTCACGTTTGTTTCGTTGACGGGACTTCCCAATCCGCCGTTCTCGAATCTCACGGTGACGGACACGCAAATCACGGTCAGCGACGACAATCAGAATACCGGCAGTGCCGTCGAGTACGCCTACGTCGTAGTCGTATGCTCCGACGGCGTGGAGTACAGTTCGGCAACGCAGAATCCCCGAGAGGGGGATGGCGACCCTACGATCAAGAACAAGTAGGCTGACAAGAATCGGAGAGGCCAGCAGAGTTACACCGACGGGATGTCGCTGCGGCGACCGGACAACCGTCTGGCGCTATCGAAGGTTCAACCAAATCGGAGTCAGAAATGTCGAAAATTGAGAAGCCTGAGCCAAGCGAAACCGTCAAGCCGTTGCCGGTATCCAGAGAAACGGCCGACGTGACTGCAGTCGCCGCAATCGATTCGACCCAGATCAAGAAGCCTGCTTTCTCGCCAACGAGCGCAGGGGATCCAACGATCAAGAACAAATGAGCGGTGGTATTACCCGTCGGCGTCATGCTCGATGGACCACCAGCTTTTTTGCTTGGTTACTGACACCCACTGACAATCCATCGAACAAGAATGATGACGGGAATACTGAGAGTTACGTTCGGCCGAGACGAATATCGCGATTGACGTCGATTCCGATCGGCGCGTGACACGGAGTGCCGATCGAGCATGGAAATTCCTTCGCAGCAGTGAATTTGGCCGCATCCATGTTGAGTCCGGCACAGGGAACCGAAGACAACGTTGCGACTGTGCCGCTCGTCATCGGCGTCACCAGCCACCGCAACATCCCCGCACGCGAGATGGAAGCCGTCTGGCAGCGCGTGCGGGATTTTTTTGCCCGGCTGCGGCATGAATATCCCGGGCTGCCGCTCGTCGTGCTGTCGTCGCTGGCCGAGGGCGGCGACCAGTGGGTCGCGGAGGAAGCGATCGCCAGCGGCATCCGCCTGATTGCGCCGTTGCCGCTGAAGCGGGAGCAGTACGCACTCGACTTCGAGGCCGGCGCCGCGCGCGAGCATTTCGAATACCTGTGCGACCAGGCGGAACTGATCGAGCTGCCGATGATCTCGAGCGGGGCCGGCGTTGCGGCGCGCGGCCGCGCGCCGGTCGGCCACGAACGTGACTTGCACTACCTGCAGGCCGGCGTGTACATCTCGCAGCATTGCCATGTGCTGCTGGCGATCTGGGACGGCAAGATGTCGGACCGGGTCGGCGGCACGGCGCAGGTCGTGCGCTTCCATCTGGCCGGCGTCGCGCCGGCGATTGACGAGCGCCGCCGCGGCTTTCCGCGCTCGGCGCTGCTCGGCAACGACAGCGAGCGGCTGGCTTACCACATCGTCTGCTCGCGCGATGAAGCGGATGGCGCGCCGCTGGCGCCGCTGCAGCCGTTGCAGACAATGTGGCGGCTTGGCGAGCGGACCGTCGCCGGCACCGAGCCGATGCCGGTCGAATTCGAATCGACGTTCGTGCATGCCGGCGCATTCGTGGACGACTGGAAAACCTACGCGGCGCAGATCGAGCAGCCGCAGCCGTATGCCGACTCGGTTTCCAGCGACGGCGCACTGGGCCGCCTCTATCGCGCCGCCGACTGGCTGGCGATTCACTTCCAGCGCCGCGTGCTGCTGTCGATGCGCACGATCTACACGCTGGCGGCGCTGATGGGCTTCGCCCTGATGGCGTACTCCGACCTGCCGAACCAGGACAACATGATCTACGTGTTCCTGACCCTGTTCGTGATCGGCATCGTGATCAGCCAGCTCGCCACGCGGCGCGCCTGGCATCGCAAATACCTCGATTACCGCGCGCTCGCCGAAGGCCTGCGCGTCCAGTCGTACTGGCGCCGCGCCGGCCTGTCGCTGGCCGGCGACGCGGAATTCGGACGCGACAACTTCCTGCAGAAACAGGACGTCGAACTCGGCTGGATCCGCAACGTCATGCGCGGGGCCGCGCTCGAGGGCGCGCTCGAGGCGCGGCCGAGCCGGCCCGAAGACGTGCCGGCAGTCATCCGCGAATGGATCGGCGACGGTGAGCAGTCGGGCCAGCTCGGCTATTACGCGCGCAAGGCGGGACAGCGCACACGCACGCTGCACGTCACCGAAACGCTCGGCGCGGCGAGCTGGCGCGTCGGTATCGGCATCAGCGTCCTGCTCGCCCTGTTCGTGCGCCAGCTCGGCCAGGAGGCCAAGACGGACCTCGTCGCCCTGATGGCGGTGCTGTCGATCATCGCGGCGGTGCGCGAAGCCTATGCGTACAAGAAAGCCGACAAGGAACTGATCAAGCAATACCGTTTCATGCAGCGCATCTTCGGCGAAGCGCACCGCGCGCTGAACCGCACGACCGACGTCGCGGAACAGCGAGACATCCTGCGCATGCTCGGCGAAGCGGCGATGGCCGAGCACGTCGAATGGGCGTTGATGCACCGCGAGCGGCCGCTCGAGCACGGCAAGTTGTAACCCGACATCTGTCTCGCCATGCACTTCCCACCGCCACCCTCACCCGGCGCACTGACGTGCGCCGACCTCTCCCGCCAGCGGGAGAGGTGAACTCTTCGCGGTCGCGCCAACCTTTTCTTTCGCCTCTCCCGCCAGTGGGAGAGGTAAACTTTTCGCGGTCGCGCCCGCCTGTTCTCTCGCCTCTCCCGCCAGCGGCAGAAGTGAATTCTTCGCGGTCGCGCCTGCCAGTTCTTTCGCCTCTCCCGCTGGCGGGAGAGGCCGACGCGCAACGCGCGGCGGGTGAGGGTGGCGGTGGGTCGGGCGACTTGCGTCAGGATGTACCGAAACGTCAGCCTGGACCGAGGCTCGCCAGTTCGCGCTGCGCCGAGTCGATCCATTCCTTTTCTTTCTTCTTGTAGTAGCGCGGCGCGTTCTTCGAACGGGTCAGCATGTCGCGGAACACCGTGCGCGCCTCGCCGAAGCGGCCCCGCTGCTTGAGCAGGGTGCCGTAGCGGTAGCGCGCCTCTTCACCGGGATAGCTGGTGGCGAGCACGCGATATTGTTCGAGCGCCGTGTCGAGGTCGCCGTGCGATTCGAGCACGCGCGCGCGCAGCAGCTCGGCATCGACCGAGCGAAAATTCGGATTGCTCGAAAACAGCGTGTCGAGCGTGGCGCGGGCGCCTTCGAAATCGTTGCTGTTGGCCTGCGCCTGGGCGAGGCCGAGCAGGAAGCCGGCATCGGTCGCGTACATGCCCTTGAGCACCGACCGGTAGAGTTCGACGGCGTTCGCGTAGTCGCCGAGGCGCATGCTTTCCTCGGCCAACGCGCGACGATTGTCGACCGTATCGGCGATTTCGAGGCGCTGCCGGATCGTGCGCCGCCGGCGTTCCGGGTCGATCGTATGCAGCACCCGGGTCGCCGCTTGGCGGCTGCGTGGATCGTTGCGCAAGTCCGGGATCACGGCGACCAGCAGATAGACGATCACGGCCAGGTACGAGCCGATGAAGAGGATCCAGAGCCAGTACAACTGCCGTCCGCTGCGCACCACGTGCACGGCGCAGGCAATCTGCAGCGCGATCGAAACGAGAACGAGGATGGGCACGGCGTTTTCAGCTACCGGGTCAGTATTTATTGTGCATTGTGCGACATCGCATCGCACACGGTCCACCGGGATGCGAAAGCTTGGCATGCGTGAATGCGCGCGGCGTTACGGCGCTGCGCCGCTGCGCCGCGCTACGGCAGCTTCGTTGCGGATTTCTTTGCCTGAGCCTTTTCGCGCGCTGCGCGGAATTCGCTGTCCGCCATCCATTGCGGAAACGTCGCCTCGTCGGCGAGGCGACGGCCGACCGCGTAGAGCGCATTGACGTCCTCGACGACGCCGGACCAGTCCCAGGCCGGATCGTAGTGGTCGGCCGGCTTGTGATAGTGCGCATGGGTGAACTCATCGTAGGCTTTGCGTCCGGCATCCTTGCCGCCGTCGAGCTTGTCGAAGCCGCCGCGCGCGAACAGCACCGGCACGCCCTTGCGCGCGAAGTTGAGCTGGTCGGAACGGTAGAACATGCCTTTCTCCGGCTCCTCGTCGCCGACCACGACGCGGCTCTGCGCCTTCAGCGCTTCGCCGATGTAGTCGTCCAGCTGCGACTGACCCAGGCCCATGACCGCCATGTCGTGGGTGCGGCCCCACGGAATCAGCTCGTCCATATTGATGTCGGCCACGGTCTTGTCGAGCGGATACGGCGGATGCCCGGTGTAGTAGCGCGAGCCGAGCAGCAGCGATTCCTCGAGTGTCGGCGCGAAGAACAGGATCGAGCGCTTCGGAGGCGGCTGCTGGTGCGCGAACGCATCGGCCAGTTCGAGCAGCGCGGCGACGCCGCTGCCGTTGTCGACCGCACCGTGATAGACCGGATCGCCCTTCAACGCCGGATCTCTCCCGAAGTGGTCCCAGTGCGCGGAATAGACGATCACCTCCTCCGGACGCTCGCTGCCCGGCAGCAGGGCGAGCACGTTGTCCGAACTGGTATTGCGGACCTGGCTGTGCAGATGGACCGACAGTTTCGCCGCGAGCGCGGTCGGCTTGAAACCGCGCACGTCCGCGGACTTCTTCTGCGCATCGAAGTCGGCACCGGCCTTCGCAAACAGGCGGCGCGCGGCCTCGGTCGTCAGCCAGCCGCCGACCGGCAGACGCGGATCGGGATCCTCGCTGACCGGCAAGCTCTGCTGCGGTCCGCTCCAGCCGTTGACGACGACCTCCCACGGGTACGCCGCGCCGGCCGTGTCGTGAACGATCAGGCACGCCGCCGCACCCTGGCGAGCGGCCTCCTCGAACTTGTACGGCCAGCGGCCGTACCAGGTCATCGCGTCGCCCTTGAAAAGGCTCGCGTCGTGATTGCCGAAGCCGGGATCGTTGACCAGCACGATGACGGTCTTGCCCTTGACGTCGAGACCGGCGTAGTCGTTCCACTGGTACTCCGGCGCCACGACGCCGTAGCCGGCGAACACGATCTCGCTGTCCTTGACCTCCACGTCGCCTCGCGCCTGCAGCGCGCCGACGACGGCATCGGTGCGGAATGCGAACTTCTCCACATTGCCGCCTTCGGCGACGTCGAAGGCGACCTTGTCCGCATCGATCAGCGAGGTTTCGACCATCGGCACGCGTTGCAGATAACCGTCCTTCAGTCCGGGCTTGAGGCCCATGCGGCGGAACTGGTCGACGAGATAGGTCGTCGTCATGCGTTCGCCGATCGTGCCGGGCTTGCGTCCTTCGAACTCGTCGGAGGCGAGGCGCTGCACGTGCGCGGCCAGATCTTCCGCGCTGATCGCCGCCGAGAAGTGGCCGTCGCGGGTCGGCACGAGCGCCGGGACCGGAGATGCAGGCGCCGTTATCCGTGCACCGGCTGCCGGTGTGGAGGTCGTGACCGCGGGTTCCTGCTTTCCGCAGGCAGCCAGCAGGACAAGGGTCGACGCGAGCAGCAACAAGCGCATCAGGAACTCCGCAACGTCAGCGAAACTCCCGATTCTATGCAGCGGCGCTCATTCGCGCCATGTTGGACGACTGAACCCCCGCGGCGCGAGTCCGGGGATCGAATCGGACAATGGTGCCCGGGCTACCGCCGAGCGGACGCCGCCGCGTTCACCCCGACGGCTGATCGCCGCTGAACTTGTGCGGCGTGGCCCCTTCGATCTTGCCGACCGTCGCGCTGTCGCTGACGTACAGCTCGACCTCGCGCTTGAATTGCAAGGTGCCCTGCACGGTCGCGTGCGGGCCGATGACGATGTGCGGCTTGTGCGTGCCGACGTGGAACCAGCTGTGGTCCTCGTTGACGACCAGGCCGCCCTCGACGCGCGAGTTTGCGCCGATCGTGACGTCGCCGCTCGACGTCTCGATGCCGCCGCCGACGTGCGCCTGCTCGAGCTTGATCGAGCCGTTGACGTTGCTGGCCTTGCCGGCGACATCGACGCCTTCGCGCAGCGTGATCGAACCGTTGACCGCTTCGATGTCCTTGGCGATGCGGCTCTTGTCGCCGACGCGGATTCCGCCGTTGACCGTCTCGAGCGACTCGACCTGCGCGCCGTCGTCGAGGTCGATCCCGCCGTTGACGGTCTCGACACTCCTGGCGTGCGAATTGGCGCCGACCCGGATGCTGCCGTTGACCGTGCTCAGCTTGCCGACCGTCGAGTTGTCCGGCACATGGATGCTGCCGTTGACCTTGTCGATGTCGAGGTCGTCGTTGCCGGCCCAGGCGCCGGCTGCCAGTCCGAGCGCCAGCAGCGCGGTTGCGAAGCGGATCATGGTCGTCTCCATCGGATTCTGATGCCGACTATGATGCGCGTATCAGCCGAAAAGGTTTAGTCGCAGGGTGCCGGCACAGCGGGCCCGCCGGCATGCGAGGCCGCGACC